>Ga0256826_1000403_pt1 | contig 26266 bp, 27 predicted proteins | sample CV79metaG_FD_185975 | JGI IMG/M metagenome (GOLD analysis project Ga0256826, IMG submission 185975) | Hydrothermal vent microbial communities from East Pacific Rise, Pacific Ocean - CV79 | ecosystem: Environmental > Aquatic > Marine > Hydrothermal vents | place: Pacific Ocean: East Pacific Rise...
TGTTGGTAACTTTAGAGGAGGGGAAACACTTAGTTCCATTTCGAACCTAAAAGTAAAGTCCTCCATCGCTGATAATACTGCCCCCTACGGGGGTGGGAATGTAAGTCGTTGCCAACAAATTCTTCTTAAAACTTCAATATAAAACATATTTTATAACTTTTATAAAAAATTAGATAAAATATCAGATGTAAAACAAAAGGTTTAAACATTGAAAAAAAAAGATATTTTAGTTTCAGTTAAAAAGAAACAATCTACAATAGATTATGAGAAAGAGTTAGAAACTCTACAAATCGAACTTCTGAAAATGCAGAATTATGTAAAAGAACACGGACTAAAAGTTGTTATTTTATTTGAGGGTCGAGATGCTGCAGGAAAAGGTGGTTCAATTAAAAGAATTATTGAACATTTAAATCCACGAGGAGCAAGAGTTGTTGCATTAGAAAAACCATCGGATATTGAAAAAAATCAATGGTATTTCCAAAGATATATTCAACATTTGCCAAGTGCTGGTGAAATCGTTCTTTTTGATAGAAGTTGGTATAACCGAGGTGGAGTTGAGCCAGTTATGGAATTCTGTACAGCAGAAGAACATGCTACTTTTCTAAGAGAAGTTCCAAAACTAGAGGCAATGCTAGTTAGCTCAAAAATTATCTTACTTAAATTTTATTTTTCAGTAAGTAAAGAGGAACAAGCTCGAAGGTTTGCAAAGCGAGAAACCGATTTACTCAAACAATACAAACTTTCTCCAGTAGATAAACTATCTCAACAACTTTGGGACAAATATACCATTGCGAAATATTCAATGTTATTGTCTTCACATACTAAAATTGCTCCTTGGACAATTATTCGCTCAAACAACAAAAAGTTAGCAAGATTAAATGTTATCAAAGAGATTTTACAAAAAGTGGATTATCCGAACAAGAATAAAAACTTGTTAAAAAGTGATTCTGATGTTGTTGTAAAAGGTGAAGATGAAATCATTGTAATGGAAAAGAGCTTTCAATAAGGTTGGTTGATGCAAAGTCAAAATAGGAATATTCTAACAATCTTAGAAAAAGAGAAAGCTGGAATTCAGGCAATTAGAAGTATTAAAGATGTTTTAATCAAGATTCAGAAACTGCGAGGAATATCAAATTTATTTGGATTATTATTTACAGGTTATGATGATTCTGACACAACTATGTACGATAAAAATCATATCTTAGAATTAATTAGTTCTTTAGACGGTAGTTTTAAAACTTTAGATTCTTTATTAGAAACTAACGATACTTTAACAGGAATTCACAAAGATTTAAAACAACTAAACTTAGATTTAAGTAACTTTCACGAAAATGTTTTTGATTTAACAGTTAAGCACTTTGATGAATATAGTAAATATACGAGACAAAGTATAAATCTGATGATTGATATTGCGGACAAATCATATTTATTGGCAATGAATGATAAGAACAGAGCTATATTGTTTAATATTGTCATAAATATTGTTTTAAACTTAATTGAGAATATCAGTAAGCTTCGAGAAATTGGAGTAAAAGTTGTTAATAAAAAGGTTAAGAATATTCACGATAGTTCAGAATTGCAATATCATATTGAGGTTATAAAAAACTACAGTGAGCTTTTCGATAAAGAATTTAACACATACTTAGATTTAATAGATGAAAGTTCAAAAGATAAGTTTTTGCAAATCAAGAATAAATTAAGTGAATCTATTTCGCATTTTGTGAATTTAACAGAAACTGAATTGCTAAATCAAGAGTTAATTTTTATAGACCCAAAATATTATTTTGAGCAGGGTGATGACATTATCTCAGCAGAATTAGTTTTCTATAATGAGGCTTTTGATATTTTGGAAAAATATACTGACAATAGCATTAAGTCAATTTCTCGTTTAATTATCAAAGATAATATTATTAAATATACAGGTTTGGTTGGTGTAACCGCTTTTATTATTTATACAGCTCAAACTCTTTTTTAAATGACAATTTCCCAAGCGATAGCCTTTGGGCAAAATATTCTTAACAGTAGAAAAGAAGTTGAAACTCTACTGTTATATGTTTTGCAAAAAGACAAGCTTTTTTTGATTTTAAATCAGAGCCAAGAAGTTTTGGAGTCTGATTTTTCAGATTTTCAAAAACTTCTATTTCGACGGGGTAAGTATGAACCGATTGAATATATTACAAATAAAGTAAGTTTTTATTCTGAAAATTTCTATATTCAAGAGGGAGCTTTGATTCCCCGTCCCGAAACTGAAATATTAATTGATAAAGTAATTGGAGTTTTAGAGAATATAGAAAACCCTAGAATTCTTGAAGTTGGAATTGGAAGCGGAATAATTTCAATAATGTTAGCGAAACTCATTTCAAATCTTACAATTGTGGCAGTTGATATTTCAGAACAAGCTTTAAATTTGGCACAAAAGAATATTACAAAATTCAAAGTTTCAAAACAAATTGAATTACGACAAAGCAATCTCTTTCAAAATATTCTAGATTCAGAGCAATTTGACCTCATCGTTTCAAATCCTCCATATATTGCAAATTCTGAAAAACATAATTTACAAAATGAGTTAGATTTTGAACCTGAAATTGCACTGTTTGGAGGAAATATTGGAGATGAAATCTTAAAAAAACTAATTTTAGGATTTTTCAAAAGAGATAAAACTAAATTTCTAGTTTGTGAAATGGGATATGACCAAAAAGAGAAAATCTCAAATTTTGTAAAAGAGTCAGGAAAACTTGAGTTTTACAAAGATTTAGCAAATTTAGATAGAGGTTTTATTTTAGAAAAATTCTAACCTTGACTTTAACTCACTCAATATCTTAGATATAATATTACTAAAAAAGGATAATGAGATGAGTAAAAGTCTATATGAACTTTTAGAGGTTTCTCAAACCGCAACTCAAGGCGAAATCAAAAAAGCTTACAGAAAACTTGCAAGAAAATATCACCCAGATATAAATAAATCTTCAGATGCAGAAGAAAAATTCAAAGAAATAAATGGAGCTTACGAAGTTTTAAGCGATGAAACTAAACGAAGTCAATACGACCAACACGGCGATAGTATGTTTGGAAATCAGAATTTCAGTGATTATTCAAGAGGCAATGAAAATGTAAATATGGACGATTTATTTAGTCAATTTTTTGGAGGTGGAGCTTTTGCTAATAGTTTTGGTGGAGGTTTTCAACAAGCAGAAGATTTAGATATTGAACAGAAAATTATTATCGCTTTTAGAACATCTTTAATTGGTGGTAAAGAATCTGTATATTTACAAAATGGTGAAACTGTTGAGATTAATATTCCAAAAGGTATTCGGGACGGTGAGAAACTTCGTTTAAAAGGTAGGGGCAAAAAACAAAGAGGCGGATATAATGTCGGAGACCTCTTTTTAATTGTTCAAGTTCATAATCACCCAGATTATACTCTTGAAGGAAATGACATTACAAAAAATTTAAACATCTCTTTACATACTGCGATGTTTGGTCAAAAAGTGGAAGTTGAAACTTTAGAAAAAACTCTGAATATTAATATTCCTGCAAATGTTAAAAATGGTCAAAAATTTAGAATTCGACAAAGTGGTTTATATAATCGAAAAACGAAGATAACTGGAAACTTATATTTAAATGTAAATGTGATTTTGCCAAAAATTGATGAGCTTGATTCTGATTTTGTTGAAGAGCTAAAAGAGAATCTTCCTCAATCTCTATGATGCACACTTACGATGAACCTGTATATCTAATTAGTGTTGTATCAAAGATATTAGATATTCACCCGCAGACTTTACGACAATATGAAAGGGAGGGTTTAATTTTGCCCTCTAGAACAGATGGACGAATTCGACTATATTCGCAACGAGATGTTGATCAGATAAAAATGGTTTTACAGCTAACTCGAAAACTGGGTGTGAATTTGGCGGGTGTAAATATTATTTTAAGGCTTAAAGAAAAAATAGCTAAACTTGAAACAGAGAACGAACATCTAAATATGGAAGTTATGCAATATAAATATCGAAATCAAGATAAATTAGAAGATAAATCTAAGATTTACGATATGACAATTTTTAAAGATGAGGTAATAGATGAAAATCAAGATTAACCGTTTTAATAAAGAGAGAGAACCGAGTCAAGCAATTTCAAACTTTGAAGTTCCATTAGAAAATCCCACTCTTTTAGAAACTTTTAAATATATTTCAGAGAAATTAGATAAATCATTTGTATTTTCATCAAGTTGTGAAAGTTCAGTTTGTGGAAGTTGTGGAGTTATCGTAAATGGCAAAGAGGTTTTAGCTTGTCAATATCGAGCGAAAGAAAATGATGAAATTTCTCCATTAAAAAATTTATCAACAATTAAAGATTTAGTGGTTGATAGAAAAGAAGTTACAGACTCTTTTGCAAGATTGCCAATCGCTTCAGATGATTCGACTTGTATTTTATGCAACCTCTGTTATAGTGCTTGTCCAGTATTTGAAGTCAATGAAAAGTTTGCAAACCCAATTATCTTATCTCGAATATTAAACAGACTGCCAAATTTAGATGAAGAGATAAAAACGAAAACAGTTTCAGATATTCAAACAGATGGGATTTGGGATTGTACCCTTTGTGGATTATGCTCTGAAGTGTGTCCTCAAAATATTGATTCAAAAAATGATATTCTGAAATTGCAATCAGTTTCAGCTCAATATGGTTTTACAAATCCTAATATGTTTAATATAAGTTTTGGTTTTGGCACAGAGTTTTAAACTTCTTTTTTTAATATTAATTCTTTTACTAAGTGGTTGTTTTGAAAATAAGAATACTTCAGATAAAAACCGCTTATCTATTTTTGTAGCATCGAGTGCAAAAGAGATGATAACTGAAATTGCTGATGATTTTAAAAAAGATAAATATATTCAGATTGATATTTACTCTACCTCATCAGGCAAAGGATATTCTCAACTTATTCACGGTTTTAAATATGACCTGTATTTTTCAGCAGATTCTGAATATCCACAAAAAGTATATGAAAAAGGTCTTTCAGAAAAGCCTCAAACTTATGCAATCGGACTTTTAGCTTTGTATTCAAAGAATCCTGAATTGATAAAAATTGGAATTTTAGCTTTAGAAAATGATGAGGTTGTGAAAATTGCAATAGGAAATCCGAAACTTGCTCCATACGGAAAACTTGGAGTTGAATTTTTGAAAAACTCAAATTTGTATTATAAAATTGAAAGTAAATTAATTTTAGGAGCAAATATTTCTCAAGCTGTTCAATTTGTGGATACGGGAGCGGTTGAGATTGGAATTGTGGCAATATCACTTTTAAAGGATAAACCACAAAACCAGTATATGAAATTGGACACTAAATTCTATAAACCTATGAAACAAAATTTTGTAGTTACCAAATATGGAAAAACAAAAAAACTGACTCAAGAATTTGTAGAATATATGAAACTAACTAAATAGAACTTCTTGGTTTCAATCTAATAATTCTGTCATCTTCGTGCTTTTGACACGAAGAGCAATTCTATTTAATCTAATTCAGAACCAATTTGTAAAAACTTATAGGCTGTATTTCGTTTTGCAGGAATTTCTCCAATATCTCGAATCAATTCAATCATCTCTTTTTGACCCATTTCAAAAGATGCACCTGCTGAAGAAACCACATTCTCCTCCATCATCGTAGAGCCTAAATCATTTGCTCCAAAAAGTAATGCAGTTTGACCTATATAACTTCCTTGAGTAACCCACGAACTTTGAATATTTGGAACATTATCTAAGAAGATTCTACTCACAGCTAAAAGTCGTAAATATCTATTTGATGAGGTTTTAGGAATTTTCATCTCCTGAATCAGTTTTGTATTATCCGATTGAAATGACCAAAGAATAAATGCACGGAATCCGCCTGTTTCATCTTGAAGTTTTCTAACTCTATCAAAATGCTCAACTATTTCTTCGTCAGTTTCAACAGTCCCAAACATCATTGTTGCCGTTGATTTAATTCCTAATTTATGAGCTTCTCTATGAATCTCAATCCATCTATCTGCATCAATCTTTTTCGGTGCAATAATATCTCGAACTCTATCATTTAAGATTTCAGCTCCTGCACCAGGAATTGATGACAAACCACTATCTTTTAATCGTTGTAAAACTTCTCGAATGGAAATTTTTGACAGTTTAGCGATATAATCAATTTCAATAGCAGAAAACCCGTGAATTGTTACGGTTGGGTATTTACCTGAAATCCATTTAACTAAATCTTCATACCACTCAATTTTTAGTTTTGGATGCACTCCACCTTGAAATAGAATTTGGGTTCCTCCAATTTCAAGAAGCTCTTCAATCTTCTTACCAATTTCTTCATAAGTTAAAACATAGGCATCGTCATCTTTTCCGTGTCGATAAAAGGCACAAAACTTGCAATCGACCCAGCAAACATTTGTGTAATTTATATTTCTATCCACTACAAAAGATGTGATATTATCGGGGTGTAACTCTTTTTTGATTTTGAAAGCTCGTTCCCCTAATTCTTTTAAATCAGCTGTTTTGATAAGTTGAACAGCTTCAGATTGTGATATTCGTTTTATGGGATTTCCTTTAAATTTTAATTGATATTACCAAAACTCGATATAGAAGTATATTAAGCTATTCATATTTTATTTATATCCTAAGATTAGATTATAATTGATATAATTAGTTTTATTAAAAGATGAAAGGATAGAAATTGATTATATCTGCAAACTTTAAAACTTATAAAACTAGAAAAGATACAGAAAAATATCTTGAAAAGTTAGAAAGCAATATTTCTCAATCATCTCAAAAAGTTATTATATTTCCTCCCGTAACGGCTTTGCAGAAATCATCTCAAAATGCAATAGTCGGAACTCAAAATTGTTACCCTGTAAAAGATGGTGCTTTCACAGGCGAAATTGGTTTATCTCAATTAGATGAATTTGAAATTAAAACAATTTTAATTGGGCATAGCGAAAGAAGAAATCTCTTAAATGAAAATCAAGCTGAAATCTCTGAAAAATTCAGGTTTTTTGCAAAAGAAGATTTTCAAATTATATATTGCATTGGGGAAACTCTAGAGATTCGAAAAAAAGGTGAAGCTGAACTTTTTAAATATCTTGAATCGCAATTTGAAAATATTGATTTGAACTATCAAAATCTAGTTATTGCTTATGAGCCAATTTGGGCAATCGGAACTGGGGTCATTCCAACATTAGATGCAATTGAGACAACTTTAAAATGGCTAAAAGATTTTACAAAAAAAGATGTGATTTATGGTGGAAGTGTCAAAACTTCAAATATTCAAGAAATTCTATCTATAAAATATTGTGATGGGGTTCTTGTTGGAAGTGCAAGTTTAAATGTTTATGATTTTTCTGAAATGGTAAAAATTGCTGATGAGGTTGAAAAATAAATAGGACTGACTAAATAGGAGATTTAAAGTAGAACTCCGTGTCAAGCACGAAGATGACAGACTATTGTCATTATAGAGCTTGATCAAATAATCTCTATTTAGTCAAGCCCGAAGATTATGGACAAATGATTAAATCATAATTCCACGGATAATAAAGAAAATCATAGCTGAAAGAACAGCTGCGATTGGAACTGTGATAATCCAAGCAGATACAATTTTAGAAACAAAACTTTTCTGAACATAATTTGCTTCAGTAATTTCGCTAATATTTTTATTTGCTAGATTTGAAGTTGTTTCCTCTTTTTTAAGTTGTTGTTGAACTTCTGTAATTCTTTTGTAATCTTGAGTAGTAGCTTCTTCTAAAGTTTGAAGTTCATTAGACAAGTTTGCAATATTTTTTGTAGCTTTATTTAGAACTTGATTCTCTTCTTCTAAAAGTTCATCTTTTCTTTTATGAGCTAAATATTCTCGTAGGAAACCAACACCGAAAACTCCACCGATTGCGATATGAGTTGTTGAAACTGGTAATCCTAATTGACTTGCAATAATAACTGTTAAAGCTGAAGCCATCGCAATACTATAAGCTCGAGTTGCATCAAGTTCAGTAATTTCAGAACCAACTGTTTTAATCAGTCGCGGACCATATAAAGCTAAACCGATAGCGATTCCCAAAGCTCCAACTAACATAACCCAAATAGGAATCACAGCTTTTGAACCCGCAATATCTCCGTGAATAATTGTGTCATAAATCGCAGCAAGAGGTCCAACTGCATTGGCTACATCATTTGCACCGTGTGCGAAACTTAATAAAGCAGCGGCGAAAATAAGAGGTAGAGTAAAAAGCATATTTACAGATTCTCGAGTATTTTCAAGTTTTCTGATAGCCGTAGCAATTAGAGGTTTTACAACTAAAAATACAATTCCTGCAACTATAAGACCGATAATAATTGCAACTAAGAAAGTTGGTTTTTTCGTATCTGGTAGGAAAGTGAAAGTATCAACAATTGAGGGCCAAACTTTTTTCAGACCTTTTAAAACTAAGTAAGTACCGAAAGCCCAAGCCATTAAAGAAACTAAATAAGGAACAATCTTTTTAGCTGATTCTAATTTATCAGATTTATTAAGAATTGTTTCTTTGATAAGATATAGGAATAAAGCTGCGATAACTCCGCCAAGAACTGGAGAGATAATCCAAGATAAAGCAATTTTTCCCATTGTTCCCCAAGACACTATCGAGAAACCAGCCGCAGCGATTCCTCCACCCATAACACCACCGACGATTGAGTGAGTTGTAGAAACAGGAGCTTTAAAGTATGTAGCAATATTTAACCAAAGAGCAGCAGCAAAAAGTGCCGAAGTCATTGCCCAAACAAATTCATCAGCAGAAACAAACATCGACGGGTCGATAATTCCTTTTTTGATTGTGCTTACAACATCTCCACCAGCAATTAATGCCCCACCTGCTTCAAAGATAGCAGCGATAAAAATAGCGGTTGTCAAAGTCATAACTCCAGCACCGACGGCAGGACCTACATTATTTGCAACATCATTTGCACCGATATTTACGGCCATATAAGCACCGAAGACCGCAGCGATTACTAAGAATAGGTTGTTTTGAATATTGCCAAATTCTGACGAACTCCACCACATAACACCAACCATAAATAAAAGAGCAACTCCTAATCTTACGAATTCTCTTTCAACTTTTTTCACTTTTTTACCGTTTGTAAAAATACCTTTTTCCATTTTCTACCTTTCTACCAATTAACTTCAGCAGTTATCATATATTGAGTAAAATCTTTCGATTCACTATCCGCATATTTCACATCGAGCATATTCCCGATGAATTTCACATTTTTATTGTAGTTATAAACTAAGCCGATGAGGTAAGAATCTTTCGTCCCTTCTTTATCTAAATTTGCAACCTCATCTTTATTAATTGTCCAATTATCATATCTTCCAATTGCCGAATATTTGTCCATAAATCTAAATTCACCATTCAGAGAAAAACCAGCACCTTGATATTTGTAATCTTCATTATCAGCTACAACATATTGAGCTCCAAATAAAAATTCAGGTTGGTTATAAACAACTGCCCCTGCAAACCAATTTAGATTATGTTCAGTTTTAACAGTTGTATTTTTTTCAATTGCATCTTTTCCAACTCCATAAGATTTTGTCAAACTTTGATTTAATTGACCAAAGAATGAAATATCTAAATAAGTATCTTTAGATTTGATATGTTTTTTTCCAGTTCCTAAAGGGTGAGCTGTTAATCTCCATTCAAAAGACTTTCCTTTTCCGTCCTCTTTTGAGTGGTAACCCTCTCCATTATATAATCCAATCTCGCTTGAAAAATATTTTGTTTTAGTTTTAAAATTTATTCCTAAGTCTGATGAATTTGTAAGATGTGCAGATTCATCAGCTTCCACAAAAACCTTATGAATTGAACGATAAAGCCAAATATGATGTTCTTCGTAGTCAATCCAAGGTCTATGAACTTGACCAAATTCAACTCCAGTATTTGGTAAGACATTATCTAAATACAAATAAGCATATTTTAGACGAACATTCCACTCGCCCTCTGTATTTTGATGAGTATCGTAAGTAAATCTCATATATGATTTTGGGTCTTCTTTGAAATAGGCTTTTGTTTGAAAGTAGTTTCTGCGAGTTTCAAATTTAGATGTTGAATCACCAGTTTTAGGAGTTTTTTGAGTAAATCCTAAATAATGTTTTCCATTAAATTTTAATTTTATAGCTTTTGCTTGAACTTGAGTTTTTGATTCAAGTTTTTCAATTTTCTTATTTAAATTCTCTATTTTAGATTCTAAACTTTCAGCATTTGCATAGGTTGAGAGCAAAGCGATAGTTGTTAAAGAGAGTGTGATTTTCTTCATTATATTTTTCCTATATTACATAAATAGAATTTTCCGCAAATTTCAGGAGATACGGAAAACTTAATTTCTATAAAATTTTAACGGTAGAAAATAACATACTGGAAACAAAAATAATTATTATTGGAATGGAAATTAATAGTTCAGCCCAATTATGACAATAGCTCATCATCTTTTGGGCTTGACACGGAAACCTACTTTATATTGTTAATATAGTTTATAATAAATTTGTAGTTTTGTAATAATATTTAAAAGTTTTTGAACCTCATCGTCAAGAATTTGTTTATTAAGAGATTTTAGTTGAATATCCACACTTGGCAGAATATTGCCATTTTCATCTTTATTAATTTTTGGTAAGCTTGATAGAGTTATAATATTTGGAAGTTCTTCCATAAAATCTATTAAAATATTTTCAGAAGTCTGAATAATAAAGCCTTGAGAATATATTTTCTCGTTATTTTCAGGAAAAAATTTATCTAAAGCTTCAGAAATCATAGGGTGGGACATTTCAGGAAAACCTGGAACGAAAAAGAATCTATTCTCAAGAAAAAAACCATTCATCTGATTTACAGGATTATTATATAAAAGTTCAGAATTTTTTGGAAGATTTGACATATTTACTCGGTGAATTGAGTTTTTGATTCCAAATCGTTTTACAATGCTATTTCTGAATTCTTGATTTATTTCCATTTGTCCATCTGTAAAAATCTGACTTGAAACTTTTCTTGTGAAATCATCGGGAGTTGCACCAATACCACCAAAACTAAAAATTACAGAGTTTGGAATATTACGAATCATCGAATAAGTATTTTTCATTAATTTTACATCATCTTCTATAATAAAAGAGCCTGAAAGAGTCCAGCCCCTTTTTCCAAGTTCTGATTTTAGAAAGTCAAAATGCTTATCAATTCTGCGACCATCTAAAATTTCAGAGCCTATAATGACAGCAAAAAATACAGGTTTATTCATTAGCTGCACCATTATCAGTCAGAATACAAGCTTGTTCTTGGTTTTCTCCTTCTAAGAAGTTAGGCAATTTGAAGTCTCCTTGTGAAAAATAAATCATTCCAACAAATGCGATTGAAAATCCAAAAAATAAAGTTTGAAATACTCCAATAGTTGTAAGAGTTGAAACTTGATTATTTAACCTACGGATTGTGCTTTCATTTAATTCGTTAATTTCTTTTAAATTATCCATTGCCCGATTATTGATAGAAACTCCAGCTCGAACTTCTTGTAAAGATTTACGAACAACATCATCAACTTCTCTCTCAATATTCTTACTGAAACGAGTATAATCTACTGCTTCAATAATTGAATTAATTCGTTCTTCAATGACAATAATATTTGAGTTTAAAAGTTCTGATAATTGTTCAATCTTTGTATCATAGCTCTTTTGAATATCAGATTTAAACCGACCGCTTACACTGATGGAGTTCTCATTTAATCTCTCTAGTTTCTTAACATTGCTATTGAATTCATCAATTCTAAAATCAAATTGTTCAATAGATTGGCTAATTGTATATTGTGTAGTGGTTTTAAATTCATCAAATGTAGCTGTTAGATGTTCGTAATGTTTCTGAGTATTATTTCTATTTATATCTTCAACATCTTGGAATTGTCTAAGAATTTCTCTATTTGCATAAAGAAAAGCCCAAATTGGGTCGTCTTTATCAACCTTAATATCGAAAAGCCGAAATATATCGGCTCGAACTTCTTCAATATTCATAGTTAAAAGTAGTTAGCAAGTTGAGAGTAAATATCTTTTCTAAAAATATTAAGTCTTTGTTTTGACATAATTTGAAATCTACTATCACTTTTGATTTCATCAAAAGATAATTTGTTTTTCAACATTAATTCAATATCTTTACCAAAAGTATCTCGACTTCTATCCCCGATTACCGCAATTCCAAAAATCTTTTTAGAATGGTTTTTATAAACTTTCGTTTCTTCAAACTTTTTACCCTCATAAGAGATTGTTCCGTAATATTGGTTTTGCCATACAAAAATATTATTAAAATATTTTGCTAAAACATTTAAGCCTTGAAGTGTATCGTTCATTCCTTGACCGCCCTCAAGAACAGTATGAACCATAACATCTTTTCCTGCATCTTTTAGTAATTCAATAACTTCATTTTCGATTAGATAATTACTAAACGGTACGAAAGACGATGCTCCATTATCTACTACCATTGCATCAGCTTCTTCTGTCAGAAATGCCTCAATTAAAGTATCAAGATTTCTTTCATTGATTTTACTGCCGTCCATTAAATCGATTCTTTGAACTTCTAAAGCTTTGTATTGTGAGAAAGTTGGATTTACACTATCCGTATCAAATGGGATAACTTTCTCATATTTTGACTGCAAGTATTGAGTAAGCATTGAACTAATAAAAGTTTTACCAACTCCACCTTTTCCTTGTAGAATTAAATGTATCATCTATTTATCCTTTGATTATATAAAATTGTAAAATAATTATAGCTAAAAATTTAGCATTGACTAAATATCTAAGTGACAAATAAATAGAATTCTAGTGTATTTCCGTATTAAGCACGAAGATAACGAACTGATTTAAGTTATTAACAACCAATTTTTACCTATAATTTTCTGTGATTTTGATAAAATTACTCTTAAATTAGAAATTAAAAGAGTTAAAATTGTCTTGTAAAAAAACTTATATCACAACTCCAATATATTATGTAAATGATGTCGCACATATTGGACACGCATATACTACAATTATCACAGATGCAATTTCTCGATATTCAAAACTTTTAGGTTTAGATACTTTTCTCTTAACGGGAACAGATGAGCACGGGCAGAAAATTGAGCAATCAGCAAAAGCTAGAGGAAAATCCCCAAAAGAGTATGCCGACGAAATCAGCGGAACTTTCAGAAATCTTTGGGGTGATTTAAATATTGAATATGATAAATTTATCAGAACCACCGACGGCTACCACAAAGATGGAGTCAAAGTCGCTTTTGAAAAAATGTTCGAAAATGGGGATATTTATAAAGATAAGTATTCAGGAAACTATTGTGTAAGTTGCGAATCATTTTTTACCGACAACCAACTTATCGATGAGGTTTCCTGTCCAGATTGTGGTAAAGAGACTTCTCAACTTGAAGAGGAAAGCTATTTTTTCAGACTCTCAAAATATCAAGATAAACTTTTGGAACATTACGAAAACAATCCCGACTTTATTTTGCCAAACTCGAAACGAAATGAAGTTATCGCTTTTGTTCAGCAGGGTTTAAGAGATTTATCAATTACCCGAACCAGTTTTGATTGGGGGGTTCATCTTCCTGAAAATATGAATGACCCAAAGCACGTAATGTATGTTTGGCTTGATGCTTTACTAAATTATGTTACAGCTTTAGGTTACGGAAATGATGAAGAGAATAAAATGGAATATTGGCCTGCAAAAATCCATATGGTTGGAAAAGATATTCTAAGATTTCACGCAATCTATTGGCCAGCTTTTTTAATGAGTTTAGGTTTAGAACTACCTCATCATATTGGAGCTCACGGTTGGTGGACTCGCGACGGTAAAAAAATGAGTAAATCGGTTGGAAATGTTGTCAAACCAAAAGATGTCGTCGATGCTTACGGACTTGATACTTTCAGATATTTTCTATTGCGAGAAGTTCCATTTGGACAAGATGGAGATTTTTCAGAAAAAGCTTTGATAAATCGAATTAACGGAGATTTAGGAAATAGCTTAGGAAACTTGTTAAATAGAGTTATCGGAATGAGTGGAAAATATTTTGATTCTGAATTCAGTTCAAACTCTGATATTTTTGCGGAAGATATGAAAAAAGTTGATGAACTCATCTCCAATTTAGATAGTTATATTTTCAAAATGCAGATTCACAGATATTTAGAGGATATTTGGAAAATTCTAGCGATTGGAAATTTTGCAATTCAGAGTAATGAACCTTGGGCAAAAATCAAAACAAATCCCGATGAGGTAAAAGCTCTTTTGGTTTTTGTTTCAAATCTTTTAACAAAAGTCTCAATTTTGGTTTCTCCGATTATGCCAGAAAGTGCTGAAAAGATGTCTCAATCTTTAGGCTTTAAAATTTCTGCTGAAACTTACACAAAATTTATTACAAATGGAGAAAGTAGAGATAGCTTTAAAATTGTAAAAGTTGATGCTCTCTTTCCTCGAGTTGATAAACCGTTAATGGAATCTGAACAAGTTGAAGAAGTGAAGCCAAAAAAGAAACCTGAAAAGCTTGAAGCTCTTGAAACTTTACAAGATGGTTTAATTACGATTGATAAATTTTTTGAGACAAAAATTCAGATTGGCGAAATTGTAGAAGTTGAAGAGATTAAAAAATCTAAAAAGCTTTTCAAACTCAAAGTTGATTTAGGTGAATCTCGACCTCGACAAATCTTGGCTGGAATTCGTGAATACTATTCTGCGGAAGAACTTCAAAACAGTTTAGTTTGTGTTGTTGCAAATCTTAAACCTGCAAAATTAATGGGTCATATTTCTGAAGGTATGCTTTTAGCTGGAAAAGATAAACACGGACTTTCTCTAATTCGTCCTGAACATAAAAGAGAAATTGGAACAAATATCTCTTAAACCACTTAAGTAAATTATTATTCTCGTGCTTGACACGGGAATTTTTTTATTATAACAAACCACACAGTTAGAATTATAGAGTAGTAATTTCAACTAAAATCTTATATAATTAAAATGAAAATCAAAAATCAAAGGATTTAAAATCAATTTTGAAAATAATAGTATAGATTCGCTTAGAAATGAGTTTGAAAATTTTGTAGCTGACAAATGCACAACTGAAGATTGTAATGTTGATGGAGAAGAGATTCCCGAAGAAGAATTACCCTATTTTACAGACGAGTTAGCAAAAAAACTTTTAGCTCCAGCAACGGCGGGTATAAATTTATCAAAAATTGACTTGAAAAGAATTAGTGATACTTCAGAAGATAGCATCGCAATTCAAGAGAGAAAAAGAATGTTAAAAGCTTTACTTCGCCATAAACAGACAAAAGCGGAATTACAACTTTTATTTAATGAGTTCATACCTCATCTAAATGGACGAGTTCTAATTTATCAAGAAATTGCAGATAGCTATCCAGCTTCAGCTCACATTTTCAAAGATTATATTTCCAAAGTTGAAAAAATGAAAGCAACTTTTATCCGAATTATTGAAGATTTTGAAGAGATGAATCCTGATGCAAATCCGATTCATTTTGACGACTAAAAAGGAAAAAAATGTCTAATTGTATTTTTTGTAAAATTGTAAGTGGAGATATTCCATCAGACAAAGTTTTAGAAAATGATAAATTTATCGCTTTCCACGATTTGAACCCAAAAGCTCCTGTGCATATTTTGGTAATTCCAAAAGAGCATTTTCAAAGTTTCCACGAAATTCCTGCCGAAACTATGAAAAATATGACTCCGTTTATTCAAGAAGTTGCTATAAAAATGGGAGTTGAAAAAAGTGGTTACCGTTTAATCACAAATATTGGTGAGAATGGTGGGCAAGAAGTTGGGCATATTCATTTTCATCTTTTCGGTGGCACAAAGTTAAAATGGGAACATCTGACAGATTCTGACCCAAAGAACCTGTTCTAAATCTATGGTAAGTATTGAAAACGGTTTAGAACTGATTTATCAAAATATTCAACCGACAAATCTTGAATTGATTCCGATTGAAATTGCTCTAAATCGTGTTTTAGCTGAAACTGTCAAAGCAAAATATCCATTACCAAATTTTGATAATTCGGCGATGGACGGTTACGGAGTTTCAATTATCGATGTTGGTAAAACTGTAAAAATTATCAAAACTATTTTTGCGGGTGATTCAATTTCTGATGATTGGACTTTAACAAAAGATAGTGCTGTGAAAATTATGACAGGTGCAAAAATCCCAAAAGGTGTGAATGCAATTATCCCTTTTGAGGATATTGAAAAACCACTTGACAATTTTATCATTTTGCCAAACTCAATTAAACCGAATAATCATATTAGAAAGCTCGGTGAAGATATTGAAGTTGATGAGGTTTTGGTTTTACAAGGTGAAAAGCTAGATTCTTACAAAATTGGTGTTTTAGCATCTCAAGGAATTAGCCATATTCAAGTTTATAAAAAACCAAAAGTTGTAGTTTTTGCAACGGGTAAAGAGTTGAAGATGCACTATGAAAATATTGAACCTCATCAAATTTATAATACAAATTCACCGATGATTTTAGCAAAGTCTCAAGATTTAGGGGCTGAAATCTCTTTTATGAAAATTGCAACTGACTCAAAAAATGATATTAAATTAGCTATTAAAAACTCTCTCGATGCAGATTTAATTATTACTTCGGGCGGGGTAAGTGTCGGCGAGGCTGATTTTACAAAAGATAGCTTTTTTGACTTAGGCTTTAAAACGATTTTTGAAAAAGTAGATATTAAACCTGGAAAACCTACAACTTGTGGAATGCTCGGAAAAACTGCTATTTTAAATTTGGCTGGTAATCCATCGGCGGGTTTGATAAATTTTGAGATTTTTGGAAAAGCTATTATCTTAACTTTAGCGGGGAATCGAAAAAATAAACTTGATATTATCGAATGTGAAACTCTTGAAAACTTAAAAGTTAAAAGCGGAAAGCGAACTGTAATTTTAGGTAAATTTGATGGCTCAATTTTTACACCTTTGAAAAAGCGGTCTCCTGGAATGGTTAAGCCTTTAATGGAAAGTAACGGGTTTATTATCTTAGAAAAAGATATTGATACTTTGCAAAATGGCTCTTTTGTCCGTTTTATCCCAACTCAATTTCATTGGTTTTCAGACTTTCAAAAATCTCTAATTACGGAGAACTCTTAATTTGAAAACAATTCTGATTACAAATGATGACGGTTTTGAATCTGCGGGACTTTTAGCTTTAATCAAAGTTTTAAAACCCCTCGCTAGAATTATTACCGTCGCTCCAGCTTCCGAAAAATCTGCTTGTTCTCATAGTGTGACTTTGCACGAACCTCTAAAATTAGTAGAAGTTTCAAAAGATTTCTATAAATTAGTTGATGGAACTCCGAGCGATTGTATCTATGTTTCTAAAACCGCAATTTTTACCGACTTTCAACCTGATTTAGTTGTGAGCGGAATTAATCGAGGCTCAAATATGGGCGAAGATATTACTTATTCTGGAACTGTCGCGGGAGCAATGGAGGGAGTTTTGCAAGGAATCCCCTCAATCTCTATCAGCCAAGTTTTAGATGAAACTAATCGGAAAAATGTAAATTACGATTTAGCCTCGGCATATATTTATAAACTTGTAAAAATGATTTTTCTAAATGGTTTTCCTTTAGGTGACCGAGAAATTTTAAATATTAATGTTCCACCGAAAGGGAAAGTTGATGAGGTTGAAATTACTTATGCGGGATATAGAATCTATGGAAATGACACCCATATTTATAGTTCTCCGCGAGGTGAAAAACTTTATTGGTTAGGACTTCACCCGCTTGAATGGAAAAAACGAGGAGGACAAAAATCCTATTCAGATTTTGATGCTGTTTTTGATAATAAAATTTCTGTAACACCAATCAAATTGGATTTAACAGCATACGAAAAAATTGAAGCTCTCAAAAACTGGATTTAAATCTTAATATTGTTTCGAATGAATGTGAAAGCACTAATATTAAAAATTAAATAACACAGAACTTTTTCACATTCATTCGCAGATTTTTCTTATCTATTAATTTATTTAATATTTAATATCTTGCCATAATAGAATCAATTTCATTCCAGCCAACTTTACTTTTTGTATGAGCTAGAATATTGTCAATATATCTTGCAAACATATCTGTCTCAATATTGATTCGAGTGCCAATTTGATAGTTTTTGAAAATAGTGTTTTCCATTGTGTGCGGAATAATTGTCAAACGAAAAACCTCATCGGCAATATCGTTAATTGTCAGGCTGACTCCATCGATTGAAATACTGCCTTTTGGAACAATTAAATGAGAAATTTTGTGTTCAATCTTTACAAAAAGATTATAGCTATTTCCAAGTTGTTCAATTTTTTCTACAATTCCAATAGTGTCAATATGACCTTGGACTATATGCCCCTCAAATCTATCTCCCATCTGCATTGCAGGTTCAATATGAACTTCTCCATTGTAATTTTCAATCGCTAACATATTAGATGTTTCAGGAGAAAGTTCAACAGAGAAGCTACCTTGATTCAATTTGACAACTGTAAGACAAGCTCCATTTACAGAAATGCTATCTCCAATATTTGGAATATATTCAGCTTGAATTGTCAAAATGGAGTTTTGAAAACTTGAAACTGTTGCAATCTCTCGAATTAATCCGCTAAACATAATGAATACCTTATTTTTTCTTCTTGGTAAAGAATCTTAGTTGCCAGTTCTTTATTTCGTGTTTGTAAATATTCATACTCTTTGTTAATTTCTACTTGGTCAATTTTGATATATTCTGCCCGTTTTTTAGCTAAAACTATTTCAGAATTAACAGATTCCAGAGTGCCTTGTTTATCTAAGATTGATTTGTCGATATCATTTTCAATATTTTCTAATCTTTCTTGGAGAGTAATCTTTTCCTCTCTGCTTCGCTTTAGAATCTTAGTTTGATAAATTGTAGCAATCGAAAGAACTATTAATAAAATTGATAATATTATTAGAATCACCCTATTTGCCTTTTCTACATTTTAAATATTTTTGCTGATACCATTTATAGCCGACAGTTAATTTCTTTCGCTGAATAGCTCCTCGATTCTTTTCATCTTCACATTTAGCTAAGGCATCTAATGAACAAAGTGGATTATTGGAATTTTTCATATAACCTAATTGAGCAGAAAGTTCTTGATTCTCTTGCTGACTTGAAAATAGTTCATCTTCAAGATTCCTAAGAGATTTGACAGCTTTATTCTTTGAAATATTACATTCTTGAATATCTTGTAATAGATTTTCATTTTGCATTTTCAAAACATTTTTTTCAGATATTAAAAGCTCTGTATCTTTTACGAGCTCAATATTCTTAGTTGTTAAATTTATATAAGATAAAATTAAAGGAGTAAAAACTGATAAAACCAATCCAACAGAAATAATTTCAGATTGATATTTAAAAAACAACTCTTTAAACTGTTTTAATTTATTTTCTTTCATATCAATTGTTGCCCACTCTTCCTGATTTTTTATAAATATATTGTGTGCAAATTTATCTAAAACTTTACCGACGGCTAAAGAAATTTGAGCTGCCTCTATATCTTGTAAATTTATGTATGAAAAGTAACTAAAAATTATCTCTACATTTTCAGGAAAAATTTCACTTAATAAAAATCGTTTCAACTTAAATTCAAAAACAGGATTAAATTGATACTCGATTAATATTTCATTATTTTCATCTTTTACTTCATTTTGAGTAAAAATTTCGCCAAATCGACATCTCGGCTTATCATTAATATCTACATCAAATTCAAATTTCACATCATAAATATCGAGTAAAGATTCAATTGCAAACATAATTTGCACATATTCAGCGGTAAATCCAAATCTATTTTCTTGAGAATCTGCAATAATAAAATTCAATTTATCTACTAAATCTTCATTATTAAATAAAAATAGAGTGGCTAATTTTCTTAAAATGATTTCGTCGCTTGAAATAAATAGAAATGAATTATTTATTGCTCGATTTTTATTGTCCAATCTATTAGTTTGAACATCTGTTGCAAGAAGAAAAAGCTCATCATTTTCAAGTTTTCCAATAGTAACAGAAAACTCATCGTTTAACGGTAATTTAGAAATTTCTTTTATTTGCCACCAATTTCTACTGATAGAATTAGTGTTATCATCGGCTATATTAAACCATTGATAATCATCATTAAAACTTCTTGTATTTAAATATATTTTCATCTAGAAACTCCAAATATTATATAAGAATTATATCTTTTTTTAATTTAAAGAAATTCTCTTTTTTTTGAATTGATAATATTGTAGATAAAGCCTATAATTTTGAATAATAAAATTTATAAGGTGTTAAAACAATGTTAGTGAAAAAAAGAGCAATGGGCGAATATCAAACAAATTGTTATATTTTAGATTTTGATGATTTTGAGATTATTATTGACTCGGAAGTTAATTCATTAAATTGGATTGTGGAAAATGTAAAAAATCCTGTGGCAGTACTTTTAACTCACGGTCATTTCGACCATATGTGGGATTCGTATAAAATAGCTAGAAAGTTTAATATTCCAATTTATATAAATAAAAATGATAAGATTCTATTAGAAAATGATATTTTTGAGAGAGGTATTGAAAAATATCAGCCTGAATTCATTGTGCTTCTTGAAAATAATTCTGAAATAACTCTAAATAAAGTTAAAATACAGTTTCATCATTTCGCAGGACATTCTGAAGGAAGTTCAATTATTGAAATTGCAGACTCATATTTTTGCGGTGATGTAATATTTAAGAACTCAATAGGGCGGTTTGATTTTCCCTATTCAGATTCTCACAAGATGAAAGCTAGTTTAGAAAAAGCTTTAAAATTAAATGAGCAGTTTCCAATCTATTCTGGACACGGAGAGGATACAACTATAAAAGATGAAAAAGAGAATTTACAAATGTGGATTAATAAATGGATAAACTAATAAAAGTTTTAGGGGCAAGTGGAAGCAAGACGAAAACAACGGGAACAATATCGTTTCAAGTGGATAAACATATTATTATTGATGCAGGAAATATTTTTAATAAATATGAGTATGACACAAATGAAATCGAGCACGTTTTTATTTCGCATTCTCATTTTGACCATATTTTAGAATTACCATTTTTAATTGAAAATGGATTTACAACTAGAACGAAGCAATTACACATTCACGGCTTAAAAGAGACAATTGAACACATTAAAGAATTTATGTTTAACAATTATATTTGGCCTGATTTCTCAATGATTCCGCTTTTAACAGTTGGCGAACTATCAATTAAATTTGAGGAGTTCAAGTATTATAAAACAGTAAATCTTAACGGAGTTAAAATCACTCCATTTCCTGTAAATCATATTGTGCCGACCGCTGGATTTGTTGTAGAAAAAGAGGCAGGTACTTTTATTTTAAGTAGCGACACCTACAAAACTGATAATCTTTGGAAAATTATAAATCAAAATCAAAAAATAAAAACTCTTTTAATTGAGGTCTCTTTTGAATCTTTTCTTGGAGGTTTAGCTGAAATGAGCAAACATTTAACTCCAAAACTTTTAGATGAAGAGCTTGAGAAACTTGAGAGAACTGATATTGAAATATTTATTTATCACATCAAAGAATCAAGTTTGAAGCAGATTACCAAAGAGTTAAAAGAGTATCCAAATCTAATTAAATATAATGTGCGAATTCTTCCCGAAGAGCTTTAATTCTTGAAAAATCTATCTCTTATTTTATTAAGTGCTGGGGAATCTAGCCGTTTCAAACTTCCGATAAAAAAGCAATGGTTACGAATTGGTGAAAAACCTCTGTGGCTTTCTGTTTTAGAGAAATTTCAAAGCTTAGATATTTTTCAAAAAATTATTTTAACGGCTCATAAAGATGAGGTTAGTTTTTTTCAAAATTTTACTGATATTCAAATTGTAGCTGGTGGGGATTCTCGGCAAAATTCAATCAAAAATGCACTTTCTGAAATTGAATCTGATTTTGTAATGATTTCAGATATTGCCCGATGTTTTATCCCAAAAGATATGATTTTTAGGCTTATTGAAAATATTCCAAATGGCGATATTATCGTGCCATTTCTACCAATTTCTGATACTGTTGTTTTTGATGGCGAAAATATAAACCGCGAACATTTGCAAATAGTTCAAACCCCGCAACTTTCCAAAACGGCAATTTTAAAAAATCTGATTCAAGAAACTTCTCGGGAATTTACAGATGAAAGTTCTCTATTTTTTGCTAACGGATTTAAAAGATTTTTTGTTTTGGGAGATAAACGAGCTGAAAAACTAACTTATATTTCAGATATTACCTCATCGGACTGTTTTCAAAAACCCGTTTCAAGCAATATTTTAATTGGTAATGGTTTTGATGTTCATCAATTTGAATTTGGAGATTCTCCTTTGAAATTAGGCGGAATTGAAATTGAAACTCCATTTAAATTTAAAGCTCATTCTGATGGTGATGTTTTGATTCATTCTTTGATAGATTCAATTTTAGGAGCTTCTGGAATTGGTGATATTGGAGAAATGTTTCCAGATACAGACGAAAAGTATCGCGGTGCAGATTCTGTCGAGCTTTTGAAAGTTGTTCTACAAACTATTCAAAAAATTGGTTTAGAAATAAATAATGTTGATATTACGGTGATTGCAGAAATTCCACGATTGAAAAAATATAAAATGGAAATTCGCGAAAATCTATCTAAAGTTTTAGGTATTCCAAAATATTTGGTAAATGTAAAAGCTACAACAACTGAAAAACTTGGTTTTGTAGGTCGAAAAGAGGGAGTCGCTGTTTTATCTTCGGCATCTTTAAAATATATAAATTGGAGAGAAGTTTTAAATGAACTCTAAAATCAAAAGTTGTCTCATTATAGAAAATGAACCAAATTTTTCAGAAAGCCTTGGTTCAAAGCTTGAAGACTTAAATTATAATGCAAAAATATTATACTCTATTGAGAAAGTGATGGAATTAGAGGAAAAATTTGATTTAGTTTTAGTTTCTCTAAATTTTAAAGATGAACCATATTTTTTTGATATGATAAAAGGATTTCAAGATTCTATTTTAATTATGATGACCCCACATATAGATTATAGCTGTTTTTCAAAAGCAATAAATATAGGTGCAAATGATTATATTCTAAAACCTTTTAAAATAGAATCTTTAATTCAGAAAGTAAATATTTTTCAAGAAAAGAAAGATTTTGAAATTCGCGAAAAACGACTTGAAAAATTTATAACAACTATTTTACAAGAAGATAAAAATCTGAAGTTTGATTTGGATTTCAAATTACCTCTTATAATTTATTCAAATCTTGAAAGAAATGTTGATTTTTATGTTTTCTCATATTCTAAATATTTAAATATGGACTTTGAAATAATATCTTTTGAAAATCTAGTTAAATATCATCAAAATATTGATAAGAATTTGATTCTATATTTACGAGATTATCCAAAACTTATCAAAAAAGATAGGGTAACCGCTTTGAATATCGCTAAAAATATGAATATAATTTTATATTCACATATTGATGAAAAAATTAATGGTTTCGATTATCTAAAAATTGAAATGGGAAATGAGAAACTAAATTTTGATAGAATATTTACTGTAACAGATTACATCAAAAAAGTTATAATTCAACATCAAGATGTTTTGCCAGATACTGAACTTTCAAAGTCTCTAGGAATTTCTCGTAAAAGTCTATGGGAAAAACGACGAAAATTTGATATGCAAAAACCAAAGAAAAATAAAAAGGATTTACAATAAATAATTTAGAAAAAACTCTGAAAAGTATGATTGAGGCAGAGGGCTTTCGTTTTTACGATACTCAAATTACAAAAGAGAACGAACAAACAATTTTCAGAATCCTAATTACTAAAGATAGTGGAAATATTTCGATTGAAGATTGTGTTGAAGTCAATCATATCGTTTCACCATTTTTAGATGTTGAAGAGCCGATGAGCGGAAAATATATCTTAGAAGTTAGTTCAGCTGGACTTGATAGACCTTTGGAAACTCCAAGACATTTTCAACTTTCAATCGGACAAAATCTGAAAATTACAACTTCTGATAAAAGCAAATATATTGGAAAATTGCTTAAAGTTTTAGATAATCACATAATTTTAGATGATAAATCAGTAGGAGAAACTCAAATCCAATTTTCGGATATCCGTAAATCTAAGATTCATTTTTCTTTTTAATCATATTCGTTTAAAATAACAACCTGTTATCTTCGTGCTTGACACGGAGATTTACTTTCAATCTTCTACTTAATCAGTCCCCTTAAAATATTATGCCAATTTATAGAAAGCAAAAATCTCGAAAGAGCTTGATTTTTAATCCACAAACCTTTTTGAGAATGCATCTGTTTTGTGTTTGCAAAAGTCAGCCATAAATTTGATTTTGCCCGTGTCATTCCAACATATAAAACTCGGGCATCTTCCAATAGTGCTTTTTCGCTTTTTTTAGCAAAATAACTTGGAAAATCATCATCGCCAACATTTGGAATAACGACAGTTTCAAATTCAAGACCCTTAGCTTTATGAACTGTAATAACTACAAGATTGACAGAATCGCTTATCAAATCGGATTCTTTGAATCGGCTATATTTTGGAATATGCTCATTCAAGCTATCGATAAGTTTTTCAATTTTACAAGTTTCTCTCATATGTTTTAGCAATTTCATTTCAACTTCTTCTAAAACAGATTTATCAAGTTTATAGTTTGTTTTAGTTTCCATATAGCCAAAAATCATATTTATAATTTCAGGCAGTGAAATATCTTCACTAAATTTTCCAGTAACCGCATTATGAATCTCTGAAAATTTATTAGAAAAGTCAGATAAAAGATTTTGGTTTTGGAAATAAAATTCATATCGAGAATCTTTAATTTGTCGGATTCTTTCAATTAAGTTGAGAGTTAAATTTACAGTAGCTTTCACATCGTCCATCGCATTATGGGAATTTTGACCCTCAAGCTTTAGAACTTGTAAAAGATAAGATAATTTATAAGCTCTCAAATTTGGATAAAGTCGTTTTGAAATATCCAAAGAATCATAAAGATTTTTAATTCGATGAGGTTTCTCTAAATTCAATCTTTCTAAATTTGAGTTTAACATTCTCCAGTCAAAATCTAAGTTATGAGCAATCAGATGAGAATCTGAAATGAAATCTAAGAATTTTTGTAATCCAGAAATTCGTTCATCTCCAAATTTTGATAAATCGTCTTGAGAAATATTATGAATTTTTTGAGATTCTGAAATATTTTTATCAGTTTTTAGATAAATTTCAAAAGATTTACCAATTTTTCCGCCAATAATTTCAATTCCTGCAATTTGGATAATATCATCTTCAGATTCTAAACCTGTCGTTTCAGTATCAAAAACTACAATTCTATCAGATTCAAAATCTGCTAAAAAATTTTCTAAATAGTTTTCTTTGTTTTGAATAAAATCGAGAGGTTGAAAACCAAGACTATAAATTCGATTAATAAATTCACGAGAAATTGTCATCGATTTTATTTTACTAAAAACTGAAAAAACCCGAATCCACGAAATTCTGCTATTTGGATAAATTAAAATATTTAAAAATGCCATCAAATCTTTAATTTCTCTTCGGCGGAAAAGGTCAAATCCTGAAATTTTGAAAAACTCAATTTCTTGATTTTCTAAAGCTTTTGCAAATCTATCCGCACTTTTATTTGTCCGAACTAAAATTGCAGAATTTTTTTGTTTTTTGATATTTTCAACAATCCAATCTCTTTCATCATTTTCATTATCAAAATTTTCTAATTTAATTGAGTCTGAATTTTGTGAATTTGTAAGTTTTGATTGCGGAATCTCTTTCCATTTTGGCGACAAATTCAGCTTTGCAAATTGATTAAACAAATTGAGCAGATATGGAGGTGACCGAAAGTTTTCAACAAAGAAATGGATTTCAGACTCTTTATTGACTTGCTCAAGAATCTCAATTTTTGCACCCATAAAAGAGAAAATAGCTTGTTCATAATCGCCGAAAAAAACTCGATGAGCAGTTTTCTTATCTGAAATTTTTTCGATAATTGCCCATTGCAAGAAATTCAAATCTTGAACCTCATCGATTTGTAACCAACTAAAAATATTTTGTGTCTTTGGATTTTCTACCAAAAAATTATATGTCAAAAGAAGTAAATCATCAAAATCTATAAAGTTTGACTCCTCTTTTATTTTTTCATAATTATGGCAAATGTGACCCAAAGATAGATAATCAGGTTTAGGAGTTTCTAAAATCCGTTCAGGAATATTTAAACTTTTGC
>Ga0256826_1000404_pt1 | contig 26253 bp, 21 predicted proteins | sample CV79metaG_FD_185975 | JGI IMG/M metagenome (GOLD analysis project Ga0256826, IMG submission 185975) | Hydrothermal vent microbial communities from East Pacific Rise, Pacific Ocean - CV79 | ecosystem: Environmental > Aquatic > Marine > Hydrothermal vents | place: Pacific Ocean: East Pacific Rise...
TTTTTTAACCATCTCTTTAAAAGGTTTCATCTCATAATCAAAAAACTTTTTAGCCAAAGTATCAAGCCCCACTTTTGTTCCAGGATTTAAAAGCCAAGCCATAATCATAGTATCTGCAAAAGGGACAATATCTTTTATCCCATGTTGAAAATAAAGCAATGAGAAATCAAATTTTAAGTTCTGACCTATCACTCTAGCCGTTAAAATTTTCTCTATCGCTTGGAGTGCATCAGCCATACTAACTTGGTCAGTCATCCCTAAATAAAAATGGGCAATAGGAACATAATAGGCTTTTTTATCATCTAAAGCAAAAGAGAAACCTACCATTTTGTCTTTTTTGGTATCAAGCCCCATGGTCTCAGTATCGAAAGCCACAAGGGTTTCAGGGGTAATGGTATTGATAATTTCAAATAGTTTCTCTTTATTATCTAAGGTGATGGCTTCAAAAGTAAGACCTTCTTCATTTTCATCATCACTGTCCTCTCCAAAATCTACACCAACTTGAGCTTTTTTTAGGGCTTGTTTCATCTCAAAACGTTCAAAGTCATCCATAAGACAGGTGAGATAATTTTTATCTTCAAAAGCAAAACTCTCTAAATCAAAATCTTTAAACACATTTTGATCCATGGTTACCAACTCTCTGGACAAAAAAGCGTTCTCTTTAGATTCTAAAAGTTTCTTTTTGATATTGGCTGTACCAGTATTTTCAATATCAGCATAGATATTTTCAAGGGTCTGATACTTATTGATAAGCTTAGATGCACCCACCTTTCCTATCCCTTTTACCCCTGGAATATTATCTGAGCTATCCCCTAAAATGGCTTGAAAATTTATAAAGTCTTTTGGATAAACACCAAATTTTTCAAAACATCCCTCTTCTGTAATCTCTTTTCTTTTTACAGAATCATACATCACCACTTTACCATTTTCAATCATTTGATATAAATCTTTATCATGAGAAACGATTCGGACATTTAAGCCCTGCTCTTTTCCATACTTAGCAAGGGTTGCAATAATATCATCTGCTTCAAAACCATCTTTTGCAAGATGAGCAAAACCCATTTCACGAATCCAATCTATAGCAATGGGTAATTGTTTGACTAGGTCTTCAGGTGGTGCATCACGATTTGCTTTATAGTCAGCATATAAATCGTTACGAAATGTTTTACCTTTAGAGTCAAGTGCAAATACAATATAGTCTGTATCATGGTCACGTTTTAAACCATCAACCAAGTTAATAAAACCTGTTAAAAGTCCTGTAGGGAAACCATCTGAGTTTCTAAGGGGGGGAAGTGCAAAATATGCACGAAAAAAGAAACCAAAAGTGTCTATGATTGTTAATGTTTTCAAATGTAGTACCTAATTATATAATATGAAGAATTCTATCCAATTCTCTGTTATATGTAAATTTGTTAAATATTTTTTATTTTTATATAGTATAATATATAGTTAAGTATATATTAATATAAAAGGAGCTTTTATGCAAACTCATGACCCGTATTTAAATACTGCAAAAAGATCTCTTCAAAACAAAGAATTTCGAAAACGTAAACAAAAATATGCACAAAGAATACATCATAATAAAGGAGAAAGCTTTTTAGGTCAAAGAGTTATGCTTCATAACTATTTTAATCTACCTGAAGGGCTACAAAACATTATAGGATTGATACTCTTTATGTTTCTACCTTATACTATGGGTATTCTTTTTATTTTTTTTATTGTTGCACAAGCCAGTATTGAAACTTATAAAAAAATAGATATGAGTTCATTTCTTTTATTATGGACAATAGGGTACGAAGTGATGGCATTCTTACTTCTTTCACTTATCATTAAAAGTGCTCTCTTATTTAAAAAAACTCAGTAGGCTATTCATAGAGTAGCCTAACTATTTTAATAATTTATTTAAAAATTTATTTTTAAATCTACTCGATAATTTTTCCTCTATGATTAAACTTTTATCACTTATATCTTCATGAATCAAATCAGGAAAAAGTAATTTTTTCAATTTTCTTCCATAATGAAAGTTTAGATATAACTCATTGATACTATCTGTTTCTAAGTACTCTTTATAGTTCTTATAAAGATCATACTTTAAAATAGTAAATGAAAGTGTATTTTTAAGATTCATATCTTTATGAAGCATGTTATCAAAACAAAACAGATGTGTTAACGAAACACTTTCACACTCTCTATAGTCTGAAGAGATAAATAATTTACTTTCAGATATACCAAAAATCTCCATATGTCTTAAAAAGTTTTTATAAGCATATTGATTACTTTTGTCCATAAGTATTCCAATATTTAATGACTCTAAATTAATAGCTGACTCTTCTAATTCATTAACAGCAAAATTTTCAGCTGGTATAGAAAAAGAAAATGATTCTCCATTATATTTACTCTCTTTAATTTCAAGTGTTCCTTTCAATAGTTTTATTAAATTACTACTAACACTTAAACCCAATCCAACTTTGTTAATACCCAAGGTATTATCAATCTCTTCTTTTTTAAATATTTCACTAATTTTTATAGCTAGTTTTTTTTCGGCAAGACCATAAACTTTACATCTCAATACTTCTAAAGAATAATTATAATCTATCAATAGTTCTATCGCACCATATTCACTTGTAAAAGCATAAATATTATTAATTAAAGGGATTAAAATACTTTGAGTTAAATCCTTATCCAATAAAAGATACTTAGGCATATAAGGGTTGATAAAAACATTAAATGTTAAATTTGAATTTGACATATTAATGCTGTATAAGTTTACAATATCTTCAAAAAAATTCATAACATGAACCTCTTCATAGACCACTCTAACACTTCTACTTTGATAATAATCATTTGTCACACGATATAAAAAATCTTTATCTTTTAACACTTTTTCAATATGTTGAAGTTGCCCTTTGTCATGAAGAGAGTTTTTAATTAATTCTAAAAAATGATAGATATCATGTTCAGCTTTAGAAATGTAACTCAGTTCATTTAGCATAAAATCTATATCTCTTCTTATCTTTTTATGTAATTTACTTTCATTACTTTTAAAAACCTCTATTGGATATTTAGGTTTTTTAGGAACAGTCTCTTCGATTTTTGGCTTTAAGAGTTCCATAACAGAAGAATCAACTTCCTCTTGAGAGACCATATCAAACTCCTGAAAGAGTTCCATATTTTCTATCTGATTTTTTAACTCTTGAATCTCTAACTCTTTTTCCAAGAGTTCTTTTTTAAGTAACTCCTCTTTTAATAAAAAATCTTTTTCTTCTGGCTTTTCTTCAAGAGTAATCTGAGTAGGTATAAAAAGAGACTTATTTAAACAAATCCGTCCATAAGGGAGTAATGCTTCAAGAATCTTAATATCATATCGTTTAAACATATGATTATATTCTGTGCTATTAAAGGCTGTAATAAATCCTATACAATTTACATTGCCTTTATCTAAAATAGGTAATATAATCATAGATTTCAAAGAAAGAGATAAAGGGTTATCTATCTGAGAAGCATAAGATTTATGATTAATAATATGATTGTGATAAAGAGGTTTTTTTGAATCCAGTATATCTTTCATAATACTCGAACCCACTATAATATCTTTATGCTTTATGTTATTATTTATAGTAGAGATAGTATTCGACGTGTTATCATATCTCCAAAGTAAGGCAAACTCTGAATTAATCATCTCCATAGCAAATGACTCAACACTTTTAATATATTCATTATGATTCAGAACATCAATATTTGTCATTTTAATTAGAATATCATTCACTGTAGTTAACACCTTTCATTCCAGTTAATATATTTTAACATTATAGCACATTATATGTTAATTAATCATGCTATCTATAATTTTTATCTATGGAATTTTTAACATACTAACCATATTGTTAAATTTTCTTAAAAAAGAATCTTCAATAATAATTGTTCCATTTTGTATCTCTTCTATAGGTAAATGGGGGAAAAGAATTTGTTGAACGGCCATACCATAATAAGAATTAATGGTTAACTCATTCACTCTTTTTTTATAAAAAGCTCCATCCTTTAATCTTTCTTCTTTATATTTTAAAACTGTTACAGAAGAAAAATTCTCCCTATTAATTTTTTCAGAAATCATACTTTCAAAACAGAATAGATGTGAGAACTTTATATTATTAATTTTTTTATAATTTTGAAACAGCAATATATTTGATTCAGAAATATTAAAAGCAAGAAAATATTTTTTTAAATTTTGATAAGCATAGTTATCCTCTTCACTCAATAGAACAGCTATTTTGATAGGTGTTTTAGTTAAGAACTCTTTTTTATTTTTTTCCTGAACAACTTTAATTGGAATGGAAGCCATAAAAGAGTGTTCATAACTCCCCTCTCTACTTAACTTTAACTTTCCACCCAATATATTGATAAGATTACTACACACACTTAATCCGAGACCTTTATCATTTGTGATAATATTATGGGTAGTTAATTTTGTGTTAAACAAATTTCTAATATTTCTTACTTCATTGGGCAGAAAAGCTTTAATCTCGATATTTAAAATATTTTTATCCTCCGAAGAGAAGACTGAAAAATTAACTACCCCCCCTTTTGAAATAAAGCCATAAACATTATTCATTAAATGAACAATAAGACTTTTAACTTTTCCCACATCTGAAATCATTTTAGTCGCTAATGTTGGTTCTATAAAAATATTATATATGATATTTTCATTTAAAAAAGGTCTATAATACAAATTACCTACCGATGAAAATATTTTAAAGGGATTAAACTCTTCAAATAAAAGAGGCATTTTTTCCCGTCTATATAATTCATTTGCCAAATTGTTAATTAAATGGGAGTTGTTCAACTCTCTCTCTATAAAATTCAATTGTTCCTTATTATGTAAAGAATTTTTTATTATTTCTAAAAATAAGTAAATATTATGCTCTTCATTGGCTAGATAAGTTACTTCATTTGTCAAAAAATCTAAAATATATTTAATCTCATCTACCTTTATAGCCTTAGTATCTTTTTCTAATACTTGGTTCATAGAGACCAATTCTTTACTTATTGAAAAGGTTTTAGATTTATGTTTTACAGAGAGTTCTTTTTCTAGCTTTTCAATTGTTTCCAATTGTATTTTTAACTTTTCTTCTAACTCTCTATTCCGTTCTTCTATAGATATTTTTTTACTAAAAATATCATTTTTATCTTTATTTAAAATTTTATCATTTTCATTTAAATTTATATCTTTTTGAAAAGATAATTTTTCATTTTTTATTACTCTTATTATCTTACGACTATAACTATCCAATAAACTTAAAGAGCGAATTTCATAACGCTCAAACTCTTTATCACTACCGATACTGTTAGATGCCAATAAGAAAGCTAAAACTTTCTCCTTTTCTTCATCTAAAACTGGAACAATAATTGTTGATTTAATTTTTATATTTAAGGGATTGTCAACTTCTTCTCTATATTTTTTATGACGCATGATAGAATTATCAAAAAGACCCTTCTTAGAAAGTAGTATGGTTTCAATAACTGTATTATCAAAAGAGGTAATTAAATCAATATTTTTATTTAAAATTCTTAATTTTTTATTCTCATTATCAAGAATATAAAGCAACCCTACTTCTGCATCACATATCTCTTTCATACTCTCTTCTAATGCAATTAATAACTCTTTAAAGTCATTTTTATTTTCAATATTATCAAATTTTTTAGATATAATTTTTATGCATTGCTCTTTACTTTTACTCATCTCTATCAAGTTCCTTTTTTAAACTTAGAGAGAACATTTTAACATAATTTTCTATATAAAAATATTATTTAATAAGAATAAATTATAGAAAAGCCATTAAATTATATTATTTTTTATTAATTTTCTGATACAATTCTTTTAGTAATAAAATTTAAAAGGATAATAACATGGAACGACCTACTCCAAATCAAAATGAAATTGAAGTAAAATCTGTTGATATTGTTGTCTCTAAGTCAGATAAAGAGGGTCATATTGAATATGCAAATCCAATTTTTTACAAACTCTCAGGCTACAGTAAAAAAGAATTAACCTTTGCTCCACACTCAATTTTAAGACACCCTGATATGCCCAAAATTGTCTTTAAATTTCTTTGGGATGAACTTAAAAAAGGGAATGAAGTACATGCCTTTGTAAAAAATATGACAAAAGATGGCTCTTTCTATTGGGTATTTGCCTATGTTCGACCAGCAAAGAATCCTGATGGAAGCTTAAGAAACTATGTATCTACAAGAAAATCCATGAGTTCAAATGCTCGAAAAGTGATAGAACCACTTTATGGAGAACTTTTAGAGCTTGAAAAGAGTTTGGGTATTGAAGCCTCAGAAAAGAAGATTATATCACTCATCGGTGAACGTAGTTTTAATGATGTTATGATAGAGATACAAGAAAATTAAAAAATAAATCATATTAAAAAAAAGGAAAGAGATGTTAAACTTTAATGAACAAATGAAAAAATTAAAAGGGGTCAATGGTTACCTTGGTGCTGCAATTTTAAATAAACAAGGGGAAACATTATATTTGGATGAAGAGGGTACAAACAGTGATATTGTCTATTCTGCAAGTGTCTTCAATGATGCTTTTTTAGAAATATCTGAATCCTCTATAGATATTGGTTTCTCAGCTACAAATATGCTAGAAGCACGAACAACTGACGGACATGTTTTTATTATTAAAAGTGTTTCAGGAAAAGAAGAGAGTAGTCAACTCACTTTTTTTAGTATTTTTAAAGACAATGGGAATGTTCCCCTTGCAAAAATGGTTATTGACCGTTCAGCTACAAGAATCATAACTGTCATTGACGACTTGTAATCTATAGGGCATTAATATTTTACATTTGTAGGTTCGATTTCATCGAACGGACTATTTATGAACTTTAATTCCTGTTCGATAAAATCGAACCTACAATATTCAAGCTTATTTTATTAGTAGAAAAATATTCCTCTACTATTAAACCAAATACTCTTGAGAAAAAAACTCTTTAGTTACTTCTCTCATCTCCGATACATTTTCTATTCTGTTTACTAAATCTCTAAATTTTGATGCACCTTGATATCCTGCTTTAGAATAAGTATGTAAATGCTTTCTAAAAATTAAAGCTCCATGGTCACCATAATGTGCCACCATTTGGTCAAAATGCTCCAATACAACCTCTTGAACCAAAGCAGAAGTTACCACAGAATCTCCTGTACCATTAAGATAATTTTTCATCAGTTGAAACATCCATGGTCTTCCCACAGCACCCCTACCCACCATAACACCATCTGCTCCTGTATGTTCCAAAACCCATTTAGCCTTTTGGGGGCTATCTATATCTCCATTTGCCAAGACAGGTATGGAGACAGCTTCTTTTATCTCTTTAATTGCATCATAATCAACAGGTGCTTTATATCTTCCTGCTTTGGTTCGTCCATGAACAGCAATATAATCTGCACCATTATCTTCACAAATCTTAGCAATCTCTAAATGATTTTTAGAATCAAATCCTAAGCGAATTTTTACAGAAGTATACTCTTTATTGGAGTACTTTTTAATGGTTCTAATGGTCTCCCCCATACGAGGTAAATCGGTAAGGAGAGAAGAACCTTGTAAGTTATTGACCACTTTGGGAGCTGGACAACCACAGTTCAAATCAATAATATCTATCCCATCTCGCTCATTTAAAAGCTCTACAGCCTTTTGAATAATGAGTTGGTCTGAACCTGCTATTTGTATGCTATAAGGGGTTTCAAGGGGATTTTTCTCTAACATTTTAAAAGTTTTTTTACTCTTAAATGCCAAAGCATTGGAGCTAATCATTTCAGAAACAGTCAAATCAACCCCAAACTTCTTAACAACAGAACGGAAAGGGAGGTCGGTAAACCCTGCCAAAGGGGCAAGGGCAAAAAGAGGTTTAGAAAAATCTAAGGTAGGCATTAAAAAATAGTTCTTTTATTTTAAGCATCACAGATATGACGTATGTTCATCAAATCAGTAATTTTATATTTTTTATGTTCTTTTTTCAAATCATATAAAGCTCTAAAACGTTTAAAATCATCTTCATCATGCTCATCAAGATAGTCACCAGCTTTATCAATCATCTCATATTCAAATAGAAGATAAAGATAGGCTATTTGTGCTTTTGAATATTTCCCTTCATACTCTCTCCATAAAACCAAATTTTCATCTGGAGAAAGTTGTTTCATGGTTAATGTTGAAATATATAAATAATCACTACACTCTAACTCTGACTCTAATGCGATAATAAACTCATCTAAAATCTCTTTGGTTATCCCCAAATCATCTTCACGTGATACACGTTTTAATAAGGTTAAGAAGCTCTCTTTGTTAATAACTTTTATATATTTTCGTGCTTTAACAAAATTTGCTTCATTTGAAAATTTTTCTAAAGCCAATTTAAAAATTTTTTCATCATAACTATATTCAGATTGAAGTACCTCTTCAGAAAAAGTCTTATCTTTATCTAAACGGTTAATTAAGTTTTTTTGAACAATGGGATTATCAGAAGACAATAGATGTGCCAATTTTTTAGATTTTAAATCAACATACTCACCTCTGTCTATTTCAGAGATAAGAGACAAAGCCCCTCTTAACTTTTCAGAAACATTATCTACTGTACCATTAACTTTAACATTGGCTACAGACAGCAGTGAAGCTGTCTGCTTAAATTGTGCTAAATTAAATTTATGTGACTTAGGTTCATTTAATAGTGACCAATATATTGCATCATCTAAACTGTTTGTATCCTTCTCCCACTTTTTAAACTTAAAAAAGTTTTTTGTTCCATAAAACATCATGTGAACAACAGAAGCCAACATTAAAATAAACATTGGTAATATTAACCATACTGCAACAGGGATATCAATCGGAAAACCTAATTCATTGTAACTATAATTCCCCGGGTTGATCGTATAAACGAAAATACCCACCACAGCCATTAATATTATAGAAGCTATAATATATAAACCTAAACGCATAAACACTCCTTACTTATTTTTGCTCTTTCTCCACGACTTCTCTACAAGTAATGCAATAACGTGCGAAATTCTTAACCTTTAAACGCTCTATGTTAATCTCTTCCTCACACATCTCACAGATACCATAAAGATTGTTATTAATTTTACCCAAAGCTAGTTCAATTTCTGCTAATTCTTTGGATTGTTGTCCTAAAATAGCATTGTCCACTGCTGTCTCTAGTGACATTGCAGCATGATCACCCTCATCTTTTAGCTCATTTCTTCTCATCTCATTCATCTCGATTGAGGTTGTACTTAAATTGGTCTCGATTTTTAGTTTTCTCTCTTCTAATGCTGTTTTAAAAAATTTTAATTCTGTTGTATTTAACATTTATATTCTCCTAAATTATTTGTGATATGGATGGTTATTCAAAATAGTTAACCCTCGAAAAATCTGTTCCATAAGCACCACTTTTGCCAGTTTATGTGACAACGTTATTTTACCTAAAGAAATGTCATTATTACATAATGTTAAAAAATCGCTCTCAAGCCCATAAGCTCCACCAATAAAGAAGTTAACCACCCCTCTATCCTTAAGTAAATTTGAAAATTTGAAACTATCTACCTCTTTACTCTCTGGATTAAGAGCAATATTATAACCATTACTCAAATACTTTTCTAAAGCTATAGTATATGATTTTTGTGAAGCTTCCGTGGAAATATCATGTGCCTTAGTAATCTCTTTTGTAAAAATTTCAAATACTTCCACTTTTGCAAAAGGTTTAGAAATTTTTATATAATGTTCAATTAAGGGAGCATAAAGTTTATCTTTTGATTTTTTATCGATAATATAAATATTAATTTTCATACAAGTCACTTCCTATTACTTTATATGTTATTTGTTTCGCAAATTTATCTGTTAACTTTACACCACCAATTAACCCTACAGAATGTTTAGAGAGCTTTGCCAACTCCAAGGCTTTAGAACCTAAAACTTTAGCATCTGACTTTGTTTGTGTCCCTCTATATGCACCCAAACCTATATAATCTAAATTAAGTTGATTTGCTTCTAATATTTCCTCTTTATTATGGGTAGAAAGTCCTACAAGTTTAGAGCCTATTTTTTTTCGGATATATTTTACAGCTAAAGCCAAATCATCATCATATTGCCGTATATCTTCTTGACCCACATGTAAACCATCAGCATAATCAATTAACTCAATACAATCATTAATAATTAGTTTACCGTGATAGAATTGACGGATTAAAAGCAAATCCTCTTTTTTTTCAGAAAGAGAACCTATTTTATTTCGATATTGAGCAATGGGAATATTTAAACGTTGAATTTTTTGAGAAAACTCTTTTATAGAAAGACCCCTAAAGACAAGTCCTTCTTTATCTATCAATGCGTAAATCATAACTATTTAGCGTTTACTACCTTTGGATTATCTTCCAAAAAAAGTTTTAAAAGTCCAGAAATTGTATCTTTCATATCATTTCTATCAACAATCATATCTATTAGACCATGTTCAAGTAAAAACTCTGAACGTTGGAATCCTTCAGGTAAATCAACACCAACAGTTTGTTTAATAACCCTCTGTCCTGCAAATCCAATCAATGCACCTGGTTCAGCAATAATAATATCACCTAACATAGCAAAAGAGGCAGAAACCCCTCCCATTGTTGGGTCGGTTAGTAAAGAGATAAAAGGTAAACCTTGTAGATGTAAGCGATTTAAAGCTGCTGAAGTTTTACTCATTTGAAGCAATGAAAAAGTACTCTCTTGCATTCTTGCTCCACCCGAAGCAGAAATAATAATAAATCCACATTTCTTTTCAATGGCACGGTTAATAGAACGTACAATCTTTTCACCTTCAACTGAACCCAAACTACCACCCATAAAAGAGAAGTCAAAAATCACAAGTTCTGCTTCGATACCGTTAATTGTACAAGAACCACTCACAACAGATGATGTTTTTCCTGTTTTTGCTTTGGCTTCATCAAGACGTTTTTTATAAGATTTTTTATCTATAAACTTTAGTGGATCAATAGGAGCTAAAGAAGCATCAAATTCAACAAAGCTACCTTCATCACAAAGAACCTCTTCACGTTTTTTTGCGTTTATTCTAAAATGATGATTACATTTAGGACAGACATTACATTTAGAATCAACTTCCTTATAATACATTAAGGCCAAACATTTTGGACACTTAATCCAATTGCTTTTTTCATCTTTTGTACTATCACTGCTCATCATACTAGAGAAAAGATTTGCAAAGTTCATTTTACACGCTCCGATTTTTTTAATTGGAAGCATAATACCATAATAGGTATCAAAAATTACTAAGTTAAACTATTAATTGGGAGATAAGATTAAATTTAAATTATAGAAGATAGCAAGAAAACAGATAGTAACAACTATACTATTTTTAAGAACATGGTGAACAAAGTGTCCACCATATACTTTAATTAAGCTAAAAGTTTACTCACAATAGCTTTTGCAGCTTCACGACCATCAAGTGCAGCTGTTACAACAAGGTCAGCCCCTCTATGACAATCACCACCAGCATAGATACCTGATTTGGAGGTTTCATAGTTCTCATTCACTACAATACCATCCCATCGGTCAAGCTCTATCCCATTGTCAGCCAAGAATGGGTATTTAACAGGGGCAAAACCTAAAGCAAAAATAACTACATCAGCCTCTACTCTAAACTCTGTCCCCGCTACCTCTTGAACCCTCTGTCTACCACTCTCATCAGGTTCACCAAGTTCAGTTTTAATCATATCAATACCAATAACATTACCCTCTCTATCAAGAGCTACAGATTTTGGAGATGCATAAAATTCAAAATCTACACCCTCCTCTTTTGCATTAATATACTCTTTTTTAGATCCGGGCATGTTGTTGGCATCTCTTCGGTAAAGACACTCTACTGAACGTGCTTTTTCTCTAAGTGAGGTACGAACACAATCCATGGCAGTATCACCACCACCAACAACAACCACTTTTTTATCTTTTACATTGATGGACTCATCATAAGATTCACCAAAAAGTTTCTTTTGAATATTGGTTAAAAACTCCATTGCCAAGTAAGATTCTTTTGCATCAGCACCAGCGATGATTGAAGCTCTACCCTGAGTCGCACCCACACCGATAAACACAGCATCAAACTTTTCTTGAAGTTCATCAAAACTTACATCTTTTCCAACTTCTGTCTCTTGGTGAAAAATAGCCCCTGCTTCTTTAAGTAAATCTACCCTTCTCTCGATTACCGATTTATCCAGTTTAAAACCAGGAATTCCATAAGTAAGAAGTCCCCCTGCTCTAACTTGCTTGTCATAAATCTCTACATTGATACCTTCACGAAGTAAAAAAGTAGCAGCTGAAAGACCAGCAGGACCCGCACCCACAATGGCTACTTTTTTGTCGGTCATCTTATCAGCAAATTTTGGTTTCATCCCTTGTTTGAAACCCTCTTCGGTAATAAAAGTTTCAATAGAACCGATAGTAATTGCACCATGACCATCATTTAACGTACAGTCACCCTCACAAAGTCTGTCATGAGGACAAATTTTTCCCAACACTTCAGGGAAAGGGGAAGGTTGATTTGAAAGAGCAAAAGCCAATTCTAAATCTTTACCTGCTGTAGACTTTAGCCACTGAGGGATAAGGTTATGGAGTGGACATTTGTTGTGACAATATGGGTCACCACACTGAATACAACGTTCAGACTGTTCAGCAGCCTTATTGACAGGAAATACTTCATAAATCTCTTTAAAATCTTTAACTCTTTCTCCACCTGAACGTTTTTTAGCGTCGATTCGCTCTAAATCAAAAAACTTTAACATCTTATTCGCCCTCCTCTATTTTTAACGGTCTACTCATCATATCTTTTGGTCTTACTATCCAGAAGTTTCTAATCTCTACTCTAAAGTTATCTAAAATATCTTTAGCTTTAGCACTGTTTGTCTCTTTGTAGTAATCTTTTAATAACTTTTTCAAGTAGTAACGCTCGGTATCAGTATCATCGGTATCTATTCTTCTAGCTTCAACCAATTCTGGGTTAATTTTTTCTATAAACTCATGCTCTGTATCGTAAACAAATGCAACACCACCTGTCATACCAGCACCAAAGTTCATCCCTGTTTTACCAAGAATAATAACAACACCACCCGTCATGTATTCACAAGGGTGATCCCCTGTCCCTTCAACAATGGCTGTACAACCAGAGTTACGAACAGCAAAACGCTCACCCACTTGACCTGTAACATAAAGCTTACCACCAGTTGCACCATAAAGACAAGTATTACCTGCCAATGAATACTTTTCACCAGCCAGTTCATTCGTGATGACAATACGTCCACCACTCATCCCTTTACCCACATAATCGTTACCAGCACCATTAACATAGATACTGACACCATTACTTAAAAATGCTCCTAGTGACTGACCAGCCGTTCCTGTTAGGTTCAATCTAATGGCACATTCAGGAAGACCTTTATCTCCATAGTACTGAGCAATTTCACCTGATATTCTCGTACCAAAACTTCTGTTTAAGTTAGAAATCTTTTTGTTTAATACAATAGAATCATTAGGATTCTTAATCGTTGGCATCACCTCTTTAACAATCTCTTGTTCAAACTCATTTTTGTCGTAAGGTTCATTGAACTCTACATTGTTTGTGTTATCACCTTCAAGGTCTACCAGTAAACTTTCAAAGTCAAATTTCTTAGCAAACTCATCGTCTATCACTTTAAGAAGATGGGTTTGACCAATAATCTCTTCCATAGAGTTGTACCCAAGTTCAGCAAGAATCTCACGGACATCATCGGCAAGAAGTGTAAAGTAGTTGATAAGTCTTTCAACTGTACCTTCATAGTAATCTCTAAGCTTCTCCTCTTGGGTTGCAATACCTACAGAACATCGGTTCAAGTGACAAATTCTTAAGATTTTACAACCAAGAATTGTTAATGCACCTGTACCAAAGGCATAAGACTCAGCACCTAAAATAGCTGCTTTAACAACATCAAGACCTGTTTTTAAACCACCATCGGTTTCAACTTTAACTTGACCTCTAAGTCCATTGGCTTTTAGTGCATTATGTGCTTCTATCAGTCCAAGTTCCCATGGGTTACCTGCAAATTTAATTGAGCCAAGTTGTGCAGCACCTGTACCACCATCAGCACCTGAGATAATAATTTTATCAGCATACGCTTTAGCAACACCAGCTGCAATAGTTCCAACACCGATGGTTGAAACCAATTTAACAGCCACTTGTGCTTTAGGGTTTATCTGTTTCATATCGTAGATAAGTTGTGCCAAATCTTCAATAGAATAAATATCATGATGTGGAGGAGGTGAAATCAGTGTCACCCCAGGGGTTGTGTGTCTTAAACGACCAATAAGCTTGGTAACTTTATGCCCTGGAAGCTGTCCACCTTCACCTGGTTTTGCACCCTGTGCCACTTTAATTTGTAACTCATCTGCTGAACGTAAATAAGCAGGTGTTACCCCAAACCGTCCAGAAGCAATCTGTTTAATTCTAGAGTTTTTAATTGTCCCAAAACGGATAGAATCTTCCCCACCCTCACCAGAGTTACTCATACCACCAATGGTATTCATGGCTTCAGCCATACACTCATGTGCTTCAGGGGAGATAGACCCAAGAGACATCGCAGCTGTTGCAAAACGTTTAAAGATTTTCTCTTTAGATTCAACCTCATCAATAGAGATAGATTCTTTTTTAGAGTTAAATTCAAAATAATCACGAATGTACTTTTTATCTCTTTTATTAATAATATTTTTTAACGCTTCAAAATCTTTTTTCTTACCAGATTTTGATGCTTGGTGAATTGCATGTACCGTTGAAGGAGCATAATCATGATACTCTTCCCCATCCAAGTACTTGTAATAACCACCAATATTCAATGGATATAAAGAGTTTCCTCTATTATACGCATGGGCATGGTATTTTGTTAAACGCTCTTCAATGTCAGCATAAGTAAGACCTCTAATTAGTCCTCTTGCTCCATGGAAACACTCATCAACAATATCACCACTCAAACCAAGAACATCAAACAATGCTGAGTTTCTATAACTCGCCATTGTTGCAATTCCCATTTTTGACATAATCTTCATAAGACCACCATTTAAAGCAGCTCTTATTTTTTTAATAGATTCAGTCAAGTCTATCTCAGGATCATCTTTTCTAACAATCGTTGCAATGGTTGAGAAAAGAAGATAAGGATAGATAGCTGTCGCACCAAATCCTAACATTAACGCAGCCATATGTGCATCATAAACTTCACCTGTTACAGTAACAATGCTGACCAAATGACGTAATTTCTTTTGTAAAAGAACCTTATTTAAACGTCCAACAAGCATCGCCATCGGTATAGATTTATTCTCTGCATTTACAGCTCTATCATCAAGTAAAATGGTTCGAATACCCTCATTTTCAACTTCTGAAGTGATGGTGGTAACCAAAGCTTCTAGTGAAGTTTTTAAATCTGTTGTAAATGTAGTATCATAACTTTTAGCTTTATATGATGCTTCAAACCGTGGACTACGCTCATCACCATACTCTAGCAATACATCTATTTTCTCTTTAGAAAGAATTGGTGAACCAGCTTTTAAACGATGTGTATGGTGTGCTCCATCTTCAAGTATGTTTCGTGTTTCCCCAAAACCAGTATTTAAACTCATCACCACTTTTTCACGAATCGGGTCAATCGGTGGGTTGGTTACCTGTGCAAATTTCTGTTTAAAAAAGTCTGAAAAGTTTCTCTGCTTAGAAGAAAAGGCTGCCAATGGAGTATCATCTCCCATTGAACCTGTTGCCTCTTTTCCATCTTTTAACATCGGCTCTATAATCTGGTCAATCACCTCATGAGTGATGTTAAAGTAACGCTGTTTAGACTCTAAATCTTCTTTTTTTATCTCATCAATGGTGGTTACAATAGAATCAACTTGCTCTTGAAGATAAATCATGTTTTCACTTAACCAGTCATTGTATGGTTCTTTACTTTTTAAATAGTTGTTGATATCTTCATTTTTAAGCACTTTTCCAGACTTCAAATCAAGCCCCATCATCTCACCAGACTGAAGACGACCTCTTTCAAGCATGTTTGATGCTGGAATATCCAGTACCCCATACTCTGAAGTGATTAAAAGTTTTTTATCTTTTGTGATGATATATTTTGAAGGTCTCAGTCCATTTCTATCAATCACACAACCGATAAATCGTCCATCGGTCATACTCACAGCTGCTGGACCATCCCATGGTTCAAAACAAGTTGAACGATACTCATAGAACGCTCTAAGCTCTGGGTCCATGTGTGGTGCATTTTGCCAAGGTGCTGGAAGTAAAGAACGGGCTGTTTTAAAGAAGTCTACCCCATTGACTTGTAAAAATTCAAAGAAGTTATCCAATGAAGCTGAATCACTCATCCCATCTTGGATAATAATTCTTAAGATTCTGTCCAATTCTGGTTTGGTGAAAACTTCTGAAGTGATTGCTCCTGCTTTTGCCATCACATTAAATCGGTTAGCTTCTACAGAATTGATTTCCCCATTGTGTGCAATGTTTCTAAACGGCTGTGCCAATTTCCACTGAGGTAGTGTATTGGTTGAGAAACGTTGATGGAAAAGACAAAAAGAGATTTTAAAATCTTTATTTTGTAAATCTTTGTAAAACTCTTTAATATGGGTTGGCATCACCAACCCTTTGTAAGAGATAGTGTTTGTAGAGAATGATGGAATATAAAAATCTGCATTATCTTTCAATTTAAACTCTGTCTCTTTACGTGTTAAATAAATTAATGCTTCAAATCTTGAAAATGACATAATAGAGTCAGGTGCAACAAATACTTGTGTGATGGCAGGTAAAGCATTAAGTGCATACTCTCCCAAAGCATTTGTATCTATAGGCACATCACGTGTCATAATGATGGTTAAATCATTACGTTTACAATATTTCTCAAAGACATCAAGTTCTGATGAATTTGTTGAGAATATCATTGCGACTGCATACTGCTTTGGTAAAACAATCCCCTGTTTTTTCGCTTCTTTTACCATAAAAGATTTTGGCATAGAGAGAAGGAGTCCTGAACCGTCCCCACTCTTACCATCTGCTGCAACGGCTCCACGGTGCATCATTCTTGAAAGTGATGTGATAGCATCTTCTAAGTTTTTATGTGAAGGTTTATTGTCAATAGAAGCCAATAATCCAAATCCACAGTTATCTTTAAACGACGTAAAGAGATCTTGCATAAGCCAACCTTTAATTAATATTTGTTAGGGTTTCTAAAAAATATTTTCCCCAAATAGGGTTGATAATAGCCAAAAGATGTTTAAAAATAGGTAGAGAAAATGCGTGGTTTTATAATTAATATAAGAAAAGCGAAAAATGAAGATGTTGTTGTTACCGTTCTTACCAATGATAGTATAAAAAGCTATTGGAGATTCTTTGGAGCAAGGCACTCCATCCTACAAATAGGCAATTTAGTAGACTTTGAAGTCAAAGAATCACAAAAAAATTTCATGCCTCAAATGCGTAGTTTATCCCAAATCTCTTTTCCTTGGCTCTTCTCTAGCAACCATCTACTGGTCTGGCAAAACTTTATAAAACTCTTTGACCCTCATTTTAAAGAGACCACAGAGATAGAAAGCTTTTATTTTGATTTACTATTAAAAATTGCAAGACGTTGGAACAAACAAAATCCAAAACGTTTAGCCATAGAGGCTTACATAGAGTTATTAGCCTATGAGGGGAGACTCCATGACCATGGTTTTTGCCATATTTGCGAAGAAGTTTTAGATGATAAGATAGGATTAATGCGTGCTTTTCTACCTACCCATCCACACTGTATTTATGCTACTCCTTTAGAAAAGAAATCTATCTTTGCACTATTTAATACAAAAAGCACAATAATGATGAATGATAAAATAATATTAGAACTTTTTAACATATTACTAAAAGGACTATAGTGTATAATAAACCTGCATTGTAAAGTACATTATTAAGAATATATAATTATAAACATAAAAAAATATAAATTAATTTAATATTCAATTAATTTAATATATAATATAATCATACGCATTTTGAATTAAAATTTAAGGAGAAAAAATGAAATTAAAATATTCATCACTATTATTAGGGTTACTTTTACCAATAACGTATGCAACTGCTGAGGTATCACTTATTCCACCTGATGCAAAAGCTGGAGAGTGTTATGCTAAAGTTGTTATACCTGCTAAATATAAAACGGTAGAAGAGAGAGTTCTTGTTCAAGAAGCATCTAATAAAATTTCAATTACACCAGCAAAATATGAGTGGATTGACCAAAAAATTGAAGTGACACCTGCAAGTAAAAAGCTAATTACTATTCCTGCTACCTACAAAAAAGTAATTGAAACCATTGAAGTGAAACCAGCTACACGTTCATGGCACACAAGTTTAAAGCGTCACTCTGCACCTGTAAGTAAAGAGATTTTGGTTGCTGCAAAACTTAAAGGTGTTGACTTAGATAGTACAACTCCAGGGAGTTGTTTTAAAGAATACTTTATGCCTGAAACATATAAAACCGTTACAGAAGAGATTGTAGTACAAGAAGCCACAGAGAAAAAAGAGATTATACCTGCTAAATATGAGATGGTTGAAAAAACCATTGAGATTAAACCAGCCTCTAAAAAAACCATTACTGTTCCTGCAACTTATGAATTTAAAGAAGAGAGAGTTCTTGTTGAAAAAGAGAAAACTGTTTGGAAAAAAGGTGTAAACCCTGCAACAAAACTAGATGGTGCTACAGGTGAAATTATGTGTTTGGTTAAAGTACCAGCTAAATACAAAGTTATCAAGAAAAAAGTGGTTAAAACTCCTGCAACAACAAAAGTAATTGAAATTCCAGCTGTTTCAAAAACAATAAAAATTAAAAAACTTGTTTCTGCAGCAGAAACAAAAACAATTACTATCCCTGAAGTTAAAAGAACCATTGAGAAAAAAGTTCTTGATACCAAATCAGAATTCTCATGGATTAAAGTTGGAGACCGTGTAGATAGAGGTTGGAGTTATACAGGACATAGAATTTGTCTATTAGAATCACCTGCTCTTAACAAAAAAATTACAAAAACTGTACTTGAAACTCCTGCTTCTACAAAAGAGATTGCGATTGCCCCTACATTTAAAACTGTAAAAATCAAAAAACTTGTTGAAGAAGCACAAGAGGTTAAAACTCCTATCGAAGCAGTATATAAAATGCTTGCGAAAAAAGAGAAAGTATCAGAAGCTCATCAAAGTTGGGAAAGAATCCTTTGTCAAACAAACATGAACAAAGATGTTATTTTAAAAATTCAAAAAGCTCTTTTAGCTAAAGAGTACAGACCAGGTAAAATTGATGGTGTTCTAGGTAGAGATACCAGAGTAGCACTTGATAAATACCAAAGAGATAACTCATTAGCAACAGGTGGTATCACCTATGAAACATTAAACTCTCTTAACGTAGAGCTTTAATTATCTCCTTTTTATTCCCATCTTTTTGATGGGAATAATTTCTTTCTTTATTTTTTATCGGCTGAAGCCAACCCTACAATTTCTTAAATTTATATACACTCTATCAACCCACTGCTTGAAATCCTGCAATAACATAGGCGATTGAAGCCAATACTGTAGCAAATAAAGCATACGGCATTTGCGTTCTTACATGCTCTATATGGTCACAACCACTTGCCATGGAACTTATAATGGTTGTATCAGAAATGGGTGAAACATGGTCACCAAAAATACCTCCTGAAATCACAGCACCTATCATTAAGGGGATTGGCAAAGCAAAAGTTGCACCCAAACCTAACGCAATAGGCATCATAATAGAAAATGTTCCCCAGCTTGTTCCTGTAGAAAAGGCTGTTAACGAAGCCACTAAAAAAACCAATAAAGGTAAATATGCCACAGAAACATCTGATGTTTTCATAACTTCTGCAATATAATTGGCTGTCCCTAAATCTTTAATAACACTCCCAATAAGAAAAGCTAAAAGTAAAATCAGCCCTATCGGAATCATATCTGCTATCCCCTCGTATAAAGCATCGAAATATTCTTTATGTTTCAGATACCCTTTTGATAAATAATAGATATAGGTAAATATTAAAGTAGAAATCACTGCATAAAAAACAGAAGTAGAACCACTACCCTTTAAGATATCACCCTCACCTGTATAGTACAAAGAGAGAGGAACCATCAAAACCAAAACCACTAAAGGCAAAACCATTGCCCAAGGGGAGGCATTTTCATTCTCCTCTTTTTTTAGAGAAAAGTCTACTTTTACAGGTTTAGCTCTCCCCATTGAACCCCAATTGATATTGAACAATATCATAAAAAAAACCATCACAAGGGTAATAAGGGAATAAAAATTATAAAGTATAGATTCAATCAGTAAAGAGATTCCATCACCTTCTATCACCTTGTCATTAATAGCTGTGACAATTAAGCCTAAAAGCAAAGCACCCCAAGCATTAAAAGGGATAAGTGAACAGACAGGTGCTGAGGTGGAATCACAAACATACGCCAATTTTTCACGACTCACCCCATGTTTATCACAAAGGGGTCTAGCCACTGTCCCTGCAACCAACGCTGTAATGGAAGATTCTATAAAAATAATAATCCCTAAAAAGTAAGCCAAAAACAATGCTCCTCTTGGGGAATCTATACTCTGTTGCTTTTCACTTAAATAGTTTACAAAGCTTTCTACAGCACCTGATTTTGTGAGTAATTTTATAATCGACCCCACCAAAAGAGCAAACAAAATGGTCTTGGTTATCCAACCCTCTGCAAATAGTCCTATAAACCCATCAAGAAGAGCTATAAAAGCGACAAAAGGGTTAAAGCCATGTATCACCAGCTCACCTAAAAAAATACCTGACAAAAGAGATACCACAACATCTTTTGTTATAATTGCCATGATGATGATAAAGAGTGGTATTAAGACGGAGAAGACTCCTAAATTTTCCATGATTTTTCCTCATTATTTATTTAATTTAACCATTAGGAATTATAACATTATGAAAACATTATCTATATTAACATTAACCATAACACTTTTTACAGCCTGTCAAAGTAATCCAACAACATCTACCCAACCCAAAGTAGACGTAGAAATTCCCAAAGAAAATCTTTTACAACTCAACAATCCAAACATTACACTCCCAACTGACTCATCACAACTTCTTTTTGTGACCACCAAAGACTGGAATACAAAAGAGGGAAAACTACAACGCTATGAACGTGTAGCATCAAATGACAAACGTTGGGTAAAGATAGGAGAATCTATTGATATTATTTTAGGACGTAATGGTTTGGGCTGGGGAAAAGGTCTCCATAAAACACCTAAAAATGCAAAATACATAAAAAAAGAGGGGGATGGGAAAGCTCCTGCTGGTCTTTTTAGATTAGGAAATGGTTTTGGCTACAATGATTTTGCAATAGATTTTCCATACAGTACCTATAAAAGAACCGATCACTGTGTCGATGATAGCAAATCAAAATGGTACAACAAAATTATAGACAGTACAAAAGTTAAGAAAGATTATAAAAGTTTTGAACATATGAAGTTGAAGAATCATCTTTATAAATATGGGATTACAGTCAATCACAACCCTAAACAAATAGCAAACGCTGGATCGTGTATTTTTATCCACATACGAAGTGAAAATGGTAAAGGTACAGCTGGATGTACAGCTATGAAAGAAAAAGAAATCATCACCATACTTAAGTGGTTGAAAAAAGAACAACATCCCTTACTGTTACAATTACCAAAACAAGAAATTTCTAATATTAATTTTTAATTTTTTATTTAAGCAAACCTATTTGACGTAAAAAAGGTTTTGCATCTAATGACTTTTCAGCCAATTTATTAATCATTTTATCAAAGCTATTGTCATTAGAAATCCATTCAGATAAATGCTCATTACAATACTTTTTTTCGCCCGAAGTAAAACCTTTATAATCAGTAAGTGCATTTTGAATAATATCTACATTATTGAGTTCCATACTATGTCCCATCTATATACCCTTTTAATTTATTTAATATCGCGATAAATTTATTCTAGCCAATAACAACTATGATACAAATATAATAATTATACTAATAAATTTATTTAAATAATATTTAAATAAATAAAAATAGTTTAAAACATTTTTAAATCATATAGATATTAAATAATATCAATTATGGTTAGAATTTATCTCAACAACGATAAATCAATACTATTTATAGATCTACACCGTCCCAAAACTCATCAAAGTCAAGATTTGTCATAGCATTTTCATCATTTTCATTCTTACTTAATAATTTTTCATTTTCCACTTTAAAATAAAGCTCCAATGCTTCATCTAAAATAGTGTTAATATCTTTTTTTAAAATTTCACTATAAAGCTCTAAGCTTTCTAATTTATCATGTTTTAGTTCAAATTTTATCTCTTTTTTCATCTCTTATCCTTTACTATATAAGTATTTATTATATTTAATTTTTTCATTCAAATAGATAAATAAGCTCTGGAAACATAACTATTATGAGTAATGCCAACAATTGTAAACCTATAAATGGGATAACCCCTCTATAAATTTGCCCTGTTGTTACTGAGTTTCCAGCTGCCCCTTTTAGATAAAAAAGTGCAAAACCAAAAGGTGGGGTCAAAAAGGAAGCTTGTAAATTTAACGCTATCAAAATGGCAAACCAAATAGGGTCAATTCCAAACGAATGGGCGATGGGTACTAAAATAGGCACAACCACAAAAGCTATCTCTATAAAGTCAATAAAGAACCCAAGGAGAAAAATAACCAACATACTTATAAGTATAAATGTCCACTTGTCCCCTACTTCATCTCTAAAAAACTCCATCGCCATAACGTCGCCACCCAGTTCGTTAAAAACCAAAGAAAATGCCGTTGCTCCGATAAGAATCATAAATATCATAGAGGTCAATTTTACCGACTCCAAAGAAGCATAACGTAAAAGTTCAAATGAAAATCGATGTTTAAACCCTGCCAAAAGCAAAGCCCCTATCACCCCAATCGCTGCCGACTCGGTAGGACTTGCAATCCCAGCAAAAATAGAACCCAACACCGCCACAATAAGTAAAAGAGGTGGAGTAATCACTTTTAATGCCTCTTTTACAACTTTTCCATAAGGTTCATCATTAGGAATTGCAGGGGCAACAGCTTTGTTAAAGTAAGCATAAATCAATATGTAGATAATGTAAAGAAGTATCAGTAAAAGCCCTGGAACAACCGATGCTTTAAACAAGTCCCCCACAGAAAGGTGCATTTGATCACCCAAAACAATCAACACAATAGAAGGGGGGATAATCTGACCCAAAGTCCCTGAAGCAGCGATAGAACCAGTAGCTAATTCAGGTGAGTAGTTGTGTTTCAACATTAAAGGCAAAGCAATCAGCGACATCATCACCACCGATGCCCCTACGATTCCTGTACTCGCTGCCAAAATAGCTCCAACAACAACCACTGAGATAGCCAAGCCACCACGAATACCTCCAAAAAGTTTCCCCATAGAGAGCAATAAGTCTTCGGCAACTTTTGATTTTTCTAAAATAAGCCCCATCAAAATAAACAATGGCACAGACATCAAAGTAATATTCCCCATGATTCCATAAACACGATATGGCAACATCTCTAAAACATTCATCCCCAATTCATCTGAAATCAACGCAAAGAAAAGAGCCACCCCTGCAAAAACAAAAGCAACTTGGAAGCCACTCAAAAGTAAGAAAAGTGTCAAAATAAACATCAACCATAAAGGGTCAATCCAAAAAGCCAAGTCCAAGGTGGAAAAAGTCAAAAAAATAACCACAGCCCCAAGAACAAGAAAAAAATTCTTTTTAGATTCTAATTTAGCAAACGCCTTTATGGTTTCAGAAACAGCTTGAAGCACCAACAAAATAAACGCAACAAACAATACAGCTTTGATTACAAAACGGTAAGCCAATCCCCCAGGATCAGATGAAACCTCATTTTGAACATAAGACTGAACCATCATCTCATACGTTCCATTTAAAAAGAACAATGAAAAAGGAATCAGTAAAAATAGCATAGAAAATATCTGCACCATCGCTTTTGTTTCAGTAGAATAATGGCTAAACAAAATATCAACCCGAACATGTTTATCATGTTTCAAAGCATAAGAGAGACCAAAAAGAAAAATAATATCAAAAAGATGCCACTCCAATTCCTGCAAGGCAATAGACCCCCCTGAAAAAAAGTAACGCATCAAAGCATCATAGCCGATAAGTACAGCCAAAAGAATGGCAAGAACAGCTGTTAAAAATCCTATTTTTTTTGTAAAAGTGTCGATAAAATAACTCATGAGGTTTCCTTAAAGTGTATTATAGTGGGAGATTCGTAGGGTGCTGTTTCCAACGCACCACAAAATAAAATTGGCAAAAAATAGAGCTTCGCCGAAAGGCTTTTAATATTCAAAAATCCGTAGGGGGCGATTGCCATCGCACCAATATTTGGCATATAATAAAACCAAGATTTCATTTGAAATATAAGGTTTATAATGGTGTGATAGCAATCACCCCCTACAGGGCTTCGCCCTTGTTCCCAACGTCCTCGTTGGGAATATCTATTGGAGTTTTTATCCATTATTTATTTGTTCCATAATTCCATTTTATATTGTAGAGTTCTATTTCACTACCATATTGCATGTTTTTTAAATTATTCACTATTGATTTTTCCCTTTTTCAATCTTAAATACTTTTAAGCCTTTCGGCGAAACTCTATTTTATGCCTATTGGGTTTCGTGGTGCATTGTCCCAAGGGATACATTCAATAAAAACAGCACCCTACTCATTTTGTGAATTATACCATTTATCTCAAAACAACCCCATACTTTTTCTTATACCCTCTTTTTATCTTCTGAGCCAACTGGTGAACAGCCATTGCGTAGTAAACACTGTGGTTGTAACGGGTAATGACGTAAAAGTTTGTTGCACCAAACCATAACTCATCGAAACGGTATCGTTCTAGTTTTAGGAGACGTACAGGTTCTTTGTAAGACCACTTATACATGGTTTTTAAATTTTTAAGTTCTGATTGTGGATATTTGTACTTATAACCTGTTTTTTTACCACTGTATCTTTCCCCTTTAAAATCTACCCTTTCAGCGACAGGTTCCCATTTTTTCCATCCGTTTTTTTGTAAATAGTTTGCAACACTTGCGATGGCATCAGGGACTTGTTGCATCGTTTTTTTACCATCACCATTGTAATCAACAGCAAAGTGTTTGTAGCTACTTGGCATAAACTGCCCCAAGCCAATTGCTCCTGCGTAAGAGCCTTTTACATTTTTAGGGTTTACTTTGTTGGCTTTTGTAAATGCTAAAAAACTCTCTAACTCTTTTTTAAAAAAAGAATTTCGTCTGTTTTTTTCAAATGCCAAAGTGGCTAAAACATCCAAAACAGGGTAGTCACCCCGTTTAACACCGTAACGACTCTCCACCCCAATAATCGCTGTGACATATTCAGGGGGAACACCATACTTTTTATAAACATTTTGAAAAACATCTTTATGTTTATACATAAAAGCAATCCCCAAATCTATTTTTTCACTGGAAAAAAGATTTTTTTCATAACGTGTCCAACTACCATATTTGGGGAAAACCTTTTTTTTCTGACCCACAACAACTTTTGGTTTATCTCTGAATTTTGAATTATAAATACCCAATGAACGTTTTTGAAACGTGATATTTTGAAAAAGTTTATTGAGCTTCCAACGGCTACAACCATGTTGTTTTACCATCTTTTCAATAAATACTTTCACCTCTTTTTGTTTGGAATAATCTTTTGAATAAAGGGTTACACTAAAAAGCATAACCATCAAGGTTATTTTTAAATATTTCATAAATTAAGAAGCCCCTATACTTCTGTTTTGATAATGTAGGGTATGGCTTCAGCCTACCGTTTCAATCAAATTCATATTCAATTTGACGGTAGGCTAAAGCCGTACCCTACGGTTATTTCATAGCCTACAGTTTTTTACTATATAAAGCTTGGTGCATCGTTTGCAAATAGTATCAAATCTCCTGATCTTGTCTGCTCTATTAACATCTCTTGCATTTTATCTTTACTCTCTAGTTTTACCAGTTTACTCTCCTCTACATTTTCCTGAAAAATTTTATAGTTTAAGTCACCTGTTAACACAACCACATCAAAAACCTCATCGGCTCTTTTGGCTACTTGAATGTTGAACTCATCGTCTACCTCT
>Ga0256826_1000405_pt1 | contig 26241 bp, 33 predicted proteins | sample CV79metaG_FD_185975 | JGI IMG/M metagenome (GOLD analysis project Ga0256826, IMG submission 185975) | Hydrothermal vent microbial communities from East Pacific Rise, Pacific Ocean - CV79 | ecosystem: Environmental > Aquatic > Marine > Hydrothermal vents | place: Pacific Ocean: East Pacific Rise...
ATATCCCTTTGCCTTTATCAATACCCTATCTATCCGGTTCTATAGTTATCAACATCATTTTCCAAGATTATTATATGCTATAATTTACCTATGGACAATAAACTAAATAAGCGTGAAACATACAAAGCAAGATACAGACCTTATGACTATTATGAAGAGTTACAAAAGTTGGATTTTGAGAATCTTGGAGATGGCGATAGATATTATCTTCAAGACTTTGGAATCTTTACTACAGACTTTTTAGAAGATGAATTTACACTTCGGATACGTATTCCCGGTGGCGATGTAACACCGCAGCACTTTAGTGAGCTTGCTAAAATAGTCTCGGAATATGATTTAACTATTATTTTAACTGCAAGAAGTGGTATACAGTTTCACGATATTGATGTTGAAGATATTTTAGAAATTCATACAAAAGTAAATAATCTTGGGCTTACTACTTGGCAAAGTTTTGGGGATAATATTCGTAATATTGTTACAGATCCTTACGATAGTGTTGGAAAATACTCAGTTATTAATACTCAGCCTCTTATTGAGCAGATGCAAGAGTATATTCTTAAAAATCCTCGCTATGTGGGAATGCTACCTAGACGTGTAAGTATAGGTATCTCTGGAAATAGTGCAAATGTTGTCTCTTTTTTTGCAAATGACATCTACTTTGCATTAGCAAAAAAAGATGATCAATTTGGATTTAATGTTTATATGGGTGGGAAAAATACAGAAGTAGCTAAAGATATAGATATTTTTTTAAGAGAAGATGAAGTTGTAGATTTTTTTAAAGCCTTTGTGGAAGTATTTTATCTTCATGGTTCACGTTTTAGCCGTTCTAAAACAAGGCTACTATATCTCATAAGAGATATAGGAGTAGAAAAATTAAAAGAATATTTAAGAGTTGAATTTAAAAAAGGGTTTCAAAGTGCTGGTAAACTAGTACTGCATAAAGCTAAGTTTGAGCAGTTTGAACAGTTAAAAGATGGAACATATAGCTTTCGTTATGAGACTGAATTTTCTAAATTACAAGCTAAAGAGATAGAAAAACTTGCAGATTTTGCACTTAAAAATCAACTTAAAATTAGTTTTGGAATAGACCAGAATATATATTTCTTTGGACTGAAAGAAAAAAGTTTTCCTTTTGCATCACCAGCGAATAGTGCTACTGTTATTGCATGTGCGGGAAATCTTTGCCCCTATACCGTTTGGAGTATTAAGGGAGAAACATCTTACTTACCACTTGAAAAAATAAGTCAGCATCAAATAAATGTTGGTTTTTCCGGTTGTGCAAAAGGGTGCGGTAGACATCGGCATACAGATATAGGACTTATTGGTTTAAAAACAAATAATTTTGGAGATACAGATGGGGGAGCTCGAGTCTTTATAGGTGCTTTACATACTAATGGTAACAGTGTCTCAAGAGAACTTTTTTCAATGGTACCATTTGTACATCTTAAAAAAACAATTACACTTATCATAGAGCTATTTGAACTTACTGATAGGGAAACTTTTGAAGAGTATTCTTATGATATACTAGAAAATTATTCTGAAAACTTTTTATCATTATGGCACTTAGCAAATCTAAAATATAATACAAAGATACAACTTCAAGAACAAACTCAAAGATTGTCTCATGAAGTTGAGAAAGAGTTATTGCTACTTACCTTTAAAGAGTTTGTTTTTGTAGAAGATAATTTTAAAAAAACAATAAGTGTTCTAGTGAAAGAACTGTGGACAGTAGAGGGAAAAGACCCAAAATATAAACCAAAAATCAATAGAGTTAACTATCGTTAAAAAATACAAACAATATTATAGCCCCGAGTAAAAATAATTAATATGTTAGGAAAACAATTACTTTAAGCGTATCTTGTATACAATGCAGAAGTATACAAGTGATACATTTAAATCAAAGGAACTATTATGGCAAAAGGTAAAGACAGTCAAAAATCAGTGAAGAAAGCACCAGCAAAGAGTTTAAAAGAAAAGCGTAATGATAAAAAGCTTAAAAAAAGTCAGGGTTAAGATTACTAATGGCAAAAACAAATTATAGTTATGCAAAGCATACACGTGAATTAGAAAAAGAAAAGAAAAAAGAAGAAAAACGTAAGAAAAAGTTAGCTCAGAAAAATGATGAAGTATCAGATGAAGCTAGTAGTGATACTGAAAAGTAAAACTTTACAATATATTTAAATTAGAACAGCATGAGCGGATAAACCGCTCACTTAAAAAGATTACAGACCTGTAACGTTTTCTGCTTGAGGACCTTTTTCGCCTTCACCAATTTCGTAAGTCACTTTTTGACCTTCAGTTAGTGAAACACGACCGTGACCTGAGTTGTTTACTTGACGGAAATGTACGAATACATCTTTTCCACCATTTTCTTGCTCGATAAATCCAAAACCTTTATCTTCGTTAAACCATTTAATTGTACCGTTTACTAATGTTCCCATTGTAACTCCTTTGTGTTTGAGTACACCATATTTCAGGGGTGTTTTAAAATCTAATATGAAGTATGCAGACTAAAATGCAACTTAAATTATTTTTATTAATGGAAGTATATCTAAATAAAGAGAAGATATAGAAATTTATATGTGTAAAAAGTCTTTTACCTTATCAAACATACTATCTTTTTGAATAATATTCATTTTTTCTTCTTGTAATTCTTCTACATAAACATCGACTGGAAGTATATTTTCTGGTGTCCCATCAATGTTTACTACATTTAACTCTGGATGGATTAAAACTCTTAACTCTTTTTGAACTACCATCTTTGTCGTCATTAAACTCATTGCACATAAGGTTTACATAAGAGCTTACCTTATCTAAATTATTTTTTACTGCTTCATATATTTCAGTATCTGTAAATGGCATCATAATTTATCTCCTAATTAGGGAATTAGTACTTTACTTTGTATATAAATCAGTGGATGGATGGTTTGGCTTACTAATACTAGAAGGTTTTACTTCCTTTTTATCATAGTGAACTGTAGCTTCTGCTTGAAGTGCTGTTAGAGTTAATAAAGTAGCTAATATAAGTATTTTCATTGTATATCCTTGTTTAAATTACAAGAAGTATATCCATCATCTTAGTTAATAATAATTATTATACTAAGTAATTCATATGTTTAAATTATAATTAATATACATATATATTATATGAATAAAAGAAGCTTAAATAGTACCTCCTTTAATCAACTAAAATAATTCCTACATTTTCAAGTAGATAAAGAGCCTCATACTGACTAAAAGTTGCACCTTTTAAATGGTTACTTTTTAAGTTTATATTTGTATTAGTCGCATCTTTGAAGTTACTATACTCTAAGTTAGTATTTTCAAACAGTGCACCTTTAAAGTCACTTTGAGTAAAGTCTGCGTTTTTAAATGATCCAGCACGAAAGTCAACTTCTTTTACACTACACTCTTTCATCTCTATTCTATCTTGAGATAAACCATAAAAATTACTGTCATTAAGTATGCACTGCTTAAATTTCACTGTATCACTGCTCAGTAAACTCATCCAGTCACACATACACCAGTCAATACCAATCATCTTAGATGATACAAATTCACATCCACTTACAATGGAGTCTGTCAGTTTCATTACACTCAAGTTACAGTTTACAAACCGACAATCTATAAAGCGACAAGAGTGAAAGAGTGTTTGGCTAAAGTCACAAGAGACAAAAGTACACTCTTCAAACTCTGCATTTTTCACGATTTCTCCAGAGAGATCTATTTTCTCATAATCCTCTGCAAAACAATCAACTCCATCTCGTATGAGTTCTTTTTTCTTACTCACTTTTTTCCTTCATTTTCTACTCTAGAATATTTATTTTGATAAAAGTGTATCAAATTTATTTAAACATTATATTCACATTAAAATCTTCTATAATTTTTCTATCAAAATAAGTGAGAATAAAATTATGATTTTATATGCAAGAACAGATACTCTACACAACTACTTCCAGTCTCCAGTTACTCTTCCCATAGAAGTTACACCTGACTTTTCACCAGAAGATGAGTTAGAACAAAAAAGAAAAGAAGCAGAAGCTAAACAGGCAAAAAAAGATAAAGCTCAAGATACAGAAGATGAAAAACGCAGAGAGTTCATGAGTCTTCTTGAGTACAGTTCTAAAAAGACACAAGTAGCGATCTATTTAGCAGTTGCACTTGAGCGTGACCCTACTTCTAGCCTTGTTAAATCTTTGAATGAGTTACAACAAGAGAACACAATGGCTAAAGGTTATGCAGAGTATACAAATAACCATACACAAGTTGCATAGACTTTTAAATATCTGCAAAGTAGTGTATAATTTGTTTAATGAAAAAAATAACTTTATCACTCAACGATGACAACCTCGAGACACTACTCACTATACTCAATAGCCTCAAAGAAGGCCTAGTCACTTCAATAGAAGTTGATGGGGGAAAAAATAATCGAGTTATATATGAAGAAGAATCTGGAACAAATGACTCTTCTGGAAAATATATGAATCCTATGGCATATAAACAGAGACTTCAAAAAAAATAATGCAAAAAATACTCCCTATACTTTTTGTACTACTGACACTTTTAAATGCACAGGAGAATGAAGAAAAAAGCTTTTTTACTCCAAACTACTCTTTTATTAACAACAGTATCAACTACTTAAACTGGACAGAGACTACCCAAGAGAATACTGCACAAAAAAGTTTTGCATACTTAGAACTAGAGGGTGCCGCTGTATGGGACTGGGGAAGTTTTTATGCGTTTTTAGATGTAGAAAACCCTCTCTCTTCTTATGATAATCTCCCAGCGAATGACCTGCGTTTAGTATTTAAACCTATTATTGATATAGATATAAAAAATAACTTTAACCTTCATGTTCAAACCTTCTACCTCGGTTCTAAAAGTTTTTATGTAAACAACCTTGTGACAGGTGTCTCTTACAAATACTTTTCTGACTATGGTCTTTGGGTCATTCCATTTCTAGGAGTACACTACCAAGATAGTACTTACTATAGTGGCTTCAATGGTTATATGTTAGGTTGGTCACTCAACTATGACTTTAAGCTGTTTAAGGAAGAGTTTTATATATTTAACTGGAATGAGATAGAGTTTGACAGAGCAAAAAAGGGCTATGAACTTGATAATGGTACACCTATTGGCGATGCAAAAAGTTATGGTATTAACGGAGCTCTCTCTTTGTGGTATAAGGCTACAAAAAATCTCTCAGCAGGTCTACAGTACCGCTATGCAAAATATAAACTCGGTTCTGCTGAGTATCAGTCAGGGCTTATTTACTCATTAAAATACTACTACTAGACTCCTTTTATAATGGTACTATTTTTGCTATACTCTCTCTAACAGATAAAGGGAGTTTATGGCTGAGTTAGAAGAAGAGATAATTATTATTGAAGATAGTGAAGCTATAGAAGATTCACATGCATCTGCTGAGGATGTAGAACAAGAAAGTGCCTCTTCAAATAAGAAAAAAATTATTATATTTTCGGCTATTGCTCTTTTTTTAATTATTACAATTATAAGTGTAGTACTCAGTTTAACGGGAAATGACCCCAAAGAAGTTCCACTAGATATGGACTTCCTAGATGAAAAACTAGAGCAATCTTCTACAAAACCAGTTCCCCTCTCAAAACTAGAAAATATGATAGCAAAAGCAAACTATCTTTACACAAATGGTTCTCAAGAAAAAGCTCTCTCCCTTTACAAAACTATTGCTCAATATAGTGAGGCAATTTCACAGTATAACCTTGGAGTAGCACAACTCAAAAATGAACAATACAAACTAGCACTCAAGACATTTTCAAAAGCTATACAGAATGATGAGAAGAGATGTGTTAGTGCTATAAACGCAGCTGTCTGTTCTCTGCATCTTAATGATAAAGAGAGTTTTAAGTACTATATAGACCTCGCATATGCATACTTACCTTATGAGGTAAACTCGCCACTTTACTCTTACTACTACACTCTTATAAGTTACTATAATAAGGACTACCTCAGTGCATTAAACTCGCTTAAGAATGTAACATCAGATGAATATCCACATGTTCAAAAAAATCTTGTTGCAAAAATAAATGCACTCTATGGGAACGATTATGTAGCTATCGAAGCTTATGAAAAAAACTATGATGACTTAGATGATTTTAGTTTAGGTTTACTCCATGCAAGAGTTGGAGACTTTACACTTGCTACGAAGTACTTTGATGATGCGATTATTAAAAACATACAACCTGTCAAAGCACAACTAGCCCTTGGTTTAATAAACTTAAAACTTGGTCGTCTTCAAAAAGCTGCATCACAAATAAAAAATATTACAGATATGTACCCTAAAGAAGTTTACACATACTATCCAATTAAGGTAAAACTTGCTGCTAATCTTTTTGACCCACTAAAAGCACAAAATCTTTACAGAGAAACAATTTTAAAAAGTAAAAATACAATTTATCAGAAGATATTTGCCTTTTCACCTTATAAAATATTTAATGCAAACCAGACAATTAGTTATATCCGAAAAGGAAATGCTAATATATACATTGACAACATAAAGTCTGCAAAAAAGTACCTTCGGACAAGTGCATCTTCATCAAGTGTTAATATAGGGATTACCAAAGCTATTAAAAAAGCTCTCGAGTTAAAAATACGAGAAGCCAATAGTGACCTAAAAGAGCTCATAAAAATACAACCTAAACACTCAATACTTCACTATAACCTTGCACTTACGTATGCACAAATGGGAAATATTAAAAAAGCAAATGAGCACTTTTTACGATCATACTATCTCGATGCAAAAAATTATCTTTCTGGTATTTATGCGATTATGACGAGTCAACTTCTTCAAAAAGATTATACTAAATTAAGATCTATTATCTCAGATGCCATTAACAGTGAAGACATGAGCGAAGAGATTGATTTATATAAAACTCTACTTTATATGAGCGATAACAACTACATATCTGCTGTGGATTGGTTAAACAATGACTACAAACAGAGACCTCTTTACCTCGTTTTAACTACCCTTATATCTCAAAAGCTTGGAAACTTAGAACATGCAAAAAATGCAAGTAAAAAACTAACTCTACTTCTTCCAAATGAGATTCTTCCCCACCTAATGTATATAGACTCATTTTTTAGCGAACTCTCTCCAAAAAAATATGCAAGAAAGGTACTAAACTATCTTAAAAATCAAAAGTTTACATATACTGATCTTTACTATGGGCCATACATTACGCGCTACTTATACATACAAGAAAACCTTATTATAGGAAGACTCTACTTTTTAAGACAGCAGTTAAAAAGTGTGCTCGAATCAACAGATAAAAAAACACAAGATATAGAGAGTGCACTTGCCCTAGCATCTCTTTTTGATAAAAAGTTTGAAGAGTCATATACTTTATACAATCATCTTATTGATGAGTTAAGAGTACAAGATGCATATACTCTTTTCTTAGGTGCAGTTGCATCAACTGCTGCTGACCACCATGAGAATGCTATAGCACTACTAGAGTTATCTAAGCTTAAAAATAGTAGTTTTTATGAGAGTCGTTATGCATTGGCACTTTTATATATGGAAATTGATAATAATGAAGGAGCAGTTATACAACTATCTAAAATCAAACAAGAAGGGTTTCAATCCAAGTTCTTCGACTTTAGTATAGATACAAATAAGCTGCTATTTAAGAAAAATAACCCATAAGTGATTCAGCTGCTTTTAACTCATTGCCGATATTTACACTTACACGAAAATTATGTGGTAGATAAATAGTAGTTACACCATTTACCATCACACCATATCTTGCAGTTTGGTGAATTTTCTGTGCTAAGATAAGATCTGTAGAGACTGGTGCAAAACTCTGTTTCAGTCTATGAACCACTTTTATACTATTTCCCGATGCATCGAGGAACACTATCTCTAACTTCTCATTTAAATCAGTAAATAATTTTGAAGAGGGAGAAACTCTTGTCCCGTGATAGTTCTCTAATGATCTTATAGATGCATTAAACGGAGAACGTAAAACAGACACATCTGTGTAACTGCTTTGTACTTCAACCTTGTATGCATACTCTGAGTCTACTAACTCTTCTATAGACTTTACAACACCATCTACAGGTGAGATAACACTAGCATTTTCAAATGTAGGGAGTGCCCGCTCTGGATTACGAAAAGAGTATGCTAAAAACAGTAAAGCTATTGTAGTAATAAAAGAGAGGAAATCGAAGTCAAAAAGAAGAGTTATAAGAAGAAGGGCTGCAAGACAAGCGAGGTATTTCCACCCCTCTTGTGCTATAGGTAAAAGCTTAGTTCTCATCGCTTGGAGTCTCTGTTGGTTTATCGTTCATTGAAGCATCAACCATAAGTTCTTCTGTAATTTCATCTAAATTATCATCAAGTTTTGACTCTAAGCCATTCTCTTTTTCAAAATTTTCAATAATCTCACGAACTTCTTCGCCTGTGATATTTTCTTTTTTATAAAGAAGTGCGACCATACCTTCAATAGCATCTCTATACTCTTCTAAGCGAGCAAGAACTTGTTCATAATGCTCTTGAAGTGACTCTTTTATAAATGTATCCATATCTTCAGCCATCTTATCACTATACTCACGAGCTGGTGGTCCACCTGCACCTAAGAATGATTGACGAGATTTTTCTAAAACCATAAGACCTGCGATATCTGTCATACCGTAAGTTTGAACCATTGACTTAATAATATCAGTCGCACGTTCTAAATCATTTCCTGCACCAGTTGAGATTTCACCTATGAAAACTTCTTCAGCAGCACGACCACCAAGAAGAACATCTACTTCAGCCCAAAGCTCATGACGCTGCATCATAAACTTGTTCTCTTCTGGTTTGTTAAGCGTGTAACCAAGAGCTGCAAGTCCACGAGGAACAATACTTACTTTAGATACCTTCTTAGCACCTACTGTAGTTTCAGCTAAAAGTGCATGACCACTCTCATGGTAAGCAACTATTTTTTTCTCTTTAGGGTTAATACGACGAGACTTTTTAGCAAGTCCAGCAATAGCACGCTCAACTGACTCAAAAAGATCTTTCTGTTTTACAGTTTTTTGACTTCTACGACCTGCAAGCAGCGCACCTTCATTTATAATGTTTGCTAAATCAGCACCAGCTAAACCAGCAGTTAAACGAGCCACTTCTTCAATCTCTACATCATCATCCATTTTTACATTTTTCATATGTACTTTAAGGATTTTTATACGCCCTTCAAAGTCTGGTTTGTCAACTAAGACTTGTCTATCAAAACGTCCAGGACGAAGAAGTGCCTGGTCTAAAATCTCAGGTCTATTCGTTGCCGCTAAAATAATAACTGGAGTATCAGTACCAAAACCATCCATCTCTGCAAGAAGTTGGTTAAGTGTCTGCTCACGCTCATCATTTCCACCCATATTTGCACCACTAGCACGGCTCTTACCAATAGCATCTATCTCATCAATGAATATAATACTTGGAGCGTCTTTCTTTGCTTGCTCAAATAGGTCACGTACACGTGCAGCACCTACACCTACAAACATCTCTATAAAACTAGAACCAGTAACAGAGAAAAAAGGAACTTCCGCTTCACCAGCGACAGCTTTAGCAAGTAAAGTTTTACCAGTACCAGGGCTTCCTACAAGTAAAACACCTTTAGGAATTTTCGCACCGATCTCAACATAACGAGCAGGATACTTTAAGAAGTCAACTATCTCTTGAACTTCTTCTTTTGCCTCTTCAACACCAGCTACATCATCAAACTTAGTTTTTGGTTTTTCAGAATTAACCATCTTTTTAGATTGACCCATACCAAGAAGACCGCCACCCATACTTTTTTGCATACGACCAGCAAAGAACATCCAAATACCAATAATAAGTAAAAATGGGAATAACCATCCAAACATCTCAGTAAACCAGTTAGTCTCTGAGAAGCCTTCGTACTCTATCTTATTCTTATCAAGTGCTTCAACAAGTTTAGTATCACCTTTAACAATTCTTGTCGTATATATATTAGAACCATCAGTAGATGTTGCTTTTATGTAACTCTGACCAATTTCAACTTTTTTTACACTTTTAGTATCTACTAAAGACTTTAACTCTGAGTAGCTTACTTGCTGTACACGTTTGTTTGTACCACCAAGTGCTGCATTTTCTGCTCCTGCACCATCACCAACTAAGACTTTAAACAGTCCTATAATTACAATTGAAAAAATTGCAAATGTTATAAGTGGATTTTTATTAAAAAAATTGTTATTATCGTTTTTATTATCTTTATCTGCCATAGTTATCTCTTTTTATTTTCTTTTTAAAATAAGTGTTACCCACTCATCTTGAGTTATCTTCTCTATAAGTTCACAATCTTTGTAAAACTTCATTACTTTTTCTTCATACTTATCGAGTATTCCAGAAAGGACTAACACGCCATTTTCATTAAGTGCTTTTTTTAGGTCACTTGCTATGAAAGTAAGTACATCTGCTACAATGTTCGCAACTACAAGGTCATACTGTTTATCTACAACAGAAGATGAACCTTCCCAAATATTTTCATATTTCAGGTCATTTAATGCTGCATTTACTAAAGAGTTTTCAACTGACACAGGGTCTGTGTCACAAGCATCTACAAGAGCTCCAAGCTTCATTGCAGCCATTGCAAGGATTCCACTTCCACAACCAACATCTAAAACAGTGTCACCTTTCTTTACATACTGAGATATTGCTCTTATTGCAGATGCAGTTGTTGGGTGATGTCCTGTTCCAAAAGCAAGAGCCGGATCAATTGTAATGTTAATAAGGTCTGGATGTGGTTCATTCCATGTTGGATGGATATAAAATTTATCTATTTCTAGCGGTTGTATGCTCTGTTGATAAGAAGCAACCCAGTCACTATTTTGTAGTTTTTTTTGTTTACATTCGAGTTCAATAGTTTCACCAAGTGCTTTTTGCAGCGCTTCAGTGAACTGTTCAATTCCCCAAATAATAGTTGCTAAGTCATCTTCACTTCTGATAATAAAGCCACCATCGGTCTCTTCAAAACCGACAGGAACTGTATCTGATAAAAAATCTGAAAAAAGTGAGTGGTGAGATGAAACTTTAACTACTAATTCATAGTAGTGATCTTGCATTAGTTAGAGACACCAATGACAGCTTCAAGTTTCTCTTTAAGTACTGCAGGAGTAAATGGTTTAACGATGTAGTTATTTACACCAGCTTTAAGTGCTGTAATAACCTCAGCTTTACCACCTTCAGTAGTAACCATAATAATAGGAGTATCAACAAAACGTGCATCTGCACGAACTTTTTGAACAAGCTCTAGACCATTCATTTCAGGCATATTCCAGTCAGTAATTAACATATCAATATCTGGATTTGAATCCATTTGAGCCCAACCCTCAACACCATCAGCACCCTCTAATATATCTTTATATCCCAGACGAGCAAGTGTGTTTTTAATAATACGACGCATAGTAGAACTGTCATCAACAACAAGTAATTTCAATTGAAATCCTTTTTATAATAATTTGCAAATTTAATTACACTAATAATAGCAAAATTTTTGTTTGTTTACAATTAATCTAGTAATTTAAACATTTTTGGTAAATCAAGTGTACCTTCGTAGTAAGCTTTTCCAATAATAACACCATCAACTTCTTTAGTAGCGATAAGAGCCTCTATATCACTTGCATCTTTTACACCACCACTAGCAATAGTTGAAATACCTGATGCACGAGCAATATCAAGTGTAAACTCTACATTTACACCACTTAAAGTTCCATCTTTACCAACATCTGTACAGATAATAGCTTCAACACCTGCATTTGCAAATTCTTTAGCTAAATCTGTTGCTTTCATAGTAGAGACTTCACCCCAACCTTCAACGGCTACAAATCCGTCAATTGCATCTATCCCAACTGCTATTGGGTATTTAGCAGCCATATTTCTTACAAACTGAGGATCTTTTACAGCAATAGAACCTAAGATAATTCTATCTATGCCAATTTCAAGCATCTTTTTTATGGTTACTTCATCGCGAATACCACCACCAAGCTCAAGTTTTACATTACAATTTGCACGAATTTTTATAATAGAGTCTAAATTTTTAGGCTCTCCTGCAAATGCACCATTAAGGTCTACTAAGTGAACCCACTCCGCACCCATCTCTTCAAACTTTTTTACAAGCTCATAAGGTTCATTTGAGTATATTTTTGCACTATCCATAAGACCTTTAGTAAGTCTAACTGCTTTTCCATCTTTTAAATCAATTGCTGGGTATAAAGTCATTTCTATTATTTTCCTATAGTTTTATAAAATTTTCAAGTATTTTTAGTCCATTTTTATGGCTCTTTTCAGGGTGAGGTTGTATACCCATAATATTATTGTGTGCAACCGCAGAAGTGAACTTGTAGCCATAGTCAGTCTCACCAATAATATCGTCTCTGTTATCACATGTCACATGAAATGTATGTACGAAGTAGAGATAGTGGTTTTCATCTAAACCATCAAAAAGAGGATGAGATGTTGTAAACATTCTGTTCCATCCCATATGAGGTACTTTTAAAGGCTCACTAAACTTCTGTTCATCAAAAGCTTTTACATGACCTTTTATAAGACCCAGTCCCTCATGTTCTCCGAACTCTTCACTACTTTGAAAAAGAAGTTGCATTCCAAGACATATACCAAGTATTGGCTTATCTGTTGCTGCGAACTCTTTTATTGCTTCTATCATATTTCTCTCACGAAGATGTTCCATCGCATCACCAAATGCACCAACACCAGGGAGGATTAGCTTATCATACTCTCTAAACTTTGAAGGATCACTCTCAACTACAGTCTCTTTTCCTAGTTTAGCAAAAGCATTTTGCACACTTGCTAAATTTCCCATGTTATAGTCAACTATCGCTATCATTAATCATCTCTACTTATTTTATTTTTTGTAAATTTTATATATGTTGCTAAACTTATAAGCAGCAGCGACACACCACCCATTATATATATTGCATACATAAGCTTATTTGGATCTGTAATAGCAAACTTAAAGACAAGCATCAAGGCTTCAATAGAGAGAGCAATAATAATACTTCCTAAAAACTTCACCATAGTTTTATGTGGTCCTGAAATGTCATGCTCTTTATGCTGCCCAAGGACTTCTTCTTCTATCAAAGTTTTTGCTAAATCAAATATGGCTAAAGAGAGGGTCAGAAGAATAGTTGCTTTAAACATAGAAGATATTGAAAGCACTTGAAAGCCTATCTCTTGAGTAAAAAAGTCTTGAATGGCATGCGTAAAAAGAAGAAGTGAAATAGCCATGAGGGCAAAAGCAAAAATAGCATATGAGTATTTAAATAGTTTTGAGAAAAATGCATCTTTTTTATTTAAATGTGCAATCTTGAGTACTTCTTCAAATGGCATATCAAGACATGCAACATACTTAAGATCACCATTTTCACAAAATACAGGAACAGAAGCAGTAACTGTTAAACCACCCGTTATTAAAGATGGGTAAGGATCTGTAATGGTACAACGCTCTTCTCTTACTGCACGGTAATAGTAAGCACGATCAGCACGAATTTTACCAATATCTGCTTCTAGTTCTTCGGTTGCTGTGTATGTAGGAGTAACTTGAACACCCTTATTATCTAAAAGGTAAACACCCTCACAGTTTTCTAAATCTGCCTTAATCTTGAGTAAACGCGGCATCATCATCTCTTTACTTAAAGATGGAAGCCTATTTGGAATATTTTTAGAGTAGAGGTAGCAGAAATATGCCCGAGCTTTTGTACGCCCTTCACTAAAGAGTTGTATATCTGCTGCTGTCATATCTTGCTCCTGCTAAATTTTAGAAAATTATATCAAAGTTATAATTATAATAAGTTTACTTAACTCGTAAAGCCTTCGGGTAAATCACCTATGGCTTTTTGTATATTTTCACTCTTTTGTGTAAGACTAGGTCCAAATACTTTTTTTATAATGCCTTTAAAACCTTTTTCATTTGCTTCATATTCAGCTTCTGCTTCTTGAAGTGCTATCTCCCATGCTGAAGAGAACCCAGGTGCTTTCATCTGCATTCTTCTGAGTGCTCCATCATAAATGTTTAAAAGTCTAATCTCTGCACGTCCAGGCTTCTGACCTAATGTTTGTACACTTATACGAAGGTTTTCATTCTCTTTTTTGAGTTTTTCTAACTCACTCTCAAGGTTTTTACTTCCCTCGTTTGTTATTTTCATCTGTCTATTTAAATGTTCTTTATACTCTTTGAGCTCTTTTTTATAAGCACCGATTATAAACTTTGATTTTATAAATGTAACAAACCAGCCAATAACTAAACCAAATGCTACACCGCCAATAATAAATAAAATTGTTTGAAAACTTAAATCCATAATATCTCCTTTATTCTATATAATAAGTGTAACAAAAATGAGTTAATGATTAACTTTCCAATCTTTGATATAATATCATTAATGAATAAAGATATAAAAAAGATAGCAATAGTTCGTCTCTCTGCCCTTGGTGACATTGTCAACTCTGCTATAGTCCTACAGTTTATTAAACAATACTATCCTCACGTCAAAGTCGACTGGATAACTGAAGAGGTTTTCTCACCCCTTTTAGAAACTCTCCCCGGTTTAAATGCCGTTCTTAGTGTTAACCTTAAAAAAATAAAAAAAGAGAAGAGTTTACAACTTCTCAAGCAAACTATTAAAGAGCTGCGTTTACTTGGTGAGTATGATTTTATAATAGATATGCAGGGCCTTATAAAGTCTGCGATAGTTGCTAGAGTTATAGGTAAAAATACTCATGGATTTAATAAGAACTCTACAAGAGAGTCTCTCGCTGCACTCCTTTACAAGACAAGTTCAGATATAAGCTATGAGAGTAGTGTCGTTAAACGCAACTGCTTTGTTGTTGGGGATGCTTTAGGAATTTCTATAGATGAGAGTATGATCTTAAAAAAAGAAGCTATTTTTAGGGTAGATAAAGATTTTTCACTTGATAAGGACAGAAAGAACATCGCCTTTGTTATAGGTGCTTCTTGGCCCTCTAAAATCTATCCTAAAGAGTCTGTTGCTCAGTTATGTAATGCACTCAAAGAGAAGAGTTATATAATCTGGGGAAATGAGACAGAGAAAGAAGAAGCAGAGTGGATTTGTAAACACTCCCAGTATGCTACTTTAGCTCCAAAACTAAACCTAAAAGAGTTAGTCTCTTTTATCTCGCAAGTAGATCTACTTATAGGAAATGATACAGGTCCTACACATATGGCATGGGCTCAAAACACTCCTTCCATTACACTTTTAGGACCAACAACTACCCGAATGATTTATGAAACGCCTATAAACATTGGCATAAAATCACCCTCAGAAGTAAATATTTTAAAAATAGATAAACAGGATTTTTCCATTAAAGACATACCATACGAAACTGTAGAAACTCAAGCAAAGGATCTTTTAAATGGGCTATAAACTACTACTGATTTTAGAGACTATACTTATGGCCCTTCCAAAAAGTGTTCGTAAAGGATTTTTCTCTGGAGTTGCTACTCTTGCTTATTATACTTCTAAAAAGTACAGAAACATTGCTAAACAAAACATCAACTTCGTATTTGATAATAAACTCAGCGAGAGTGAAGTTGATGATATCGTCAGATATAGTTTTAAAAACCTCATCTTTAACTTTTTACATGTTATGGAGCTTCGACATATGACTCTTGAGGAGTTAGAGAAAAAAGTAACTGTACAAAATAGAGAAGCAGTGGAGAGAGTTCATGCCCAGGGTCGTGCAGTCATCTACATCACAACGCACTACTCTTCATGGGAACTGGGTGGTGCTTCTTTAGGTGCATTTGTTGAGCCTCTTGCCGCTGTGTATAAAAAGATGAAAAACAGTGCTTATGAAGGATGGTTACTAGAGGGACGTGCTCGTTTTGGAAACACAAACTTAGAGAAAACCAATGTAGCAAAACCTCTTATAAAACTCATTCGTGCCAAAAAAGCGAGTGGAATATTAATAGATACTAACATCAACCCAAGTGAAGGAATAATGATAGAGTTTATGGGAAAACCACTTCGTCAAACATACACACCAGCATATATGGCTAGAAAGTTTAATGCAGCTGTTATTCCTGTAACTATTCGCACTGATGATGAAGAGAACTATACACTTATGCTTTTTGATGAGATTCCAGTAGAAAAAACGGATGATGAGAAGGGAGATATTTTAAAGGCTACACAGCTTCAAGCTGATTGGTTAAGTGATCTCATACGAAGAGAACCAAAGTTTTGGTTCTGGCTCCATCGCCGTTTTAAAAACGACCATCCAGAGATATATAAAAAGTAGTGTTATTCTAACTAAATATTGAGGTGAATATCGTCACACTCTTTTGAACGAGCCTCAAAGAGTTTAAGAATAGTAAGAAAAAATGCAGTAATTGCAGGCCCTAAAATCATTCCCCAAAACCCAAATGTTGTCAGTCCAGCAATGATTGCAAAGAAAATAACTAACTCATTCATCTTCGTATCATCCTCTTTTAAAAGGTGCTGATTAATCTCTTTTATAATAATAGGTTTAATAAAAGTATCTGCGATGATAGATATAACTACAATAGAGTACATTGCGATAAAAATAGCATTAGAACTGTTTCCTATAGAGAACTCATAGATCATAAATGGTAACCACATAAGTATACCCCCGACAACAGGAACTAAAGATGCAAAACCATACATAATGCCAAAGAGTAGACCGTTATAGCCCATATAAGAGATAGCGCCACCAAACAAAACACCCTCAAACATTGCAGTAGCAATAATAGAGTAAAAAACTACACTCATTACATCTGAGAGTTCACGAGCTAAAACACTACTCTCCTCAACTGACATTTTGACTACTCTTTTTAAAAACTCTACTATAGTTGCACCATTATACTGAGCAAAAAAGTAAAAAATTATGACTAAAAAAGCATTCTTTAAAAAGCCTGCACTGAAAGAACCTATTTTACCCGCTATCGTTATTGCATTTGCAGTTAAAGAATTTATATTTATATCTTGAAGGGCTTCAACTAAATACGGCTTTAAAAATAGTAAATAAGAAGGAGGTTGTGCAACAAATTCCCTTATATATAATTCTATGTTATGAAGTGTCTCAGCTGAGAGTGAATTTAATTCTATAGTCAGAGTTGCTAAAAAGTAGCCTAAGGGTGCAAAAAATAGTACAGCGAGTAAAAGGCTCGAGCTTATTGCTGCTACTAGTTTGTTTTTTAAATAGTGCTCTAGTAAATGTTGAATATTTGAAGTCGATATAGCGAGAAGTGCTGCTATTGTAATAACAAGTAAAAATGGAGCATAAAGAAGATACATCCAATAAAGAGCAGTTGCAAAAAGAGCTGATATAAAATACTGTGCTTTCATCTAAAAGAGTGTCCCATCTTCATTTACACACTCCATATTTAAAACATCATAAGTTGCACGAGTAGCTCTTCGCCCTTTTGCGGTTCTCTCTAGGTAACCATTGGCGATAAGATAAGGTTCTAGTACATCTTCTACAGTTCCCTCATCTTCACTGAGTGAAGCAGCTATAGAGCTCAGACCCATAGCCCGACCATTTGCCGAGACTAAAAGGTTGAGTAAACGCAGGTCCATCTCATCAAAACCAAAAGAGTTTATTCCCAGTTGATCAAGTGCATATTCTGTGCGTTTATGGTTTATATGATCTTCATTAGCCACCTCAGCGAAATCTCGTACACGACGAAGTAAACGCAGGGCTATACGAGGAGTACCACGGCTGCGTTTTGCTATTTCTACTGATGCTTCATGGACTATTTCACGTTCAAGTTTGTTTGAGGCTTGAATGACTATTTTTGCGAGCTCTTCACTTGAGTAAAACTGCATACGAAAACTCATACCAAATCTATCACGAAGAGGGTTTGAGAGCATTCCAGCACGAGTTGTTGCCCCAATAAGAGTAAAACGCGGGAGGTCTATTTTTACAGTTTGAGCAGCAGGACCACTCCCGATGATAATATCTATACGATAATCTTCCATAGATGAGTAGAGTATCTCTTCAACTGCGGGAGAGAGTCTATGAATCTCATCTATAAAAAGAATGTCACCCTCTTCTAGATTTGTTAAAATTGCAGCTAAATCACCACTTTTTTCAATCATTGGTGCTGCTGTTACTTTTATGTTTGTGTTCATCTCATTAGCGATAATAAGAGCTAATGTAGTTTTACCAAGTCCAGGAGGTCCATAAAAAAGAACATGATCAAGTGCTTCACCGCGTTTTTTACTCGCCTCTATAAAAACACCAAGGTTTTTTTTAATCTGCTCTTGGCCAATATACTCACTCCAAGCATCAGGGCGAAGAGTAACTTCACTACTCTCCTCTTCCATACTAAAGGTTTCTATCTCTACAAGTCTATCATCCATAAAATCACTCATTAATAGGTGTGTTCCTCTTTTGGAAATTCTTTTTTCTCTACTTCATCTGCATATGATGCAGCAGCTTGGCGAACTAAACTTGCACCATCAATGTATTTCTTTACAAACTTAGGAGTAAAAGCTTCAAAAAGACCTAACATGTCAGAAAAAACTAAGACCTGTCCATCTACATCTTTGCCTGCACCAATTCCAATAACAGGAATGCTCACACTCTGTGCTACAATCTTTGCAACTTCAGCTTTTACACCCTCTATAACCATACAAAATGCACCTGCGTTCTCTATAGCTTTTGCATCTTCAATAAGCTGCACAGACTCAGCATCTGTTTTACCTTTAACCTTGTAGCCACCCTCACTTCTAACAGACTGAGGTAAAAGACCTATGTGACCACATACAGCAATACCATTTTGTGTTAAATATTTGACTATAGGAGCCTTATCTTCTCCACCTTCTATTTTTACACAGTCAGCCTGTGTTTCTTGAAACATTTTTATAGAGTTCTCTAGTGCAACTTCTCTGTTTATATATGTACCAAAAGGCATATCAGCAACCACAAAACTATTAGGTGCACCTGCACATACTGCGTTTGTATGGTAAATCATCTGATCTAGTGTTGCACTTATCGTATCACTCTTTCCAGCAAAACTCATATTTAAAGAGTCACCTACTAGAAGCATATCTGCACTATCACTCAAAAGTGTTGCAAATAGTGCATCATAAGCTGTTATCATTACTAAAGGCTTTTGACCTTTACTCTTTTTTATAGCGGAAATAGTTAATTTTTTACTCATTTAAAAACTCTTTGTATATTAATTAAAGTATTTTAACTAAAAATTGCTATAATGAGAACTATATAGGAGAATTTGTTTATGGGTGTAAGAAGCAATTTAGATGCTAACTTTGATTTCGAAATTGTCGATGAGTTTCTTGACCATTATTCTATGATGGTAGAGAGCATGGAAGTGATGATTATTGACCTATCAAAGCCTAATAATTATGATAGAAGTGTTAATGAACTCTTTCGTGTATTTCATAATATAAAATCAGCTTCAAGCTATTTAAAACTCGCTTCAATGTCAAAACTAGCTTCCTTTGTAGAAGATGAACTTGAAGCCCTTAGAAGAAAAAAACCTCCAGTAAGTGATGAGACTACAAACTGGCTTTTAGATATAAGTGATATGTTTGCAACATGGCAAGATGACCTTAAACTAGATAATGACCTCAGTAGAATCAGATACTCACTTTTAAAAATCCCTGACTTGGAAAAATAACCTTGAAAAAACTAGTAGCATATATAACTTCTGGCTATCCAGAAAAATCTTTCAGTATAGACTTAGCCTTAGCACTTGGAGAGAGTGGTGTAGATACATTAGAGTTTGGAGTTCCTTTCTCTGACCCTGTAGCAGATGGCCCTTTAATAGAAAAAGCAAACCACAAAGCACTAGACTTAGGTTTTAAGTTTTCTCACCTTTTAGAGATTTCTAAAGAAGTAGCACCAAAAGTAGATACTTTATGGATGGGTTACTTCAATAGTTTTTACCAACAAGATATGAAAAAACTACTTCCATTAGCCAAAGAGATCGGTGTCAATGGTCTCATTATCCCTGACTTACCACACGAAGAAGCACTTCTATATAGTGACCTTTTTAAAGAAAATGATTTAGCAAACATCTCTTTTGTAGCGCCAACAGATGGAGAAGAGAGAATTAAAGAAGTAGTGAGTGAGGCTCGTAAGTTTATATATATGGTAGCCTATACAGGTATTACCGGTTCTGGTAAAGCTGAAGACCTTCAACCTTTTCTCTCAGACATTAAAAAATATACACAGACTCCTGTATATGTAGGTTTTGGTGTAAATGAAAAGACAGCGAAAGATAAAGTACTCGGTGCAGATGGTGTAATAGTGGGAAGTGCATTTATAGATATACTACTTAAAGAGAAACTCTCTTACTCTCAAAAGATCGCTCAGTGTAGTGAGTTAGCCAAAATTATTAAAAACGAGATTAACAACTAAAACTTTAATTATTAAATCAATTTATGGTCTCCCTACGTGGACTCGAACCACGAGCTATCCCTTAGGAGGGGACTGCTTTATCCAGTTAAGCGATAAAGAGACATTTATTATAAAGTTTACTTTTTGATGTTTTTGTAAATTGGTTGCGGAAGCAAGATTTGAACTTGCGACCTTCGGGTTATGAGCCCGACGAGCTACCGAACTGCTCTATTCCGCGATATTTAGTAAGACTGACACTTTATCCGTTTAAACTTAAAGTAAGACATATTAGTGTGAATTTAATACTTGAAATAGCAAAAAACAGTTATATTAGTATTAATTGATCCTAAATGAGCCAAAAGCACTCTGTATACAAGTGCTGTTTGCTAATAGTTTCTTATACTTTATGAAGTAACTTTGTCCTTTACAAGCAACAGAAGTCCTTGGGGCACAATTGCTAAATCAGAGTGGTAGAATAAATATCATATTTATATCTAAAATAAGAATAGTTTTTTTGTTTAACAATGATAAGTTTTTTAAGGATTAATTTGTGTGGGAAATAATACTTGAAGTTAACATGGTGCGCCCTACACGATTCGAACGTGTGACCGCTGGTACCGCAAACCAGTACTCTATCCAGCTGAGCTAAGAGCGCACACCATTTCTCTTTTGAAGAGGTTGAAATTATAGCGGTTTAAACTTATAGTATTCTAAAGATATCTACTTTAGTCTATTTTTTTTATTATTTCTTCTATTTTTTGCTCTTGAGTGTAGAGTTCATAGGTTTTTCTTACATAAGCTTGCATAACAGCTTTAAGATCGTTATTACCTTCTATGTTAAAATCTTTTTCCATTTGAACTTCTAAAAATTTTGCAAATTCATCATCGACATCAACATCAAATCTACGACCTCCAATATATAAACCTATTTTTTTACTCATAAAAAATTAGCCTAAAATACTTTCTATTTTATTTACTATCTCTTCAATTTCTAGATCTTTCATAGCATTTGCATCTGCAAGTTTCTCTATCTCTTGATCTTTCATTGAACTTTCAGCTTTTAAAGTAACTAACTCATTTCGCATCATCTCATTCTCACCTTTTAGTGTATGGTACTGTTGGAGAATTTGAGATACTTTTTCACTTAACACTTCTAAACTTGTTGGATTTTCCATTCATATTTCCTAATATTTTTTATCTTTAGAATTCTATCATAATTAAAGTATATAGGATAACTATTATCTCTAGTTTGCTATAATTTATTCTATTATAAATAAGGTATATATAAATGAACAACTTTGAAGAATACTGTACAAAATTTGTCCAAGCTGTTGGAAACAAAGAGGGAGCAATCTCACCTGTTGTTACTTCATCTGCTGCGTTTGGTTATGGTGATGCCCAGACTGCTGAAGGGATCTTTAATGGAAGTGTAAAAAAACCACTTTATTCTCGTATGGGAAATCCTACTACATCGAAACTAGAGTCTATTATGGCTGAGATGGATGGCGGTGTTGGAGCTGTTGCTACAAGTTCTGGTATGGGAGCGACTACTCTTGCTTGTATGTCACTTCTTGAAGCTGGCGATGAGATCATTAGTATCGGTGGACTCTTTGGAGGGACATATGCGCTCTTTAGTGAAACTCTAAAACGCTTTGGTATCAACACATTGTTCTTTGATGTAGATGAGTTAGAAGCCATAGACAGTGCCATAAGTGAAAAAACAAAAATTATATTTTTAGAGAGTGTTGGAAACCCTAATATGAGACTTCCAGACATTAAAACTATCGCTAGCATTGCAAATAAATCACATGTTGCACTAATAGTCGATAATACTATTACACCTCTAAGTATCTCTCCTCTAGCTTTGGGTGCAGACATAGTTGTTTACTCCACAACAAAGATCATCTCTGGAAATGCTTCTGCTCTTGGTGGTTGTGCAGTTTTCCGTGCTATAAATGAAGGTCATGATAAATTCAAAACAGCTCGTTATGAGTGGATGAAGAAGTTTATTAAAGGTGCAGGTAAAATGGCTCTTGTACCAAATGCTAAAAAAAGAGCTCTAAGAGACCTTGGAATGAGTGCAAATGCTCAAGCATCTTACCAGACACTTTTAGGACTAGAAACTCTTCCTCTGAGACTTTCTAGAGTAGTAAATAGTGTAGAAATTATTGCAAAAGAGTTGCACAAACAAGGTCTAAACATTAATCACCCTTGTTTAGAGTCTCACCCTCACAATGAACGTTATAAAAAAGATTTTACAAATGGTTGTGGAACACTTTTAACAATTGATATGGGCTCACAAGAGGCAGCATATAAGTTTATAAATACTACTAAACTTGCAACTATTACTGCAAATATTGGAGATAGTCGGACTTTAGCACTTCATATGGCTTCAACTATTTACAGTGATTTTGACGAAGAGACTAGAAAATTTCTTGGTATTACAGATGGGCTTATTCGTATATCTATAGGTTTAGAAAGCCCTCAAGATATCATAGCTGACTTCTTAAACGCAGCAAAGTAAAACTATGGCTACTAGTACAGAGTTTGAACTCTTAGATGAAACAGCTTTAGCTTATCCAAAAAAGTATAAGGTCTATTTACTTAACGATGATTACACTTCAATGGATTTTGTGGTAGATATATTAATAAGCATTTTCCATAAATCTTATGAAGAAGCTGAAAAAGTAATGTTAGATATTCATAAAAGAGATAGAGGCCTTTGTGGTCTCTATACTCATGAAATAGCAGAAACAAAAGTAATGCAAGTTGTAAAAAAAGCAAAAGATAGTGGCTTTCCTCTCAAAGCAACTATGGAAGAGGAGTAGAGTATGATAAGTTCTTCACTCAATGATATCTTCCAAAAATCTATAAACTTTGCAAAAGAGTTACACCATGAGTATTTAACAATAGAACATGTTTTTTACCTACTTCTGAACTCTATAGAGGGTGCATCTATTATAGACTCCTGTGGTGGTGATGTTGCAAAAATGAAAGATGAATTAGCAAAATATATAAAAAACAATATCGATGCACTGCCTCAAGAAATAGAGCAAGAACCCTATGAGAGTGTTGCACTCTCAAGACTAATTGATAATATGGTTAGACATATACAGTCTGCACAACAAACAAATGCTGATGTAGGTGACCTCCTTGCAGCACTTTATGAAGAGGAAAATACTTTTTCATGTATGTTACTATCTCAGTATGATATCTCACGTTTAGATATACTAGAAATCATTTCTCACAATCAAGACAGCGAGCAACCAAAAAAAGAGTCAGAGTCTTACTTAGAGAAGTACTCTATAGACTTACTTCAAAAGGCTAAAGAGGGTAAAATTGACCCAGTAATAGGTCGTGATAAAGAGATAAAAAGAGTAACTCAAATACTCTGCCGTCGTAAGAAAAACAACCCTATTTTAGTAGGTGAACCTGGTGTTGGAAAAACTGCAATTGCAGAAGGCTTAGCACTTAACATTGCCGCAAAAAAAGTCCCTGATATTATAAAAAACTCAAAACTGTATGCTCTAGATTTAAGTGCTCTACTTGCGGGAACAAAGTACCGTGGAGATTTTGAGAAAAGACTTAAAGGTGTTATGGATGAGCTTAAAGCGCAGCCAGATGCTATTTTGTTTATAGATGAGATACACACACTTATAGGTGCAGGAAGTACATCTGGAACTATGGATGCAGCCAACCAGCTCAAACCTGCTCTTGCATCTGGAGAGTTAAAATGTATGGGTGCGACAACCTTTGCTGAGTATAGAAATGGTTTTGAAAAAGACAAAGCCCTCTCACGACGTTTTTCTAAGATAGATATTGGTGAACCTTCAAAAGAGACTAGTTATCTTATACTCAAAGGTCTACAAAAGAAGTATGAAAAACACCATGGTGTAAAATACACAAATAAAGCACTAAAATCTGCCGTAGATCTCTCTTCGAGATACTTAACAGACAGATTTTTACCAGATAAGGCGATAGACCTTATAGATGAAACTGCTGCCTCTTTTCACCTAAGAAAGAAAAAAAGAGTGAAAGTTACCGCTACTGATATTTCAAAAACTATTTCAAGTATAGTTGGTATTTCAAGTACAAGTATTAACGAGAGTGAAGTAGCATCTCTTCAAAGTTTAGAAGCGGATCTTAAAAAACGAGTTATTGGACAAGATAGTGCAGTTATAAGTGTTGCTAAAGCTATCAAGATTTCTAAAGCTGGGCTTACGCCAGAGGGAAAACCTATAGCATCTTTTCTTTTCTCCGGTCCTACTGGTGTTGGTAAAACAGAACTTGCTATTGCACTAAGTGATACTCTGGGCATTAACTTTGAGCGTTTTGATATGAGTGAATATATGGAGAAACATGCACTCAGTCGTTTAGTTGGTGCACCTCCTGGGTATGTAGGATATGAGCAAGGTGGGCTTCTTACTGAAGCTATAAAAAAACACCCTTACACTGTTCTTCTACTCGATGAGATAGAAAAAGCACATCCTGACTTAGTAAATATATTATTGCAAATCATGGATAGTGCTACACTCACTGATAACAATGGCTATAAGGCCAACTTTCAAAATGTAATACTTATCATGACTTCTAATATTGGAGCAACAGCACGAAATGTTATGGGCTTTAACAAGGATGATTCTCTCTCAACGAATGAAGAGTTAAAATCATTCTTTACACCAGAGTTTAGAAATAGACTTGACGGAATTATTGATTTTGTAGCATTAGATGAAGAAACAGTCTTAGGAATTGTAAGTAAGTTTATATCTGAGCTTAATAATGAACTTAAAGAGAAAAAAATCACTATTGACCTAACAGATAAAGCTCTGGAGTTTATCAGCAGTAGTGCATACTCAAAAGAGATGGGTGCAAGACCACTCAAGCGTTTTATTCAGGATAATATTACTAATAAACTCAGTGATGAAATCCTATTTGGAAAACTCCAAAATGGTGGTAGTGTTCATGTAGATGCAAAAGATTTCATTACACTTGAGTTTAAAGAGATAGAAATATAGTGAGAATTCCAGAGTTAAATAAATATAGTCTTACCTTTCCACATCCTGATGATGCAAATGAAGATGGTATAGTAGCTTGGGGAGGTGACTTAAACCCCTCTCGTCTACATCGTGCTTATCAAAATGGTATATTCCCGTGGAATACAGCACAAGAACCTCTTTTATGGTGGTCTCCAAACCCCAGACTTATTATGGAACTAGATAATTTTAAACTACGACGTTCATTGAAAAAGAGTATGAAAAAATTCACATATAAATTTGACAGTAACTTTCGAGAAGTTTTAGATAAATGTTCGACTACTCCAAGAGAAGGACAAAATGGAACATGGCTCCATGAAGACCTCAAAGAGTCTTTTGAAGTGCTTCACGGCATGGGTATAGCTCACTCCATAGAGAGTTACTTAGATGGAGAGTTAGTTGGTGGGCTATATGGATTGAGTATTGGTAAAGTCTTTTGTGGAGAGTCTATGTTTGCACATGCAAATGATGCATCTAAGGCTGCATATGCCGTATTAATAGCTCACTTAAAAGAGTGGGGATATGACTTCGTAGATTGTCAAGTTCCAACAGAGCACCTCATAAGTCTAGGGGCCCATGAAGTTCATCGTGAGTACTACTTAATGCGTTTAGAGAAAGTTAAAATGGATAGTATTGATCATATTTGGACAGTTGATAATGATTTATTTTAAGTGAGGCTAAAGCAACACATCCAAGAAAAAGTATAAAAAAAAAGAGTAAAGTAAATAAAAAAAGCCAACATAATGTATAAATAATAACAAGTGAGTAAAGATGGATATAAAAGAGTAAAATGAAGGTTTTACAAAG
>Ga0256826_1000406_pt1:0-2500 | contig 26221 bp, 23 predicted proteins | sample CV79metaG_FD_185975 | JGI IMG/M metagenome (GOLD analysis project Ga0256826, IMG submission 185975) | Hydrothermal vent microbial communities from East Pacific Rise, Pacific Ocean - CV79 | ecosystem: Environmental > Aquatic > Marine > Hydrothermal vents | place: Pacific Ocean: East...
CAGACCCTCCATACGATTGGAGGAGTCCACAGAATGCCAATCTCTGGCAGGGTGTAAACGGTATTAACAATCCCTGTCCGGCAGGTTTCAGGTTGCCGACCGATACGGAATGGGACACTGAACGCGTTGCCTGGGTCACTGAGGATGGTAAAACAAATGATTACGCAGGAGCCTTCGCATCACCTCTCAAGCTTGTTGCGGCAGGGCTCCGTTTCCACAACAATGGTAACATAGGCGGAGGGGGAGATTACGGCTTCTACTGGTCCACTACGGTGAGTATGTATCATAATATGATGGATATCGTTAAGAGCCGCTCCTTGTTCTTCGAAGATAGCTATGCCAACACACAAAGCTTCGAGTGTGCCCAAGGATTTAGTGTCCGCTGCCTTAAGGATTAAGCCCCTTTTATTTATTTGTCTTCTTCGATGCTTTTCCCCTGCATCCTGCGTCTTTTGGCGGGTGGAGGGGGTGGCGGAACATCTGGATGTGCCATGAGCAGGGGGCCTTTACAATAGAGCGCAGCCCTCGGAAATTTTTTTAATATGAATAGCAGAGAATGGATTGATAGGGGCGCGGCCAACACAACACTGCTGTGCCTGTATAAAGAAGGGATGTTTTACAAGCTGTATAGTCAGTATGCCATGCTGTTTACAGCGAACATTAAAAAATTTAAAATAAAGGCTAAATTCATCAAAGCTGTTAATCAGCAGATATATATAGCTGTGGTTTCCTGCCGGTGGCAGAGAGAGATAAAAGAACAAAAAAAAAGCCCCAATCAGATCTTACCTGATTGGGGCTTTTTTGTATAAAAGAAATCGGCAGTGACCTACTCTCCCACACAGTCACCCATGCAGTACCATCGGCGCAAAAGAGCTTAACTTCCGTGTTCGGAATGGGAACGGGTGGACCCTCTTCGCTATTACCACCGATAAATCGGTATAAGATCCTCTAACAAGATTCACCTGCAAGAGTATCTAAAAAAATCGATAATCGAATAGTAGAGTATTCAGTAGCGTCTTAATCAAAAAAATTGAATAAGCCGCACGGCTTATTAGTATCAGTTAGCTCCATGTGTTACCACACTTCCACACCTGACCTATCAACGTTGTAGTCTTCAACGAGCCTTCAGGAGGACTAAAGTCCTCGGGATATCTTATCTTGGAGTGGGCTTCCCGCTTAGATGCTTTCAGCGGTTATCCCTGCCGAACTTAGCTACCCAGCAATGCTCCTGGCGGAACAACTGGTACACCATAGGTTCGTCCATTCCGGTCCTCTCGTACTAGGAAAAGATCTCCTCAAATATCCTGCGCCCGCAACAGATAAGGACCAAACTGTCTCACGACGTTTTAAACCCAGCTCGCGTACCACTTTAATTGGCGAACAGCCAAACCCTTGGGACCTGCTTCAGCCCCAGGATGTGATGAGCCGACATCGAGGTGCCAAACCTCCCCGTCGATATGAACTCTTGGGGGAGATAAGCCTGTTATCCCCGGAGTACCTTTTATCCGTTGAGCGACGACCCTTCCATGCGGAATCGCCGGATCACTAAGACCTACTTTCGTACCTGCTCGAAATGTCTCTCTCGCAGTCAAGCTCCCTTATGCCTTTGCACTCTACGGCTGGTTTCCAATCAGCCTGAGGGAACCTTCGCGCGCCTCCGTTACTCTTTAGGAGGCGACCGCCCCAGTCAAACTACCCACCAGACAATGTCCTGGATCCGGATTACGGATCGCAGTTAGATTCCTAAGATAACAAGGGTGGTATTTCAAGGGTGACTCCACATACACTGGCGTGCACGCTTCAAAGTCTCCCACCTATCCTACACATGTTACCTCAAAAACCAATGCCAAGCTATAGTAAAGGTTCACGGGGTCTTTCTGTCTTGTTGCGGGTAACCGGCATCTTCACCGGTACTACAGTTTCGCTGAGTCCCTGGTTGAGACAGTGGGGAAATCGTTACGCCATTCGTGCAGGTCGGAACTTACCCGACAAGGAATTTCGCTACCTTAGGACCGTTATAGTTACGGCCGCCGTTTACCGGGGCTTCAATTCAGTGCTTCGCCGAAGCTAACACGTCCTTTTAACCTTCCGGCACCGGGCAGGCGTCAGACCCTATACTTCGTCTTTCGACTTCGCAGAGTCCTGTGTTTTTAGTAAACAGTCGCTCCCCCCATTTCACTGCAACCCTTTGATGCTCATGAAGTAAATTCAATCACAAAAGAGGGCACACCTTCTCCCGAAGTTACGGTGCTATTTTGCCGAGTTCCTTAACCAGAGTTCTCTCAAGCGCCTTGGTATCTTCTACCTGCCTACCTGTGTCGGTTTACGGTACGGTCACAATCATAAATAGATACGAGGATTTTCCTGGAAGCATGGAACCAGCCACTTTGCTGTCTAAAAGACATCGTCATCACGCCTCAGTGTTACGAGTACCCGGATTTACCAAAGTCCTCCACCTACACGCTTAAACCGGGACAACCAACGCCCGGATGGCCTTACC
>Ga0256826_1000406_pt1:7500-26221 | contig 26221 bp, 23 predicted proteins | sample CV79metaG_FD_185975 | JGI IMG/M metagenome (GOLD analysis project Ga0256826, IMG submission 185975) | Hydrothermal vent microbial communities from East Pacific Rise, Pacific Ocean - CV79 | ecosystem: Environmental > Aquatic > Marine > Hydrothermal vents | place: Pacific Ocean: East...
ATGGTTTTAACTGATACTTGCGGGTCATAAAGGTAAAGAATACCAAAATAAACACCGAACATAACAACCACACTTACAAGTAGTGCAATGCTCAAGCCCACTATAAATATGCCACCGGAGAACAGAGAAGAAATTGTTCCCCCAATGCCACCGGAACTTTCTACTGCAAAAGCATAAATGAGGAAAACAAGAAGTCCAAGCAGGCAGCCTGACTTTATAAGGGATGATCGTAGTTCAAGATTTTTCATGAATTATTCCTCCGACAATTTGTTAGTGTAATTTCAGGCAGTACTTTAGTGATGAATAATAATTAAGCTAGCAAAATTTCAATTATAAAAACAGCAAAACTTTATGAAAATAATATTATATTGAATTCTGCAAGGGAATAAAGGGTATCTTCTTGGCAAAAAAAAGCTCTGTGAGTTTTCCCACAGAGCTTTTTTTTATATCAATTCAGTCGATTACATAATTGTTTTAACTGCAGTCGAGGCAAAATCGACAAAATGTTGTGGAGATACTCCCATATAAACTATAGCTACCAGAAGAAGTACAGATGTAGCATTGGTTAAAATAGAAGGGGTAATTACAGCATGTTCCTCAGGGGCACTGCAATAGGTGACCCTAACAACGGATAAATAATAATAAATAGCAATGGCAGTATTAATAGCGGCCAGGATAACAACAAGCATATATCCTTCTTTAAATGCGCCGGTAAGTAACATGAATTTACCCATAAAACCGACAAATGGTGGTATCCCGGCGAGGGCAAAAAGTCCAACAGCGAGTGTGAAAGCCATTAATGGAGATCGCTTGTGAAGCCCGGAAAGGTCATCAATCATGACATTTTCACCTTTCTCTGAAACATTACAAATAACAAGAAAGCATGCCAGGTTCATCAATACATAGCCAATTATGTAGTACATGGCGTTTGCGTATCCAACAATTTGGAATGTCAAAATACCGAGGAGAACAAATCCGGCATGAGCAATACCTGAAAAGCCAAGCATACGTTTTACATCTTTCTGGACAAGAGCAGAAAGATTTCCATAGAACATGGAAACAACGGCACAAACAAGGAGCACGTTAGTGATTACCTGCCCATCACCGCTTATTTGACTGATAAGACGAATAAGCAATGCTGTGGCTGCAAGTTTTGGAACTGTTGCGATAAAAGCTGTGGTTTCGTTGGATGCCCCTTCATATACATCAGGTACCCAGAAGTGAAAAGGGAATATGGCAAGTTTATAAAAGAATCCGGCAAGAACCATCATCATGGATACCACATAAGCAGGGTGACTCCACATAGTGGAATACTTAGCGATGATGGTAGCAAGATCAGTTGATCCCGTGAGTCCATACATATAACTCATACCAAAGAGCATAAAACCTGTGGCTGTAACACCAAAGAGAAGGTACTTGATTCCTGCTTCCATCTGAATTCTGAATTTTCCACTGTCATCACGCATGGGAACCATGATGTAAACGGCAAAAGAAGAAAGTTCCAGGGAAACAAAAATAGAAATCAGTTCAACACTGGAGACAAGCATCATTAAGCCAAGTACACTCATAAAGAGGAAAAGATAGTACTCAGCGTGTACCTTGCCAGATATTCCTTTAAGTTTGTGCCCAAAGATAAGAACAAAAAACATGGCAGCAGCAATTAAGGTCTTGAAGATCTGTGAAAACAGGTCAACCTGATAGGCATCAAAAAAGAGCGTACCTTCTGCACAATAACTGAGGAGTGTCGCAGCAAAAACTGCACCCCCCAGGCCAATGGCAATATTTTGTGTGGAATCAGCATTGGCTTTGCCGAGACTGACTATAAATATGACCAGTCCTGCACCCAACAGTGTTAACTCAGGGAGAAATTGCATTTGTATTACCTTTAGTTAAACTAAACTTAATTAATGAATAATTAATTCTGTTACTGCCATAGCCTGGCTCTGAATGCCATGGTAGTTATTCAGTAAATTTTCGACACTAACATGGATAAGGTCAAGGAACGGTTGTGCGCCAAGGCCAATCCAGAAGACGAAGAAAAGAAATGGAGCAAGCGTTACTATCTCACGCACATTCAAATCCAGCATCTTTGATTGATCCGGGTTATCAGTGCCTCCCCAGATGATTTTCTGCAACATGCGCAACATATAAGCAGCAGCAAGAACGGCTCCCGGGATACAGGCAAGGGCAAGAACTAAAGAGTGTTCAAATGTTCCTGCTATAATCAGAAATTCGCCAACAAAACTGTTGGTTGCCGGAAATCCAAAAGAAGATAGGGAAAAGAACGCCAGAAAAGTTACGTAAACAGGCATATGCTTGCCAAGTCCCATAGCATCACTTAACTCACGTGAATGTGTTCTTTCATAGATCATACCAATGCAGAGAAAGAGAGCACCAGTGGTGATACCATGGTTCACCATTTGTAAGATTGCACCCTCAACACCTTTTGTATTCAGTACGAAAATTCCAAGAGTCACAAAGCCCATATGACCAACAGATGAATAAGCGATTAACTTTTTCATATCACTCTGGGCAAGAGCCGTAAATCCGCCATACATTATTCCTGCAATGGAAAGCCAGAGTATGGGTGTTGCCAGCATCATTGTTGCTTCAGGAGTGATGGGAATGGCAAAGCGCAGGAAGCCGTAAGTACCCATTTTAAGCAGCACTGAGGCAAGAATAACCGAACCAGCTGTTGGCGCTTCAACATGCGCTGCAGGTAACCATGTGTGGAATGGAAACATGGGAACCTTGATGGCAAAGGCAAGGAAAAAGGCAAGGAACAGAAAAATCTGTGCAGTGCTGGAATAATTCTGCCACATCATATCCGGGATAAAGAAGCTGTAATCGTTGGATATATACAACCAGATTATGGCAACAAGAAGCATAACAGAGCCGGCAAGAGTGTACAGAAAGAATTTGACCGAAGCGTAAATCTTTCGTGGTCCACCCCAGATACCAATGAGCATATACATGGGAATAAGCATTGCTTCCCAGAGTATGTAAAAAAGAACAAAGTCAAGAGCACAGAAAACACCCAGCATGGCAGTTTCCATAATCAACAGGCAAACCATAAAGGCTTGAACTCTGCTTTTGATGTAGGTCCAGGATGCAAGAACGCAGAGTGGCATGATCAATGTGGTAAGCATGATAAGTAGAATCGAGATGCCATCGATACCAATTACATACTGTATGTTCAGAGACTTGATCCAGCTGACCTGTTCCACAAACTGAAACTTTGAGGTGGACATATCAAATGCCCTGAGCAGAGGAATGGACAGGATGGCCGTAAGACTTGTTATTCCAAGTGCCCAATATCTGGCAAAGTTTTCATTCCTGATAAAGAGCAGCAGTATCGCTCCTGCCAGGGGCAGAAAGATAAGCGTACTCAGAATGTGGGGGTATTCTGGATTGATAAGTAGTTGATCCATTTCCAGTGTTCCTTTATTTCTAATTTGTCCGAAAGAGTGATTTCACAGATTCGGGAGATTAATTTCAGATCTCAGAACTTTTAAGCCCAAACGTAGGCCACAAGCAGTGCTGCTGCAAAAGAGACTGTATAGCAAATTGTCTGTTGAATTTGACCACGTTGGAGAACAATTGTTACCCGGCGGCCAATGGCACGAACACATCGTGCGCTTCCGTCAACAACACCGTCAATTCCATTCCAGTCAAACCATGACCAAAATCTGGATGTTTCCATCAAAACGTTCAGACCAACAGATTTGTAAAATTTAGAGAGTGCTGTATCAAAATATTGTAGAGGGTTTTTAACTGTCCATAGAAATGCACGACCACCTTTACGGTAAAACCAGTCAAGATCAAGGCTGATAGAATTTTTCGGCATAATATATTTACGCAGCATAAAGAAACCGAATGCGGTAAAAGCCATGATCTGGATGGTTTCACTGAGGTGATATGCCCCGTATGGGTGATAGGACACCTCGGTATATGGCAACATATTGTAGAGAAATGGCAAGTAGCAGCCAATAAAGATACAAAGAAATCCACCAATGGTCATGGCTAGTTGCATATTCCAGGATGGGTCCTTTGCCTTTTCCCAGGTTTCTTCAGAGCAATTATTTCTGCTGAAGAAAAGAAGGTAGGGAAGTCGTAGTCCTGCAGCCAGAAATGTTCCTGCAGATACGAAGGTGAGAGCAAAGCCTGCCCAGAGAATATGTTCATTAAAGGCAGCCGTAATGATCATAGATTTGGAGACAAAGCCTGACATCAGTGGCAGACCTGATACCGCAAGGCCACCAATCAGCATAAAAATCATAGTGCCTGGCATTTTTTTGTAGAGACCGCCAAGTTCAGTAAGTTTTTGTTTTCCTGTGACAGTAAGTATTGCACCAGCTCCCATAAAGAGAAGTCCTTTGTAGAGAATATGGGCAAAGGCGTGGGCACTGGCTCCATTCAAGGCAAGGCTTGTACCAATGCCAACTGCAGCAACCATATATCCAACTTGTGAAATAATCTCCCAGCCAAGTAGTTTTCGGACATCATTCTCCATTAGGGCATAAATAATTCCGTAGACAGCCATAAAAATCCCGAGATAAATCAGAACCTCAAACCCGGCACAACTGCGAATCAATGTATATACTGCTGTTTTAGTAGTGAAGGCACACATGAAAACAGCACCAATTGCGGTGGCTCTGGAGTATGCATCCGGTAACCAGGAATGAAGTGGCGGAACAGCGGCATTCAGCATAAGGCCGATCATAATCAACCAGGTGTATAATTCGGGGTTTTGGACATTGAGAAGATCAAAACTGAGGTCTCCCGTTGCCTGATAGCGAAGAACAAAACCTAAAAGCAGGATCACACCACCAAAGGTGTGAACCAGGATGTATCTGTAGCCTGCTTCAAGAGCCTTGGTATCCTTTCGTGCCCAGATAAGAAATGTTGAAGCAAATGCCATCATTTCCCAGAAGAGAAAGAGGGTGATATAATCAGCAGCATAAATAGCCCCAAGAGAACCAGCAACGTAGAACCAGGCAGCCATGTGCTGCCATTCATCTTCCACATGCATACCGTAAATGGTCCCTATTATAGCCATTAGCGACATGATAAAAGCAAAAATCATGGACAGGCGGTCAACCCGGCCAAAGGTCAACTCCCAATCCATAAACTGGAAGACACCATAGGTTCCGGGGTGCTGACTGAGATAGATAACGTCTATAAATGTGATCAGAGGAATTAAAAACATATATGGTTTGCGAAACGGTCCTCTTACCAGTGGCAGCAAAAGTGCTCCCACAATCATAATGAGTGCCGGATGCATAAAACTAATTGTCATAATAATCCTCCCGGGTCTGGATTCCACTCTTGCCGTACCAGAGAGCCACCATGATAACTACAGCGCAGCTGGCAAGTCCAAAGAGTGCCCAGAATCCTGGTATCATTTTTTCAGCCCAGGTATGTGCGTGAGACGTATCCACAGACATACTCCAGAATACTATAAAGGCCATGACCGCGTAGCAGACCTTGGTTACAACAGGTAATCGGTCGGAGAGGTAGTCGATTAGATTTGCAATCATCCTGTCACCATCCTTACAAATTGCATCATAAAGTTAGGGAAGATACCAAGAATCACCGAAATTGTACATGCGATTACTATGGGAATCAGCATGGACAGTGGTGCCTCTTGAATACCTTGGTATGTTTCACCTTCCGGACGTTTGCCGAAAAATGCTTTAATGGTAACCGGCATAAAATATCCGGCATTTAACATGGTAGAAGCGATCAAAATAAGAAGAATACCGATCTGGTCTGCTTGAATCGACCCCACCAGCAGGTTCCACTTGGTAACGAAACCGGCAACCGGTGGTGCTCCAATCATGGAAAGTGAGGCGATAAAGAAGCAGGTAAAAGTAATGGGCATACTTTTACCAAGTCCTCCCATTTCGGAAAGATCCTTTTTGTGATGAGCGATCATAATGGAACCAGCACAGAAGAAGAGGGTAATCTTGGAAAAAGCATGGTTCACGATATGGATGAGGCCGCCATCAATTGCGGCAGGGGTAAGCAGTGCAACACCTAATATAATATAGGAAAGTTGAGAAATTGTGGAATAGGCTAGACGCTCTTTCAGATTGTTTTTCGACAAGGCAAGAACAGAGGCTGCAATAACTGTAAATCCAACAAAGTAAGCAGTTGGGATACCAAGGTTAAGAGCATGCATGGTGTCCACACCAAAAACATAGAGCATGGACCTCGTGGTACAGAATACACCGACTTTTACAACGGCAACTGCATGAAGAAGTGCTGAAACAGGAGTTGGAGCAACCATTGCTCCTGGAAGCCAGTGATGAAATGGCATTACACCATTCTTGGCAAAACCGAAAAGACAAAAAATATAGAGCATTACTACTATCCACGATTCAGTGTCTCCTGCGAAAAGGCCGTCAGAGATATTGTGTGGAAAGTCAAGGGTTCCAGTAACAACATAGATAAGTATCAGCGCCGGCAGGAGAAAAAGTTTGGCCGTAGTAGTTAGATAAACAATATACTTTTGTGCTCCTGCATACCCCTCCTTGTCCTGTGCGTGAGCAACGAGAGGATAAGTACAGACAGAAACGATCTCATAAAAAAGATACATGGTGAAGAGGTTATCTGAGAATGCAACACCAATAGAGCCAAAAATTGCCAAAGCAAAACAGGCATTAAAACGCGTTTGAGCGTGTTCTGCATGAGCTCGCATGTACCCCATGGAGTAATACACAGCAATTGTCCAGAGTGATGATGCAACAAGTGCAAATATCATGGACATACCGTCTGCACGAAGTGTAATTGTGATTCCCGGCAGGATAGTGAACAAGTGATAAACAAGAATTTTTCCTTCAAGAACAGCAGGGATCATTGAAGCAATAATCAGAAGTAATATTACTGATGCTGCTGATGAAACACCCTCACGAACATTCTCGTTTTTGCCGACAAAAAGCACGCCTAAGGTGCCAATCAGCGGCACAAGAAGGGCAATGAGAAGTTTTACGGAACTGACCGTTTGTATTTCCATGACAGAGGTTCCTCTTTCCTAACCGTTAAGGTCGACCACATCTTCGGTGTCGACGGATTTGTAATTTCGATATACTGCAATTGTGATACTGAGGCCAATTGCGGCCTCTGCTGCTGCAATGGCCATAATAAACAGAGCGAAGATCTGTCCCACAGTGGGGTCAGGAGCTGTGAATCTGTTGAAAGCCATAATATTGATGGAGGATGCCACAAGAATCAGCTCCGAAGAGATCAACATCCCAACGAGGGTTCTTCTCGTAACCAGTCCGTAAATACCCATTCCAAAAAGTATAGCTGCAAGAACCAAGTAGGTGCTCAGGCTGTTATGCAGGTTTAACATCGACATTTATTTGCTCCTTCCGTGACGGGCAATGATCAGGGATCCAATAATAGCAATAAGCAGAACAATGGAAATAAGCTCAAAAACCATGGAGTAAGTAGTTAATAAATCAACACCAATTAATTTAATAGAACCCATATTAAGTTTAGGCATGGGGATAAATTCGGTCTTGAGGGCAAGACCGATCATGCCAAATGTTGCAAGACCTGCGGTAATAAGTCCGAGCGGGCCACTCAAGGGACTGGAAGGACCATGTTTCTTGTTATCCTCAGGAGCCGCAAGCATGATGGCAAAGGCGATGGTGATACAAACTGCACCCACATAAATGAGCATCTGCATCATTGCCACAAAAGGTGAGTTCAGGTAGTAATAAATAGCAGCAACACCGATAAAACAGACTGCGAGTCCAGCGACTGCACGAACCAGTCGTTCTGAGTTACAGGCAATGATTCCACCAATAATTGTGATAGCAATCATGATGAGAAAGACTACTCCAGCGGCTTCGTCGGCAATACCTGCAAGTCCATCTGCAGTGATTACACCTGGAAGCAGGGAATTTACTTGATCCGTTAGATTCATGAGTTTCTCTCCTTCAATCGATTAAGAAGGTCGAAATAGAAATCTTCCTTACGAAATGAGGCAAGGTTGTATTCTTTGGAAAAGGTAATGCCGTCAAAACTACAGTTTTCGACACACTGTCCGCAGAGAGAACAGGTCGTAAAGTTTAGATTATATTTGGTGAGTACTTTTTTCTTTTTAGTCTTCATCTCACCTTTTACTTCAACTTCATATGTGACTGATTTGGAAGCGAGGCTGATGCATCCTGAGGGACAGGCACGTTGGCACATTCCACAGGCAACACATTTTGTTTTTCCATCTTCATCTTCAACGAGTTCAATATGACCGCGATAACGCTCACTCATCTTGATTGTTTTGTACGGATAGGGAACCGTAACCACAGGTTTAAAGAATTCCTTGAACGTAATACCCAGGCCTATGCCCAAGCTTTTCAGTCCGAGGAATATTTCGCTAAAATAGGCACCCATATTAAAATACCTTCAGTAATCCGGCTGTCAGCAGCAGGTTAAACAGTGAGATTGGAATTAGTATCTTCCAGCTCAGGTTGAGCAATCCATAAATCGTGGTTCGAGGGAATGTCCAGCGAATCCAGATAAAGGAGAAAATGAGAAGATAGATTTTCAGGAGGAACCACCATACACCGGGATACAGTCCCAAGGGGCAGTCCCAGCCGCCAAGAAAAAGAATAGTTATAAGGCTTGCACCAATGACGATGTTTGCATACTCACCCATAAAGAAGAGTCCAAATCCCATACTGCCATATTCTGTATGGAAACCTGCCACCAGTTCACTTTCAGCTTCACCAAGGTCAAATGGAGCACGGTTGGTTTCAGCAAGGGAGCAGATGTAAAAAATAAGAAAGGAAACAGGCATCAATGGTTGCAGCATAAAATTTCCATCGGCCATACTGACCGGAAAGATATTCCAGTTCCAGAAGCCGCCAGCCTGGGATAAAGTGATTTCCCTTAGATTCATACTTCCCGTCATCATAACTACGGTGATAACTGTAATTAACATAGGAACTTCATAGGAAATATTCTGAGAAACCGCTCGAACAGAAGCCATGACACCATATTTGTTTCGTGAACCCCACCCCGCAAGCAGGATTGACATACCTCCAAGGGATGCAAAAGCAAAGATCATCAAAACTCCTATATCCATGGAGTGGGCAACTATCGTGTCACTGAAAGGAATAGTGACAAAACTCATGATCGCTGGAGCCATGGCAAGAACAGGTGCCACCATAAAGAGCGCTTTGTCGGCACCTCCCGGGATCATGAGCTGTTTGGTCATCAGCTTGATACCATCGCAGGGGGGCTGTAACATACCGAAAAGATTGACATTGGGGCCAGGTCTGCGTTGAATGCGACCAGCACCTCTGCGCTCAGCGAGTACAAGATACGCTGCGTTGGCTGCGGCAAATGCAATGGCAATAACCACGGCAATGACTGCATTAAAGATTGTTAAATCCATGCGACTTCTCCCTTATCGATCGATTTCAGGTATAACAAGGTCAAGACTTCCCATCATCGCCAGTGCGTCCATGATCATCATGCCCTGACAGGCTTCATCAAAGAGATGCATGTTGGAATATGTTGGAGAGCGAAGTTTAAAGCGATAGGCATTTTTGCTGCCGTCACTAACTATTCGTATACCGAAACTGCCCCTTGCTGTTTCCACAGCCTGGTAGTAATCCCCCTTGGGAGGTTTTATCAGTTTTGGTTTTTTCTTTGGCATAATCGGGCCGTCAGGTAATTTATCAAGACCTTGTTCAATGATCCGAAGCGATTGTTCCATCTCGTCCATACGTACTTTGTAACGGGCTAAAGAATCACACTCATGATAGACGGGAACGTCAAAGTCAAACTCAGGATACATCGAGTATGGCTCATTTTTACGGACATCAAAATCAATGCCGGATCCGCGGGCAACAGGGCCGGTGGCACCGTATTTGCGACACATTTCAGCAGAAATCGGGCCTATGTCTTCCAGTCTTTTTCTGAAAATGATATTGCCGGTTACCAGTGCGGCATATTTTTTTAATGATTTTCGCAGTCTGGGAATAACGGCTCGGACAGCACCTATAAAATCATCATCCACATCGTTATACAATCCGCCAAATCGGAAATAACAGTAAGTGAGGCGTGACCCGGTTACTGCTTCCATCAAATCAAGAATATGCTCACGATCTTGAATGGCATACATAAGTGGTGTGAAGCCGCCAAGGTCCATGACAAAGGCACCAAACCAGAAGAGATGTGAAGATATCCTGTTCAGTTCAACCATCAGGACACGGATGTATTCAGCACGCTCCGGAACTTCAATGCTTGCAGCTCGTTCCACAGCCAGAACATGACCATGGGTGTAGCCCATGGCTCCAAGATAATCGAGACGGCTCAAGTTCGGCAGAACCTGAGGATAGGTTCTGTTTTCACCCATTAGTTCATGCATACGATGGATATAGCCAAGCACTGTTTCGGCCTGCACAATATATTCACCATCCATTTCCATCTTGACCCGAAGAACGCCATGGGTGGCAGGATGCTGTGGCCCTACGTTCAGGGTAAAAGTTTCGCCCGGTTGGATTGAAATTGGTCCACTCATGGTTTGAAATCCTTTAAGAGGGGATGAAAGTCGGCATCTTCTGGAAGCAATAAAGGCACAAGGTGTGGATGTCCCTCAAATTTGATACCAAAGAAATCGTGGGTTTCACGTTCATGCCAGTTGGCACCTGCAAATATTTTTGAAATTGTTGGAATACCTGGGTTTTCACGAGGGGTACGGGTACGAACAACAACTCGGCAGGGATCAAAATCGTAGCGACTGAAATCATAGATAACTTCAAGTTGCTTTTCTTTGATCCAGTCAACGCCAGTGATTGATTCGATGAAAAATCCGGCCTTATCAATAATCATGACAGCGGCCAGAAGTTCACCGGGTTCAAGCTGTACATCAATGTCATATCCATACTGAGCGTGGTCACGTTCAAGAACCCCGTTGACCCTGGGTGGGTCTTCTTTCTTCTTTGCCTTTTTCTTTTTACCGTTTTCTGCCACCTCATCTTCTGCGGTTTCTACACCGAGCTCCTCGGCCACAGTTCCCGGACTGGGAAAAAGATCTGTAAGAGCCTGTTTAATTATGTTTTTCATCATTTTTTATAGACCTCTAAAGCAATCAGGCTTTTTCAGGATCTTTCCAGCGATTCCAGCCGGAGACCTTATTTTCCAAATCGAGTATTCCCTGCAGGAGAGCTTCCGGTCGAGGCGGACAACCTGGAATATAAATGTCAACAGGAAGAAATGTGTCAGCCCCAAGGACGATGGAATACTGTCCTTCGAAAGCAAAAGGACCGCCTGATATTGCACAATTACCCAGTGCCATAACCCATTTGGGCTCAGGCATCTGGTCGTAAAGCACTTTGATTCCGGGCATCATTTTTTTTGTAACGGTTCCGGCCACTATCATGAGATCTGACTGGCGTGGTGATGGTCTGAAAACCTCAGCACCAAACCGGGACATATCAAATCGTGCACAACCTGTTGCCATCATTTCGATAGCACAACAGGCAATACCAAATGTCAGAGGCCAGAATGAATTGACCCGTCCCAGGTTGATGAGTTTGTCAGCAGCGGCAAACTGTACAATTGACGACGGTATTTCTTCTAACGGCGAAGGTACGTTCTGCGTTCCCACTTGAAGACTCCCTTGATCCATGCGTAGACGATTGCGAGTGATAAGATTCCTACAAAAATAATAACTTCAACGAAATCCCGGTAGACGATGCCCGTATCCAGTAATTCTTTTCCGTTATAGGCTAAAGCAACAGGGAAGAGAAAAAGAACATCAACATCAAATGCGAGAAAAATTAATGCATAGAGGAAAAAGACTGAACCATAACGAACCCATGAATCGCCAATGGGAACCATTCCACACTCAATTGCCTGCTTATTGTTGTTCTCAAACTGTCTGGTACCCCGAGGCATCAACAGATACACAATTGCGATGGGACCAAGCGCAAAAGCAAGGCCACCGAGAGTGAAGGCCGTGATCCATAACACATTGTCACGGTAGAGAAAATCAGAAAATTGAAGCTCCATCTAAAGGCTCCTTAAGGTTGAATTTGGAAGATGACTTTCTGATATTTGCACAACAAAGTACTTAAGTGGCCTGAGCTTGTCAACTCAAATATGAATAGCCATTCATTCCATTCTTGAGTGATTGTTCATTCAGGGATGTTGGCAAAAAAAAAATAATCCAATTCTTTTCAGGAAAACTGTTGAGAAAAAGTATATAAATGATATGGTGAAAAATCCCTAATTAATAAAAATGATACTTCTTATAAAAATAATTTGACCAGAGATTAGTTGATGTCTATCACCTTAAGACAACTGGAAATATTCATAGCTGTAGCTGAAACTGCCCAAGTAACGAAGGCGAGTAAAAAGCTTTTTGTAACGCAGTCGGCTGTCAGTATGGCGCTTGCGGAACTTGAAAATCAGCTTGGCGGTTCTCTTTTTGACAGACATGGAAGAAGTCTTCTGTTAAACGAACGAGGGCGTTATTTATTGCCGTTGTCCAAAGAAATTATCTGTCAAGTAGGGAATGTTGAAAATGTCATGTCTGAAAAGAATGACACACTGAGTGGTATTCTTAATGTCGTGGCCTCAACCACTATTGGTGACTATATCCTTCCTTATCTCATCGGTGCCTTCAAAAGAATGCATCCGCAGGTACATATTAATATGCTGGTGCATCACACCCGCTATGCTGAGAGTCTTGTGCTGCAAGGGAAGGTGGATGTTGGTTTTGTCGAAGGGCCTGTTACTTATCCGGATATTGTTGAAAGGTTGTGGTTTGAAGATGAACTCGTGGTTGTTGCCGGTCCCACCGATCCGCTGGCGCATAAGAAAACCTTTGATGTTGAGAGTGATTTTACGAATACCCGTTGGATAATGCGTGAGGAAGGTTCCGGAACATTGGCCATTTTCCGTGAAAGAATGAAAGATTATCTGGATAAAATACAGGTAATCATGGAAATGGGACATCCTGAAGCTATTAAAAAAGCGGTGGAGTCCGGGGTTGGGTTGGCCTGTTTGTCCTCTCTTAGCGTCTGCCGGGAAGTTGAACATGGCTGGTTGAAAACATTGCAGATCGAGGCTGTTGACATGAAACGACAACTCAGAATCATATCATCAAAAAAAATGAAAATGAATGATTCCCTGGCAGAATTTTTAGCCTTTTGCGATGTGATGTCGACCTGTTCGCAATCCAGAGCCTGCCTGTCGTCACCGTGGAAATTACAATCATTACTTGCCAAACAATCTGTTCACCCCGAGAAGAAACAGAAGGCACGAAGGTAAAAAGTTTGTAAAGTTGAAAATTATGCAGTAAGACAAGTTCCTGTAGCCCCAAAACCTGGAGGGGACTCAAACATATGGCAGTAGTTATACCGTTACTATGAGCTTTGATGGCGTCGTAAAAAACTTTTCATCTTCTTAGTCACTGCAAATTTACTGTCGTTACGACGTGCTTAAGTACGTCTCACTTTATCAAATTTTACTTTATACGAGTTCGTCAGCTTTAGAAAGGGAATAAAACTTGACTTTTATTTAGGGAAAACATTATGTGGAAAAATATACAACCAGCTCCTCCCGATTCAATTCTTGGCCTTACCGAAGAATTTAAGAAAGATCGTAATCCTGAAAAGGTCAATCTCGGTGTTGGTGTCTATAAAGATGAAGAAGGAAATACCCCTATCCTCCGTTGTGTAAAAGATGCTGAAAAACAGCTGCTTGAATCGGAAAAATCGAAAAGTTATCTTCCAATTTCAGGGGATCCTGTCTATGCCGCAGCTGTTCAGCAATTAATCCTTGGTGAAAGCAGTAGCGTCATCAGCGATAAACGAGCCGTCACTGTTCATGCGCCTGGCGGCACTGGAGCCTTACGGGTCGGCGGGGATCTTATTCAAAAATTTAATCCTGATGCAAAACTGTGGGTGAGTTCTCCAACCTGGGCTAATCACAATGGTATATTCGGTACAGCCGGTGCCGGGTTTTCTATCAAGCAATACGGGTATTACAATGCAGAAAACAGAGATCTGGATTTCGATCTGATGATGCATGACCTGGCTGCAATACCTGCCGGTGATGTGGTTGTTCTTCATGCCTGTTGTCATAACCCAAGCGGTGTGGATTTGAATTTTGCTCAGTGGAAACAAGTCGCAGAACTTGCTGTTAAAACGGGATGGATCCCATTTCTTGATTTTGCGTATCAAGGTTTTGGCGATGGGGTAGATGAGGACCGCTTTGCCGTAGAGCAGTTTGCTGCAGCCGGGATAGACTGTTATGTGGCCAGTTCATTTTCTAAAAATCTGGGTCTTTATAACGAGCGAACGGGGGCGATTACAGTTATTACCCCCAGTGCAGAAGAAGCATCCGTTGCCATGAGTCATCTGAAGACTGTTGTTCGTACGAACTATTCAAATCCCCCTGCTCACGGCGGGCTGGTTACATCTCTTGTTTTGAATAACCCGGAATTGCGTGCTATATGGCTCGAAGAACTTGCTGAAATGCGGGATAGAATAAAGAATATGCGTAAATCGCTGGTGCAGGGGCTGATCGCCCAGGGTGTTGAGGGGGATTTTTCCTTTATTGAAAAACAGCGCGGGATGTTTTCTTTTAGTGGCTGGTCCGATGATGTGGTGGCCAGGCTCCGAAACGAAGAGAGTATTTATATTGTTGTTGGTGGTCGTATTAATCTTGCTGGATTGACTAACGCTAATATTGAGAAGGTTTGTGCTGCTGTAGCGAAGGCTATGAAACGAAAAATAGCTGCCTGACTCCTGCTATATGTAATCTATCCATTTGAGAAATAGACCGTGGGCAGGAGCAGTAGCTCCAGCAACTGATCTGTCGTTTGCTGCCAGAATTTTTTTGAATTCAACTCTTGTTGTCCTTCCTTTACCCACATCGAGAATTGTCCCTACAATATTTCGAACCATGTGACGAAGAAAACCATCCCCTGTAATCTCAAACTGATAGAAGTTTTCTCCAGTTTTGTTGAGTGTTGCTGTGTGTATTGTTCGAACGCTGCCTCGTCCACCGGTTATGGATTTATCTCTTGAACCATTGGCCTCGAAACTTGCAAAATCATGTGTTCCTGAGATTGTTGCCAGGCACTGTTCCATATCGCTGATCGATACCTTCTGTTGGATATGAACGCGGTAGAGGCGATCCATCGGCGATTGAATCGCAGACGTATCTATATTATAAAGGTAGGTTTTTGTGGATGTGGCAAAGCGGGAGTGGAAGCAGGTATCCACTTCTTCGATATGGATAATGCGTATGGCAGGAGGAAGCAGAGAGTTAAGAGCTTTCTGCAATTCAGCAAGTCCGATTGTTGACGCAGTTTCAAAGTTGGCCGTCATTGCAAGTGCATGAACTCCAGCGTCAGTCCGCCCGGCTCCATGAAGCATTATTGAATTGTTACAAATTCTGGAGAGCTCCTTTTCAATTTCACCCTGAATGGTAACCGCATTGTCCTGACGCTGCCAGCCGCTATATTCTGTGCCATCAAAGGATATGGTAATTTTGAGATTTCTCATTTCTTTTGCGTAACTGTCGCAGACTATTAGGTTTAGGAGCCTGTCCGAGAATGCCCTTTTGCCCAAAGTCCTTTCGCAAATTCTGGACCGGATGCTACTGCCCTGAAGCATAAAAAAAGAGGAGTAACAGAAAAACTGTTACTCCTCCTGATAATACTCTATAAGGTTGTAAGTCGTATTTAGCTGAGCAACCAGAAAGCAACTTACCGCTTAGAGAATTGAAACTTAGCGCGAGCGCCTTTTTGGCCGTATTTCTTACGTTCTTTCATACGTGGATCACGGGTAAGGAGACCGGATTTTTTAAGGGTACTGCGATTCTCTCCATCAACTTCAAGTAAGGCGCGGGAAATACCATGGGTAAGTGCCTCAACTTGAGCAGATTTTCCACCTCCGAGGCAGGTAGCCATAACATCGTAGCTTTCGAATGTGTCAGTCACTTTGAAAGGCTTATCAAGCTTTTGCAGTTTGTAAGTTCCACCAAAATAATCTTCTGGGGTCATTCTGTTGACTAAAATTTTTCCACTGCCAGGAGTGAGCCAAACTTTTGCGATGGCAGTTTTTCTCTTGCCGGTGGCATAAAATTTATCTTGAGCCATGGTTGAATATCTCCGTTAATCAGTAAATCAGAGGATAAATGTCTGGAACCAGAATAGTCAGCACTTGCAGTAACCGGTTGCTCTGTACATTTTCCAGCTTGAATAAATTATTGTAAAATTATACTTTCATTTCAGCAGGCATTTGAGCAGCATGTGGATGCTCAGAACCAGCATAAAGCTTAAGTTTTTTAAGTTGGGCACGGCCAAGCTTGTTTTTGGGGAGCATCCCTCTTACTGCCCTCATAAGAAGATCAGTTGGGTGCTTTATCAATAACTCTTTGGCTGTGATTTCTTTCATAGAACCAATGTAACCGGTATGGTGGTAATATTTTTTCTTATCCCATTTTTTCCCGGTGAGACGAATTTTATCAGCATTGGTAACAACAACAAAATCACCATTGTCCTGAAAAACAGAAAAGGTGGGTTTGTTCTTTCCGCGCAGACAGTCAGCGATCTCGGTGGCCAGGCGGCCAAGAACCTTACCTTCGGCATTTACGTGATACCAGTTTTGTTCGATCTCTTTGACCGGAGTAAGATAGGTTTTCATTGTATTCTGTTGCCTCTTTAAAAAAGGATGATACATAACTTAATAAAAAAAGGTTCGAACTGTGTCGAACCCTAGTCACTATAAATTGGAGCGGGAAACGAGATTCGAACTCGCGACTTCAACCTTGGCAAGGTTACACTCTACCACTGAGTTATTCCCGCTCATATTTTCGTCAAAAACGGCTGACAAAATACCCACGATTCGTGGCATCTGTCAACAGAAAAATCTAACAAATCTAACAGGTGTTAAAAAAAATGTCCAGTGTGAATTGAAAAAGAGTTGGTGATGGATGGTACAACTATGCTATAGTGCCATATTAGTTAATGATTTTTTTAATGAGGGAATGTATGGAAACCGGAAAAAATAGACAGGGCACAATACAGCGCACGACCAGAGAAACAGATATTGCGTTGGATCTTATCATGGATGGTGGTGGTAACACAGAGATTGATTCAGGAGTTCCCTTCCTTGATCATATGTTAACACTTTTTGGTGTCCATGGTTTTTTTGATCTTACCATCAAAGCTACCGGTGATACTGAGGTGGATGATCATCACACCGTTGAAGATGTTGGTATCTGTCTGGGGCAGGCTTTTGCCGAGGCACTTGGTGATAAGGGTGGTATTGTCCGGTATGGTCTCTGCTGCCTACCCATGGACGAAACCCTTGTACGAGTAGTGGTGGATGTTTCGAATCGTCCCTATCTTCATTATGAGGCAGCAGTTCCTGATCAAAAACTGGGAACATTCGATACAGCCCTTGTCTCTGAATTTATGAGAGCATTTACCCAGCATGCCGGAGTTACGCTTCATGTTGATCTGCTCCATGGCAGTAATAGTCATCATATTATTGAAGCTGTATTTAAAGGCCTTGGCAGAACAATGAATCAGGCTGTGAGCATATCTGACGGGCTTACTGGCAGTCTTTCCTCAAAAGGTGTTTTGTGAAATTACAATAGTGAGGTGTTTTGTGAATAAATTCGCTGCTGTTTTGTCTGTTTTTCTACCCTTGGGGTTAGTTGCCTGCGCCGGAAATGAGAGCTATGAGGCAAAGCAATCACGCAATTTGCCGGAAATAAGCTGTGTGGTAGTTTTGCCAACGACAGTACACGTCTCCAGATCTGTCCTGGCAGGGACGGATAATGGTGCTTCTCTGGCCGACGGTGCAGATTTTATCGATTCTGTTTTAGTTCAAGAACTTGCTTTTCGTCCTGAGTTCAAAGTGCTCAGCGAAAAAGAGCTGGATGCCATTCTCTCAGGTCTTTGGGGCGGAAGGTTTCAACAATTGCGTGATGTGAGTGGAGCCACAGGCTGTGGTGCTGTTCTTGAAACAAGTGTCAGCAGATATCGGCACCGTGTGGGAAGTGATATGTCCATTGCAACATCGGCCGCCGCTGCCTTTTCAATGGAGTTAATCGGTGTGGAGCGTGGTGTGGTGCTTTGGTCTACGTCCTTTGATGAAGAGCAAAAAACGTTGTTTGAAGATATGTTTTCTTATAAAACAGCAGAGAGCCGTGGGTTTAAGTGGTTGTCAGTGGAAGATTTGACAAGCCGGGCGGTGAAAAAACGTTTGCAGAAGTTCCCATATTTTTATGGGGAAAAGTTGGAATAATATTTGTGTTGTATTTTTTTCAGTCCGGAACTTTGTTTCATTTTTATGGAGTAAGATTTTTTTGTAAAAAACTTGGTAACCACTCAGCGTAATTTTCAGGCATCCTCATGTTAATACATAAAACCCGGCAACGCACCCTTGAACAATTAAGCCAAGACTGTTGTTGACGCAATATCCTGTTTACGATAAGAAGAAATGTAACTGCACACCTTCTTCTGAGCGGATACTCGGAGTGTACCTTTATGCTCTTCCCGTACTGTACATCGTTTACCGTTACCATCCTCAAGAACCTGGGCCTGATACTATGGTGCAATTCCTGACATTTCAATCTCGAAGACTTGATGTATCTTATGCCCAACCTCCGTATATTCCCCTGAAGGTATATCAGAGACATCGACATTGATTTCTTTTGCTTTTTGTTATCTTCA
>Ga0256826_1000407_pt1 | contig 26177 bp, 23 predicted proteins | sample CV79metaG_FD_185975 | JGI IMG/M metagenome (GOLD analysis project Ga0256826, IMG submission 185975) | Hydrothermal vent microbial communities from East Pacific Rise, Pacific Ocean - CV79 | ecosystem: Environmental > Aquatic > Marine > Hydrothermal vents | place: Pacific Ocean: East Pacific Rise...
ATAATAAAAATTAAATAAAATTGTATATTTTTCATTGAAAGTATATTTATAAACATGTCCTTGTTCTTTTAAAGCTTTATGATAATTTATAATATGCTTTTTTTCACTATTATAGACTATCATTATAGTAGATAGATTTTGATAAGTACTTAATGACTCTAATGGTATATTAACATTAAAAACAAAAACTTGACTCTCGGTAAATCGAGGAAATAATTCTGAATCAAAAAGATTAAAAACTTCTTCAGTAGGTTCACTCAGTTTAATAGGTAAATTTTTAACAATTTCAGCCTCTCTTGTTAATAATTCAATTTTAAATTCATTAATATTATAATTTTTTATTATAGGAAGAAATAAATATCCTTGAATAGCAATCTGTTGATTTTGATATTTTACATCATTTAAAATAGGACTAAAAGATTTAGACCGAGCAAAAGATTTATATTTAAAAGAAAAATTTAAATATGTTGAAGTAAAACCATATCCTTTAGGTAATTTATTTACATTTAAGAAAATAGATGGTTTCCATACTCGTTGTCTTTTTCCCTTTTTAGAAATGGCATAAAACTCTTCTTGATTTTTACTTTCAGATAAATTTATTTCAACTCGATACAAAACCAACTTCTTATCTCTTGATATTTCTGTAAATTTTAAAGCTCCTACTAATGAACTTTCAAACGAATCTATAGTTTTAAATTTTTCAATAGAGGTTTTACATTCTAAAATTATCTTATCAGCTTCGAGTTCAACATTCTCAAGCAGATGATGATATTTGTATATCCTTTTCATACTATTTTCCTTTTCATATATTATTGAATTCTTTTCAAATATTTTGTTAAACATATCAATTCCAGCTATATTATATTTTAATGGATTAAAATATTTAAACTCAATCTTATTATCTAAAAACGCTTTCATAACCATTACTATAGCATCAATATTTTCATCACATAATTTACCATACCCCTCTTTTAAAACACTAGAAGGTCCTGGTATATTGGTTGAAATACAGGGTATATTTAACGTTAATGCTTCTAAAAGAACTAAAGCTTGTCCTTCATGTAAAGAAGATAAAATCATACAATTTGCATTTTTAATAAAAGGATAAGGATTATGTTGTTGTCCCAAAAGTATAATATTATCATTCATATTACATTGATGAATTAATTCAATTAATTTTTGTTCTAAAATTCCTTGTCCCATAATATAAAGTGATATATTTTGATTCTTCTCATATAACTTTATAAATGCTTTAATAAGCTTTTCTTGTCCTTTTTCAGGAGAGAGTCTACCTACATTAATAAATTTAACCCGTTTATCTTCCATAAAACACTTATATAAAGGATTATCTATTTTCTCTTTTGATAACATCAAATACTTATTAAAATCAATTAAATTATTAATAAAATGAAATTTATTTTTTTCTATTCTAAATCTATAGCTTAACTCTTTTTTATTTGTAATATAAACTGATTCTGAAACAGAAATTAAATTTGTAAATTCATTATATAAATAAAATCCTTTTCTCAAAGAAGGGAATCGAACTTTATACTCTTCATACATATTATTATGAAGATAAATTGAGTTATATGTACCATTCCCAAAAGCAAACAATGTACTCCAAAAAGTTTTATAACCATTAAAATCTATTATATGGTCAAACTTATACATTCCAAAAATACGCTGAAATTCTCGCTGAAAAGCTTTTTTTAAAATATTATGCATACCTATACTTTCCAATTTACCATATAAATTAAATTTATCTCTAATCCATTGCTCTTCAAGCGTAACAAGCATACGACCTGAACGAATTAAAACATTTATCTCTTTAGCAAGTTCAATAATAACATTTTCATATCCAATAATTGTACTTTTATCTACTATAAGAGTAATGGCATAAGTTGAGTTATCAATTTCATTTAATAAGTTTAGTAATGCAGAGGTAATACCATTAGGTTCAAATGAAGCATAAATTAATAAGGAAACTCTTGAGTTTTCTTTTAAAGTAGTTGTATTTGAAAAATCATCAAAAAAGAAAAACTCAATAATCTCATTTAATGAACTCTCAACAGATAGAATTTTTCCTAAATAGATATTTCTTAAAGCATAATTTTCTTCTAAATTCTTCTTCTGATTTACGATATGAGAAGTATGTAATAAATCCTGTGAAATAGCTCCTTTAACTAATAAATCTACTTGAGTATTAAATTTTTGTCCTATATTTAGATATTTTTGCTCTTTTTTTCTTATAAAATAGCTTGGAAATTTTTTATCATTTAATAAATATTTTGAAGAAGCTAAATATTTTAAATAGAGCGTAGATTCTCTTTTTACAAAAATAACATTCTGTAATTTTCTAATCTTTTTATCTACTATATTTGTATTTATCCAAATATGAGTATATTTCTTGAATTTTTTATCTTCTAAAAGCAATAAAAATAGATTATATAACTGACTTTTTTCTAAATCATCTTCATGACATTCATATAATATACAATTATTCTGTATTATCTCACGTTTTAAATACTCGGTATAAGTAACAATCTGTCTAAATGCTTTATTAGTTTCAAACCTTTTTTCAGAAAGAGAATGTACTTTTTGTATAATTTTTTGTTCTACAAAATTTTGACTTGCTTCTTGATACTTTTTCTGTTTATATTGTACAAAAGCTAAATTCCAATAATTTTCAGATTTACACTCCTCATCTCTTTTAAGGATTTCTTTATAAATTATTTCTAAAACATTCCATGCTTTAATTTTTTTTGCAATATTTATAACTTCATCAATCTCTTCTTTCGTTGATAAATCATTGAAAGTATGAGCTAAAGAGATTAACTTTTCAGATAACTCTTCTCCTCCCTGTTCAATAATTTTCTCTTCAACAATTTCTAAAATACTATTTTGAGCAGGAAGAATATCCCTCATTTTTAAAAATTCTTCACATGAGTCTTTAAAGTTATTTATACGATATAGAGTATAACCTAAACGATAATAATGCTCTGGCTTTGGACTTTTCTCTTTATTAAGACTTAGTGCATAAATTTCACTTGCATTTAAAAAATTTTCTTGAAACTCATAAGTTAATGCCAATTTATAAAAGAAATATGCTTTACTTTGATCTAAGGCAATAGAATAACTTATCCATTGAATAGCTTTATCCCATATATAATTTCTATGATATGACAATCCTAATTTATAATGTAATAATGAATTCAATGGTTCATCTTTAACTTCTTTTTTATAAAAGGTTAATGCGTCAAGCCAATTCCCTCTCTTTTCATAAAAAATTCCAATACCCAATATTTTACTATTATTTTCAGTATCAAATTCTATAGCTTTATTAAACATCTCTTTGGATTCTGGTTGATTTTCCTTTTCCAAGGCATAAGCATATGAAAGATAACTAGAAGAGTCAAATTCACTATCTTTAAATGCTTTAAACACCTCTATTACTTTTGAAAATCGATACATCTTCTCTAAAGATTCAATATAAGCTAATCTCCAATTTAATGAAGGTCTAGACTCCAATTTTAATGCACTTTCAAAATTCTCTACGCTCTGCCACCATTGACCCCTTTGTTGAAAGAAAAGAGCTAATTCATAATAATAATATGACTTAGGTGTTAATAAAATAGCTCTATTTAATGCTTCTTGTGCCAAAATAAAAGATTTTTCATCTTTTAATTTTATAAATAAATCATAATATTTTTTACTTAATCCCATAACGTTCCTCTAGTGCATTAATATACTCTTGATTACTCATTTTTAAAATATTACTCAATACCTCATCTGTATCAATCATATTAAACTCTTTTAATCTCTTTAAAAAAATAAAATTACTTAAAGGATCATGCCAATTAAAGATAAGATGGTCAGCACCTAAAGTTCCTCTACTTTTATAATTTTTATGATAGCTATTCTCTAAAAAAAGATTGGTATTATAAATAGTTATCTTACCTGTATTAAATCGAAGTAAATCTAATAGCACACGCTGTATTGCATTTGCTGTTCCCTTAAAATAAGGATTTATATGAGAATGAGCAATTAAATATCGTTGTCTTAAGTTGGCTTCTAAACCTAAAAAGCAAACATCATCTTTTCGATGTAAAGAGTCAAATATAACCCAATCAAGTTCATTCATCTTTTCTATTTTCTCTTTATTAAACTTATCTTTGATTAATATCTCTGCAATATAAAATGAGATATCTGTTTTAGAACCCATTCCTTTATACAATGAACTATCTAACCCATTATAATTAAACCGTATAACCACATCATGTTGGTCTATCTCTTCTCCTAAATTTAATTTAGAATCTACAGGACCAACAATAGCAATGGTTTTATTTTTAATATAAGTAGAAAATTTTTCATCATCTTCACTATAAAAAGGCTTTAAAAATGCAATAGCTCCATCTCTTCTATTAAAATAGAGTTCTGAAAGCCCAAGAAGTTGAAAATTCTTTTTGAGTTCTTTTTTATGCTCTACTAAAATAGTATCTCGTAGTAGCGTATAATTCTGCTCATCAACAGATTCACTTAAAGCATTTAATTGATGTCTTCTCTGATTAATCGTTAATATCCCTTTTAATTTAAGTGTAGACTCCAAAGCTTTTTCTCTGGCAAGGTAATACTTTTTGTAAAGACGTGCAAAAATAAACATATCTGCAAAAACAAACCAAGCTTGATAGGGTAAAAAGTTTGCTTCAAGCTGACCAGTAATCTCTTTTGAAAAAGCTACTACCTTAGTTAAAAAACGCTTATCTGTAATAGAACGTATTGCTTTTCTATCACATTTTTTCATATCATCTAAAATAGGGAGAAAAGCCTCTAATACCCCTTGCCATAAAGATGAATTTCTAGATGCTATCATCAGTAAACTCTCTATTCCAGCAAAATTTTCAGCTGAAAACTGATAGTTCCCATAAGGTACAACTCTCTCTAGAGAAGTGTCTTTCGTTTCAACCAAATTCTGAATATAAGACTCTTTAAGATAATAGAGTGTAGGCAACTTTTTTGTAATATCTTTAGATAAACTTTCTATCTCTTTAAACTTAACATAACTACTTTGCCATTTTTTTTCATTAAACTCTTTAATAGCTACTTCATAAAGTTCTCGATATTCACTCTCTCTCTGTTTTAATCCATGAAACTCTTTTCTATTCTCAAAAAAAATCTCTTGAATCATATCTGTAATGGATGAACCATCTCTCATACAATGAGATGACTCAATAGGAATAAAAGAGTTTTGTTTAATAAAAAGATATATCTGTTCTTCTCTTCGTTTAAAATAATTTGGAAGTGTTTCATTTGATAATATATATTTAGATTGTACCAAATAGTGTTTATAAAGATTACTCTTTTTACTGATAATCAAAATATCTTCTTTAAACTTACTTCTATCAACTTTTTCTAAATCATCCACTGCTAAAACATGTCTATAAGCATCAAAAAAAACATCTTTTTCTATAACATCTAAACACTCTAAAACAGATAAGGAGTCATTGGCATAAAAGATAATTTTATTATCAAGAGAGATAGATTCTCTATAAGCATCATACAAATTTAATGAATTATTATAAGAATACCGTTCCATTAAGTAAACGCTAGACTCCTTATAAAGCTTCTCTTGCATTAAACTATGTGCCAAGGATAGATATATATTTTTATTAAAATCCTCATCTCTTTGAATATACTCTTTATACCCATATATACTTATAGACCAACATTTTAATACTTCTGCTTTTTTAGCCAACTCAAAATAATCATTTAAAGTTAAATTTTTTTTATTTTTTAAATAGAAATAAAGAGATTTTCGATTTTTTAACACTTCATCTTCTCCATATTTCTCTTCTCTAAAATAGCTCCCCTCTATTAATAAAAAAGCCTCAGATGCCTCTCGATATTTATTTAATTTAATAAAACACTCTGCTAAATGATAGTATATTTTATTTAAATATTCGCCCTTCTCTAGTGTTGCTAAAAGATAATAATCTATAGCACGACCATACTCTTGATTCTCTTCTGCACTTAAGCCCAACTTATAGTTTATAGATTTTTCAATTTGCTTCATATTTTGATTATAGCTTTAAATTTATTTTAAAAAAATTAAAGCATAATCTTTTTATCCTATTTGACCATTCCACCATCTGTAATTCTCCAATTAAAATTAGAACGTATTGAGTCTCTAACTTCTTTAACATTTTTGACTTTTGAAATATCCCATAAATTTATATTAACAAGATGAAGATATTCTATTGTTAGCATTTCACTATATTCGATATAATAATAAAAATACCAAGGAAATAACCATGAAAACAGTAGCCCTTATTCCGTTTTGGTTTAATAATGGAAAGAGTAGAGACCTAACAAAACTGGCAGGTAAATACCTTATTGAATACTCTATATCACTACTAAACTCATCAAAATTAATAGATGAAACAGTTATATACTCTTCGGATGATACTATTTTAAAATATATAGATAGCGAGTTAAAAGTAAGACACTTAGAACGTTCTAAAGAGCTAGATAATGATGCTATATTAATTGAAGATATTATTGAAAGTTTCTTTAATGAATATGAAGCAAAAATTGTTATTTTACTTCACCCATACTCTCCTTTTTTAACAAAAGAGACACTTGAAAAGTGTATTAATAAAGTAAAAAGTAAAGAGTTTGATTCTGCTTTTTCTGCCGTAGAAAATAAAAAATTTACATGGTTTAAAGGGTTAGCATTAAATTTTGATAGAACAAAAAAATCTCCAAAATTAAAAATGCTAGAACCAACCATTAGCGAACAAGGTCTGCTTTATGTTATAAATAAAGAATCATTTTTAAAACAGAAAAGTAGAGTAGGAAAAAGACCATATATGCAAATAATTAACCATTTTGAAGCACACGAAATCAACCAACCAAAAGATTTTGAAATTGCAGAGCTTATTGTTAACTCTGGTATGTTTCAGGGAGTTTGATATGGAAATAATAAACGTCGATTTTGATGAAAATAGATACAATATACATCTAGGTAAAGGTGTTATTAACAATATAAGTACTCTTCTAAAAGAGCAAACAAACAGTAAAAAAGTGATTATTGTAGCCGATATTTTTTTTAAGAAGAGCATTGTAAAAAGAGTCATAAACTCATTAGAGAAATTTGAAATACACACATATTTTATGGAAGCTGGAAAAGCCAATAAAAATATGAATGAAGTACTTAAAATTTACTCAATATTAGAAGAGCATGACTTGGCAAGAGATTCAACACTTATTGCTATTGGTGGTGGGGTTATTGGAGATTTAGCTGGATTTGTAGCAAGTACATGGTATAGAGGTATGAATTTAGTGCATATTCCCACCACACTTATGGCAATGGTTGACAGCTCAGTAGGTGGTAAAGTTGCCATTAACTTTAGACAAACCATTAATGCAATAGGTAACTACTATCACCCCATCTTTACATTGATGGATTTAGAGCTTATAGAAAGCCTTCCAGAGCGTGAATACAACTCAGGAATGGCAGAGGTTATCAAGTGTGCCATTATTAATGATAAAGCGTTTTTTGAACTGTTAGAAGAGCATTCCAAAGAGATATTAGAACGAAAAGAGAAAGCAGTTGCAAAATTTATAGCCAAAACCATTAAAATAAAAATAGCCCATGTAAAAGGTGATATAAGAGAGGGGAGTAAACGGTTGCTTCTTAACTATGGTCACACATTAGGACATGCTATAGAGGTTTCAACAGCTAAAAACTACCAAGAGCAATATAGGCATGGAGAGGGTGTTTCATTAGGAATTATGGCAGTTGCCTATATTGCAGAACATCATTTAAATCTCTCATCTTCTCTATATAAATCTTATGAAAAACTTTTTAAAACTTATCATTTACCCACTACCATTTCTGCCTCTAAACTGGGGGTTACACGAGAAGAGTTACTCAAAAAATGTTTACGAAATGTGCTTAAAGACAAAAAAAGAGTAGACAACCATTTACGAATTATTTTAGCCACAGAAATTGGAAAAGCCTCTGTATATAGAGATATTCCATTTTCACTAATAGAAGAGTCATTTAAAGATATTATAAAGGATTAAATTGAACTACAGATATATAGGAAACTCAGGACTAAGAGTCTCTGAAATAGGTTTAGGCACAATGACCTTTGGCACAAATGCCAATAAAAAAGAGTCTTTCAAAATTATGGATAAAGCCTATGAAGCAGGTATAAATTTTATAGATACAGCCGAAATATACCCCTCACCTGTATCAGAAAAACTGGCTGGTCTTAGCGAAGAGTGGATTGGTGACTGGCTACAGACAAAACCACGTGATTCAGTTATTCTTGCCTCAAAAGTAGCAGGAGGTGCAAACTCTTGGTTTATTCCACCCATTCGACATGGATTAACAGCACTTGATAGTTTTCATATTATCAAAGCTGTAGAGGGGAGTCTAAAACGCCTTAAAACTGATTATATAGACCTCTATCAAATTCATTGGTCAGATACTACTGTACCTATAGAAGAGACTCTAAAAGCTCTAGATAAACTGGTAGAGAGTGGAAAAGTACGCTATATTGGAACATCAAATGATACAGCATATGGTTTAACAAAAGCAAATGAGATAGCCAAATATGAAAAGCTTAACCGTTTTCAATCTATTCAGAATAACTTTTCATTAAACAATCCAAGGTTTCTAGATGAACTCTCTACTCTCTGTCAAAAAGAGAATATTTCACTTCTCCCCTACTCCCCTTTGGCTGGTGGTGTTTTAAGTGGTAAATATAATAATGGTAACTATCCTACTAATGCAAGATACGCACACCATGTTACAGTAGGCACATTACGAGAACAAGCTATGGCAAAACGATTTATAAACCAAAAAACAATAGAGGCAACAAAGAACTATATCACTTTGGCAAAAGAGCTAAATATCTCTTCTGTTACACTTGCCATTGCATGGACACTTAGCTTTGACTTTGTAGCCTCTACATTAACCTCTGCAAGAGTTGAAACCCAACTTGATGATGTATTAGCAGGAAGTAAATTTAAATTAAATTCTAATACACTTCAGAGAATAGAACAAATACAACAAGATATTTTATACCCTATGGGCTAATTAAAGGAGCATCATGAAACTATCAATTGTACTACCTATAAGAAAAGGTAGCCAAAGAGTAAAAAACAAAAATATTAGACCATTTTCAAAAGAGGGGAAAAGCCTAACAGAACTAAAAATTGAAGAACTACTAAAAATAGAAAATGTAGATGAAATCGTAATTACATCAAACTACAGTGAAGCAATAGAACAGATAAAAGCCATAGCTAAAGATGACCCAAGAGTAAAAATAGATATAAGACCAGAACATCTCTGCAAATCAACCACTATTGTAAAAGAGCTTATAGAATATATGCCAACCATAACAAAAGGAGAACATATATTATGGTTACACGTAACCAGCCCATTTATAAAAGCCAAAGATTATCAAAAAGCAATAGATGATTATTTTAAGGCTTTAGAGGATGGTTATGACTCAATTATGTCTGTTACAGAAATAAAACAGTTTTTATGGTCAGACCAAAAGAAAAAAATAGTAAATACAAATCCTAATATAGATAGTAAATGGGTACAGACCCAAGATTTAGAACCACTCTACGAAATTAACCACGCTTTTTATATTAATTCTAGAAAAAACTATATAGAAATGAGTGATAGAATAGGTAAAAAACCATATTTATCCATTTTAAAAGGTTCAAAAACTATTGATATTGATTATGAAGATGATTTTAAATTGGCTAGAAAGATTTTTGATTTGTAAGAAGAGTTGCTAACCAAATGAATGGTTAGCAAGGAACAAAACTTGAAGTTTTGTTGTTGAAAAAAATACAACTTAGTAAGCTAAGATTGTTCTTTCTCCGTCTTTTGTTGGCATATAAGAAACAACTGTAGCTGCAGCTGTTGTCTTAAAGTCAACTGTCCAAGCATTTTTAAGACCATTTGCATCTGCAAGATCTTTTAAATCACCTGAATCAGAGAATAGATATACAGTCTCATTTGCTTTAAGATCTGTTAAATCTTTACTTGCTTGTTTACCATTTTGATCAGTAAGTGTTACTGATAATTTAGCACCTTTATTTGAAAGAGTAGTAATTTTAACAAAACCATGATTATTACTATTCATATATGGTACCGTAAATTCTGTTTGACCAGCTACTTGGAATGTTGCAATAGCATTAAATTTAGGTGTCGCAGTTAAAGCTAAATCTTTTGTTGAACCTTTTGTTGCACCCAAAACAAGTGTTGCTGAAACATTACCTTCTGCAATTGCACTACCTGAAGTTGGAGTATAAGTTACAGTAACATTTTTCTCGGTATTTGCAGATAGATTAAAATCTGTAAGTACAATTGCAGAACCAAGTGTTCCATTAATTGGACCAGAAGTATTTCCATCAACAACATAAGTCATACCTGCATTTGCACCAGCAGTAAATGTTGGAGTAAAGCTAAGTTTTGTAATATTAAAGTCTGAACCAGCAGCATTTTTAACTGAAATTGTTGTTACACAAGAAGTAGCACTAGATCCACAACCATCACAATATGTACTTGCATTTCTTAATGCTGACAAATCTGTAGCTACACTACTACGAGTAGCACCATTAATTCCTGATGGTGTAGATGTTGTTGTAAATGATTTCATATCATCATTAATATCAATACTACATACAGGAACTGTACATGAAATACTAACAAATCTTTTTGTTGTACCAGCTGTAACTGCATTAGTAGTATAATCCTCAAATGCTTGAGATGAATCATCAATTGCTGTTGGAATTCTTACAGAAACAACTTGACAAGCATCTCCATTTGAAGTTAAAGATAAAGGAGGTGTTGGATTTGTACCATCATGACAAGTATTTCCTGCAGCAAATGTATAGTTACCATCTTTTGCAAAGTTATTCTTTTTAAATGCATCATCATCTGAATCAATAATTCTAAAACTCATATTATTCATTGTCGTAGTTGGTGTAGCTGTTGATGGACCAACAGAAACCATTTTACCAATAACTGTTTTACCATGACAGAGGGATGATTCTCTTGATAATGCAAACTCTGCACCTACTGCTTCTAATGTAAATTTAGAACCACTGGTAAGGTTAACAAATGGACTAAATACAATTCTAGCTCCTGTACCTTGTCCTGCAATATCAATAGAAATTGGTAAACTTTTGTTTCCATCTACATTATGCCCACCAAAAGTTTCTGAACTATTATGATCATTATAAGCAGCCCCTGTATTGATGTATAACTTACTCGGTGTACCAGCTTGTACAGCAGTAGCTACAACTGCTGACATAAGTGTAGCAACAGCTACTTTTGAAAAAACTTTGTTCATATTAGAACTCCTTGTTAATTTTAAATCCATGAGCAATATAATGTCTCACTTAAAGACATTCTATCATATATAATCTTAAACTAAAAATACTTTAAAATGAATACATCCTAAAAATAAGCCTTTTAACTTAAAAAGAGTAACTTCCTATTGAAAATTAATTAAATCTAACAATGCTTCAGTTACAACACTTGCATCATTACTATTACGAATAATTGTGGGCTTGACTAAAATTACTAATTCTGTTTTATCAATACTAGAACCCTTTGTTGAAAAAAGTTTTCCTAAAATTGGAATATCTGCTAAATAAGGTATTTTAGTGGTATCTTTACTTTTATCTTCACTAATTAAACCACCTAAAATAACACTCTCTTCACTTTTTAAAATTACATCTGTAGTTAATGTTCGATTAAAAATAATAGGTGAAGAGATATCAGATGTTGTATTTTTTTGTGCATTACTTACTGTTTGAGATATATTTAAAGTTAAATATCCTTCTGAATTAATCACAGGTTTTACAGAAAGAGTAATACCTGTATTTTGATATTGAATATTTTGTAAAATAGTCGGTGTTCCTGAACTTGATGTTAACTCAGAGGAACTTGCTTGAGATGTAATAATTGGTATTTGGTTTCCTATATTGATTGTTGCACTATGATTATTCAAAACCAATAATTTGGGATTAGACAAAACATTTACATATTTCTTTTCGGCTAAAGCATTAAATGTAAGCCCCAGATTACCTGACACAGAAAACATTGAACCTAAGACACCTGCAGAACCTGAACCTAATGCAGTTACACTATATCCATATTTATTTGCTGTATTTTTAAGAAACCACTCCAAACCAAATTGTAATGAATCTCTTAAGATAACTTCTGCAATAGTAACTTCAACCAATACCTGTTTAGGTAAAGTATCCAAACGTTTTAACATTCTCTCAATTTTTTTATATTTTGATCGAGAAGAATAGATAATAATATTATTCCTCTCCTTATCTAGAACTACCTTTAAATTTTCTTTATCAGATTCATCCTTTTGCTCTTTTAATTCTGCAACTATTTTTTTCTCTTTTTTTTCATCTTCTTTATAAACATTGACAAATTTTTGAATAACATCAACCAACTCTTTTGCTTTTCTATTTAATGGCTTATATACAAAAAATGAATTACTTTCAGATAAATCTCTCTTTTCAATATCAAGTTTATCTTTCCATAATAGAACTGTATTAACCCAAGACTTTTTATCTGATATCAAAAGAAAAGCATTAATCTGTTTTATAGGAATAAACTGAACACCTGCTGACTTTAAATTTTTACTAAGTAAAATACCATAGTTACTGATAATTGGTTTTAACTGCTTAATAAATTGTTCAACCTCTATATGTTGTAATCGAACCAATTTCATCTCTTTATTACGCATGGTTGGCTGATCAACAAAATCATAAAAAGCCAATGCTTTTTTAATATTCTTAACCCTATCTTTAATTTTGATAATTCCTTCAAAATCATCAATAGTAATTGTCCCTTTTTTACTTAAAAAATAATCTTTTACAAAAATATTATATTTAGTAATCTGTTTATTATAATAGAAAGGTCTCATCATATAAATAATATCATTATCATCTACACCAGAAGGAATCTTTGAACCTAAATAAATTTTATGTACAGATTCAACGGCTCGTTGTGTTGCATTTTTAATATAAAAAATATTTTTTTCAATATCAATAACAATTCTAGATTCATCAAGAATATTACTTACAATTCTAAATAATCGTTGTTTACTAATTTCATCTTTTATATTAATAGATACAGGCTGTTTATTACTTTGAACACTTTTATCTAAAATATAATCCACTTTTAATACTTTTCCAAATATTAAATGTAAAAATTTATTGAGGGGCATCTCTTCAATAGAAAGTTTTACTTTTTTACTATCAAATTTCTTTTTAATAACCATTAAATTACTATTAAATGTTGTTCGTTTTTTCAAAGGATTTGAAATATTCGTTATCTGTTGAATACCATCAACACTCTCCTGATTTGTTGAAATATATTGAGATAAATCTTCTACCATATCAGAAGTATAAGACTCTTCAACATAAGAGGTATTACTCTGTTCTGTTGGAGATGTCAACTTTGTTGAAATATCATGTAACAGATGCTTTTTTGTATCTGGTCTATATGTACCATCAACTAAAGTACAACCTGTACTTAAAAATAGAATATATCCTATAATATATGATATATAAACTTTATTATTCATTCCTATCCTTTGTTGATACTTTTATATTTTTTTGATGATAAGCAGAAAGATTAATATCAAATAACTTTAAAATAAATTTTTCTCTCTTCTTTTCATCAGAAATAGTCAGACTATCTTCTTTTATATTCGTAATTATCAAATTATCTAATAATTTATCTCCCACTTTAAAAACCTTTAACTTATCTTTCTTCTCTCTTGAAAGTAATGTAACAACTTTTTTATTATCTATACTAATCATTCCCATAAACTCCCAACATTTATTATGTAAACAAATTATCCGTTTTTTAATCTTGGCACCATCTTCAATAATGCTGGAAGAGTTACTTATTTTACGTCTATTTTTTCTCTTTTTACTTAATCTTTTTGCGTCTTCCAAGCGTTTTCGTTCAAGCATTATTTTATTAATATCTATATCCCACAAAGAGTAATTTGTTTTAACAATATCTTTAGGATTAACAAAAATTTTTTTAGGAATATCAATAATACTAATATTTAAATCTGAAAGATAAACATCTCTCTCTTTTTTTGAGCTATTAGATTTGAGATAAAACAAGCCTATATAAATAACAATAAATAGTAAAATGAAAATTATTTGATATTTTCTCATATTAATTGATACCCCAATAGTCTAATTTTTAAATCAATCATACTCTTTTTTTTGTTTCTATAAATATAAATAGAATCTATAAAAAGATATTTTTTATTTGAATATATTTTTTTTAACAAAACATCTAAATCCTCTGGAATTAAAGATAATGTTAAATCAATTGGATATTTTTTATAAAATTTATTTTTTACAACAACACCACTATTTAACTGTGTAATCTTTCCTCCTATCCCTTTAAATAATGCTTGTATATTTTGCTGTATTTCAGAAAATACAATAGTCTCTTTTTTTTTATTAGAAAAAAAAGGCTTTCTATTTTTATCTAATAAAGCTTTTTGCTCAATCAACATTAATTCTACAACTTTAATATTAGATTCATAGAGCTTCTGTTTTTTTAATTTATAGTGTAAAAGTTTCTCTTTTTTTATACTATCTTTAATAGTATTTTCAAAAACACCTATAACATTAATAAAAATAAAAATGGATAAAAGAAAATAAAGATAATATTTTGCCATTATACTCTCTCTCTTAACTTAGCACGCATAGTAACTTCAATTGAGTTATCTCTCTGTTTTTGAGAAGAAAGGTTTTTTATATCTTCAAATAGTTCCGTTTGGAAAAGTTGCTTAATATAAAGAGGGATAATCTTTCTATCTTTAGTTTTTACAATAAAATGAGCATCTTTATCATAAATTTTCAGATATATAATTGTCATATCAAGATCCTTTGCTGTCTTCAGAATTTTTGAAAGAGTTAAACCTTTATCAACATAACGAAATTCCATAGCAAGTTTAGTAAAAAGTTTATTTTCAATTTCATACTTATCTATTTTACTCTTTATTTTTATTGTTGAAAGTTGACTATTTTTATAAGTATCATAAAGAATATGATTTTTATCTTCAATAAAATAACTATACATACCTAATATTATAGAAATAACTATAGATGAAACTAAAAATGGTATAGAAAGCCATTTTATAAAGGAGGTCAAGTTTTTTTTAAAATCAAATTGAATATCTAAGATACTTAATAAATCTGAAATTTTTATAAAATCTAAAGAAGAATCTAAAACTTCTATATATTCTTCATCTCTTAACCATAAAATCTCTGAAACACCATATTCATCTTTAATTAAAAGAAGGTCTTCTTCCGAAATAGATAACTTAGAAAAAGAGGAGACTAAAAAACCATTTTTAATAATAATAGTCTTATCTATTTTTCCTTGAATAATTACAATTATATTAGAAGATTCTTGTACTATTTTTCGATAAAAACTTAATGATTCAGGAAGATAATGTGTTTTCTTAGTTTTTTTAAAAAACCATAAATAAAGTTTTTCTTGATTTATAATGGCAACAGTGGAACTCTCATTCGAAGGATATGGAGATTCATCAATATAATTTAATGCTATAATATCTTTTGTTAAAATTAATCGCTTATCTAACTCTTTATACAAAAAAAATGTATCTTCAATTTTTAACAATTGAATAATCTCTTTTCTTAATAGATATTTAACTATATATTTCATATTTCCCCTAATCAGTATACTCTAAAACTTCAAATGCACTCTTTTTATTTCTTCTTAAACTCAATAGAAGTGTAATCTCTTTAGATATATTATCTTCAGATGAAGAGATTACAGTAATCTTTAAAATTTTAGATGGTAAAACTGTATCCAATTCATAGTTTTCATTTCCTGCATTAAATTTATGAAATAATTTTATAAAAAAATCTAAATCTTCTTTCCTTGCTTCTGATAACTGTGCCAATACCGTTGAACTAAGATGATAAACTTTACCCAAAGTATTTATATCCATTGTTAAAATATTTCGAGAAACATAATCAACTAAAATTAAATGTTGTTTTAACTTTTCTCTTTCTAAAAAAGAATATTCAGACAAACCTCTTATAAGAAATATTTCATCTAAAGATGAAAAGTAGTTCTCATTTCTACTAAAATAACCTCTCTTTTGATTTTTGTAAAATGATATTTCCGCCCCATTCAAACCTGAAAAATTATCAGAATCCAACCAATCCAATATACTATCTCGTATTATACCTTCATTATCCTTTATATTATTATTCTTAGATTCAAGGTAATTTATCAAAGCATTTTTATCATTAATATTCACAAAACCAGAGCTATCTCTTAAAGTAATCTTATGATTTCTCCATATATTTATAGTACCATCTATCATTAATTCAGAGGGAAATAAGTTAAAATCTTTTTTAAGATTATTATTAAGAATTTTATTTTTATTAAAATAACCTGTAGAAGCATAAAACTTTAAAATTTCAATAGTAGATTCTGTTTCCAATGTTAATTTGAGTTTTTTATTCAATTGTATAGTTTTTTGAACAACTTTTTTACCATAACTTAAATACAATGCTGTAACCAAACTCATAATTGCTACTATCCATAAAGTCAAAGCTAAGGCAAAACCTTTTCTCATTATTTAATACCCCTCTAAATGTCTAGCAATAATTTTTTCTAATCTTAGTTGATTATGTGCTTTTATTTTAAATTTATAGGTAAAAATACGTTTATCTTTAGTAAATTTTAAATTAATAAAATCTGGAATCGATTCCATATTATCTAACTTCATTTTTTTACTATCTATATAAGAAAATTTAGCTTTTTCTATTCCTACAAGAAGTGTTAAATTATCATCTAAAATAATTTTATCTAAATAACGATAATCTATTTTTTCACCAAAAACATTACCCTCTTTATAGAAAAGTTTATTATCTTTAATCTCTAACTCTATAAGATTAATTCCTTTAAAAGAGATGCCAGATGTTGAAATAAAACGACATCTATTATTATTTCCATAAAAATAAAAATAAAATCTTTTAGAAGGATTTTTTATATTTACATCTGTATGAATATAAGGATAGATAGAACTTATTGTATCTCTTAATAGATTATATGTCATTGCCATCTGAGGATTTGTATTATTTATTTTTCGTATATTAATAGAAACAAATCGAAAAGAGTAAAGAGATGTTGCTAAAAGCAAAGAGAATAAAATAATAGTTATTAATAATTCAATTAATGTAAACCCTAAACGCATTATTGACCATCTCTTTGAGTTAAAAAAGAGTTCAACAGTTTTTGCTTTGTCAAAATAAAACTATAATCCTGAATCATACTTCCTTCTGATAAAGTCATATTCAACTTATATAAAGTAATTAGAAATTTTCCATAATTCCCACTCTCTTCAGGTTGTTCAGGGTCAAATCTATAATTTTTTCGATGAATTAACGCTTTAATTTTTATAACATATTTTATACCATTTAATTTACCAACATATTCATTTTGATTAAAAGATTGTTCAGAAATCCAATCCTTTAAAGATAAAGCTGTTATATAAAAATTTTGATAATTATTAGATTTTTTTTGATAGTTATTAAATGCTTTCATAGAAATATTAACAAAAGCTATAGAGACAAATAAAACCATCATAGCAATCAAAATTTCAATTATAGTAAATCCTTTTTTCATAATCTTTCTCTACTTTTATTATATTCAAAATACTCTTTATCTTGTAAAAAATTTATGAAATATTTATCATGTAACTTTCCAACCTCTTCAATTTTATCAAGTCGTTTTGAAAATTTTGAATACATACGTTTTCCAGAAGGTCCAACAATTGATATTAAAAGACTAACTAATGCCAAAACTACTAATAATTCTATCAATGTAAAAGCTTTCTTCATTAAATTTTACATATCTGTTAAATCTGTTAAACTTACAACAGCTAACATAATTGAAACAACTATCACAGCAATAACCATTCCTACAAAAATAATAATTAACGGTTCTAAAAAAGATAAAATTTTCTTTACTTGCATATTAAACTCTTGTCCAAGTTTATCTCCTACAGATATAAAAATTTTTTCTAAATTAGCAGAATTTTCTCCCACAGAGATTAAAGAGGCAACATTAGGAGCAATAACATCACTATCAAAAAATATTCTACTCAATTTTTCTCCTTTTCTTATCTCATCTCGTGCAATAGAAAAAAGATTCTTAAGCTCATAATGGTTAATTAAAGGAATCACTCGTGCCAATGCACGATCTATTTTTAATCCACCTTGAAGCATAACACCTAAAGAACGAAAAATATAAGAGAGTTCTATCTTAAGCATTAAATTATTAAAAAAATTAATTTTAGTTATCAAAGAGAACCAAAATACCTTGTTTTTTTTAATAGAGAACCATACAACACCAATAAAAGTGAGAAAGCCAATAAGAACAAAACCCATATTTCCATCAAGCGTCTTACCAACAGATAAAATAGCATAAGAAAGAGAAGGAAGTCGTTCAAACTCCTCAGGTGTAAACATTGCAGAGAACTTAGGAACAACAAACCAAAAAACAAAAAAAACCATAGTTACACTCATACCCAATAAAAATATTGGATACCGTATAGCTTGTGAAATTTGAGATGTAATATCCTCTTGATATTTCATGTGTTCCAATGCTCTTTCTATACTTAAATCAAGCTCTCCAATCTCTTCTCCAATACTAATAAGTGACTTAACTAAAGAGTCAGCCTCGTAATTTACTTCATTAAATGCTTTATCTAAAGATTTTGAAAAAGGTGTCCCATCCTTAATTCCAGAGAGTGTTCTATCTATAAAAAATTTTGTTTCTGCTTTTAATGTCACCTTATATAAATTTTTTAAAGCCTGATCAATAGGCATTCCTGATTGGATTAAATATAAAAACTCTTCTAAAAAATCACGAAAATCTTTATGTTTAAACTTTCCTTTTTCAATTTTTATCTCCTCTTCTGATACAGAATATATATATAAATTATTATTTTTTATATATCGTTTAAACTCACTACTTTCACCAATAAATACTCTCTTAACAATATTTCCCATAGAATCCGCAGATTCATAAATAATCTTTTTCATTACAATGAACCCAACTCTTGTAATGATGTTAATCCAACTAAATATTTTAAAATACCATCCTCTTTAAGAGAACGATAGCCTAATTTTCCAATATCTGAAAAATTCTCATTTTTTTCAAATTCATCTTTTAATTTATTATTAAAAGGAATAATCTCTGCAACAGGTAATCGTCCTTTGTAGCCTGTAAAATTACATTGTTCACAACCAACAGGTTCATAGACTTCTATCTTATCTAGAGGATATAAATCTAACAACCTATCTATTTTTAGTCCCTCTTTTGTCTCTTCTAAAAAAGTAGTCTCTTTTTTACAATCAGGGCAAAGTTTTCTAACCAATCGTTGTGCCATAACAGCATTAATAGAGGAGTTCAGTAGAAACATCTCCATACCAATATCAAGCAGTCTTGATATTGCACCTAAAGCAGAATTTGTATGTAAAGTCGAGAGTACCAAGTGACCTGTGAGAGCTGACTGAATTGCAATTCTAGCTGTCTCTTCATCCCTAATCTCACCAATCATAATAACATCAGGATCTTGACGCAAAATAGAACGCAGTGCATTTGCAAAAGTGAAGTCAATTTCACTCTTAACCTGAATTTGACTAATTCCATCAAGCTCATACTCAACTGGGTCTTCCACTGTAATCACTTTAGTATCTTCACTATTAAGTTCATTTAAAATAGAATAAAGAGTAGTTGTTTTACCTGAACCAGTTGGCCCTGTAGTTAAAAAAATTCCATTTGGTTTTTTCATAATATCTCTAAGAATATTAATATGATCATCAAAAAAGTCTAAATATCCCAAAGAGTATGTAACAGCCTGTTTTCCTAGTAATCTTAAAACAAAACTCTCTCCATCAGCAGTAGGAATAGAAGAGGCTCGAATATCAATATCCTTACCAGCAACTTTAATACTAATCCTACCATCTTGTGGCAAACGATTCTCCGCAATATTCATAGAGGACAAAAGTTTAAGTCTCGCTATAATAGATGCTTTTTGAGCTATAGTTATACGCTCAATTAACTGAAGTTTTCCATCCACTCTAAATCGTACATGCATACCATTTTTAAAAGATTCATAATGAATATCTGAAACACGCATTGTTACAGCACGAGTAAAAATAGCATTTACTTTTTGAATAATTGGTGCTTCAGAAGCCAACTCTTTAAGTTTATCTATCTCTTCATCATACTCAATTCCACTATCTCCATCAACATCTTCATATAATATTTTATACTCATCCAAAAGTTGTGTATTGGTTAAGAAAAGAACTACTTCTAATTTTAACTCTTGCTCAATAAAAGAAAAAATTTTTATATTATAAGGTTCGTCTGTTAATAGATAAATTTTATTATTATCTTCTTTTAAAGGAAAAATATTATATTTTAGCCAAAATTCATTAGGAATAGTCGTTTCAATTTTTTGACTAACTGGATACAAATCTTTATTAAAAAGAGGTATCGAAAAATATTCAGAGTAAACTTCCAGTAATTGTTCTTGGGTTATAACACCCCAATTAAGAAGAATTGTACCGATATGACCTTTATACTCTTTTTGTACAGCATAAACTTTTTCAAGTTCAACCTCTGTACAATATTTTTTTTCTAAAAATAGTGTTTCCAATCAATTATCCCAAATTGATATATCCGCGTTTTTTCCATCTCCACCCTCTTTTCCATCTTTTCCATAAGAGATAATATTAAAAGCATGGTCATCAGAAGTTTTTTTATAAATATATGGATTTCCCCAAGCATCAGCTTCGACAGGCTTTGGTAAATATGGACCATCATAACCTCTAATATCTTTTGTTTTTGTCCAGAGTACTCTTAATCCTTCTGTTTCATTAGGATAACGTCCAGTATCAAGGTTAAAGCTATCTAGTGCTGTAGAAAACATCTCTAGTTGTGCTCTTGTTGTTTTAATTTTTGCAGTCTCTAATTTTCCCATAAACTTAGGTGCAACTAAAGATGCTAAAATACCAATAATTGTAATTACAACCATTAATTCAATAATGGTAAATGCATTCTTACGACTAATTCTTTTCATCAATTAATACCTTTTTTAATGCTTGTGACCAGTTTGTTTGAGCAAACTCTAAAGGACTCATTCCTTTATTATCTTTTATTGTCTTATCTGCTCCATTATCTACTAAAAATTTAACTATTTTAATATGATTTTTCGTAGCAGCAACACTTAAAGGTGTACTTCCATCTTTATCTTTTAAATCAATCTTTACACCTTTTTTAACTAAAAGCTCTACAGCTTTAAAACTATTGGCAATCACAGCATAATGTAAAGGGCTATAGCCATCAATATTTTGATTATTTATATCAATATTTTTATCTAATAAAAGCTTGATAAGATTAATATTTTTATGTTGAATAGCAATATGAAGAGGTGTTAATTTATACTTTTTATCAGCCCCCAGACTAGCCCCTTTTTCAATTAATATTTGAGCAATACTCTCATGTTGATTTTCAATAGCATAAATTAGTGGTGTTAAATTATTATTATCTTTTACATCAAGATTCGCCCCACTATTCAATAAGATATTTACTATTTTAGCTCGTCCTAATGAAGAGGCAACATGAAGAGGAGTTTGTCCCAAATTATTTTTATGTTCAATATCTGCACCATTATCAATAAATGGCTTAATTGTATCAATTTGATTAGTTTGAATCGCATAATATATGGGTGTAGCACCATTAGCATCAATACCATTAATACTATGGTTATGGTCAAGATAACGCTGAATCAATTGTGGTTGACCATAATAAGCAACCTCAAACATTGTATGTATTTCAATCTGTTTACTGTTTGATTTTTTATTCTCTTCTTGAGTCATTACTTTATTTTCCTTCTCAACTTTTTTATCTTCATTTGAGCAAGAGATTAATAAAAATGGGATTAACAACCCTATACTCAATTTAAAGCTTTCTTTTATCATATACTATACTCCTTTATTTTTAATAATTATACCACAACTACCTAATTAAAATGCCCTAAGTACGACAGCTGCACCAACTGCGACTTGATAAAGTATCTGAGTTACACTGGATGTTATTAAAATATTTTTACTATCTGTTTTACCTAAAACTAAAATAGAATCTCCTGCCTCAACACGTAATGATGAAGAGTCAGAGAAGAAGTCTCCTGAGCTATATTGAACAACTCTCCCATTTGCCTTAATAAGTAAGATTTTATCCATATTTGCACGTTCACCGTAGCCACCACAAGCATCAACGTAATCATCAAGTGTATAATTTTTTCGATAAGCTAAAGCATTAGGAATATTCACCTCTCCTTGAACCACAATAACATTAGATCGTTTAGGAATAACTATTCTATCTCCCTCTTCTAGATAGATTTCATCCAAATTATCTTCGCTACTAATAATTACCTGACCTAAAGGTTGAACCTTACGAACACGTTCAACAAACTTAATAATCATTTCAGATTCTTTATTACGAATATTTGCCTCTTCTACAGTTGAAGAGTCTGAGGTAAATGCTCTTGCCTCTAAATCTTTTAACATGGTTTCAATTAACTGCTTTTGTGTATTGGCTACACTTTTTCGATAGAGACGGGCATTTTTAATATCAGAGAGAGGTGTAAATTTTACTTTAGAGAGAATATCATAAAGAGATGTTCCCTTTTTTACCATCACTTTTTTAGAACCTTTATGCTCTCCTGTTAATGCTATTTCAAGATTATTAACATAATAATCAGAAAAAAACTTTAACTTTGTTCCATTGGTAACAAATAGACTACCTGCTTCAGAGAGAGGGTACTCATTGGTAATCTCTTGTCCATTTTCCCACTTGGTTAACATAAAACGGTTAGCTGTTGGTTTTGGCATAATAAATCGCATAATATCTTGAACTGAAGTCGACTCACTAAGAAGTTCAAATATATAGGGGCGATTAACATCTCCATCAACTTCAATAAAATTACGAACAGGATTAACCAAGATAACATCACCATTTCGAAATTGAAATATATCAATTTGACCATGAAGCAGAAACTGATAGAGGTCAATATTTTTAATAACTTGTCTATCTCTTAAAATAGTAATATGTCTAAAACTACCTTGTCCTCTAAAAATTCCACCTGCTTTATCAATAAATTGTAAAATTGAATCGGTAGAAAGCCCCTTATAAAGACCCACTTTTTTTACAGAACCTGAAACAAACACAGAGATAGGCTGATACTGTTTTAAATCTGCATAGATATAAACATTATCATTAAAAATCCTTTTTACAGAGGATTCAATGGTACTCTTTAGTTTACGGTTTGATAAGCCCAACAGATGTACTTCTCCTACTTTTGGAATAAAAATATTTCCCTGCTTATCAACAGATAATTCAGCAGAGAACTCATATGCACCCCACATTTTTACATTGATAACATCCCCCACATTAATAACATAATCAGGGTTATATCGAAACTGTTGATTCTCTTTAAAGTTACCTTTAAAAATCTCTTCTCCAAAATAGGATTTATGATTATTCTCTAATTGACTTTTATCAGTAGAAGTCTCTTTTACAGCCACATCAACTGCCCATAATTGACCAATAAAAAGCAGTAGTAGTATTACAAGTATATTTTTTTTCATTTTTTAATCCTTATGATCTCGTATAATAGTAAAAATTAATATCATCACACCATATAAAAAACTTAAAATAATCAAAATTGAAAAACTATCTTTTATTTTATTAGGATAACTATAGCTATCTGCAACTTGTGCCTGAGTTACCACAATAAGGTTTTTTCTATTTTGACTAACCAAAACTTTTGTCTCTTCAAGTTTCACTAAAGTTTGAATATATAACTCTTTGTTAAATTCTACTTTACTCTTTAAAAGAGTAAAGTCAGACATATTTGCATTTAACTCTTTTTTTCCTTGATTACCTGTAATCTCTGCTTTAATTTTACGAATGCTTTTTTTAATATAATTAATATTTCCTTTAAGTAATTTCATCTCTGCTGTGTTAGGATTTAAATATTGAGCTTTACTATTATAAGTTACATTTTTTTGAATTAAATCACTCTCTAATCCTGCAAGTATTTTATTTTTCACCTCTATATCTACTTTTGGATCAATTGTTCGATTTTTATTTTGGTATCGTAATAAGTTCTCTAATGAAGTAAGAAAAAGTTCATGTTTTTGCTTCTCTTGTTTCTTTAGAAAATCTAGAATAACTTCTGTATTTTGATTCTCAAAACGATTAAGAATTATAGAAGATTGAGCAATGATTTTTTTTACTATCTGTTGTGCAATCTTGGCATCTGCATGAGAAAAACCAATTTTTACAGTAGCTGAAGCTTCATCATACAAAATAGATAAATCTTTATTGTACTCAGTAAGAACATTTTCTATATTTAAAAAATAACTTGGTAAAAACATACGGTTAGAGAGACGATGCAAAAAATCTATCTGTTCACTTTTGTAATATGAAGTAAGATTGAACTCTTGATTTAAAATAGAAAACATATCCGCAGATTTAATATAAACTCCAAGCAATTTTGCATCGGTCATAGACTCTGATCCAGCAGGTAACAAGAGCGAACCTAAAGGTGAAGTAGACTGCTCTTGAGATAAGTCTTTAATCATAATAACACTTTGAGAACGATATTTTTCGGTCTCTATAAAAAAGATATAATAGATACTATAGACAAAGAGAAATAGAAATAAAACTTTAAAAAATAGAGTTATAATACGCAAAAGACTCTCCTTACTCTTGGCTTGTACAGCGATACTGCTGTTCTAAAAGTTGTAAACTTTTAGGTTTGGCTCTTCCACTACAAGAGAGCTGTTCCTCGTCTATATTTTGAGCTAAATTCAATGATTTAACACTACTACACCCTCCATATAGATATAGAGGAATTAATATAAATAAAAAATTTTTCAAATATATACCTTTTTTATTGCTTGTTAATTGAAACATACTCATCAATCGCACTATTAATATTATCAAAGTAACGCATTTTACCATTATTTACAACAATTCCGACATCACATATATCACGGAGTGTTCCCATATCATGACTTACCAAAAGTACATTACAGGTCTCAATCTTTTTAAGTAAAGCCTCTTTAGATTTTTTACGAAACCGTGCATCTCCAACAGAAAGTGTCTCATCAATTAAGAGATAGTCAAAATCAAAAGAGAGACTAAGACCAAAACTAAGCCGAGATTTCATTCCTGAGGAGTAAGTTCTAATGGGCATATCAAAATAGTCATCCAATTCAGAAAACTCTTTTACAAAATCTACTGTTTTCTGAATCTCTTTTGCAGATTTACCATAAAGTCTACAGACAAATTTTATATTTGCCTTTCCTGTCATATTCCCTACAAACCCCCCTCGAAGTCCTAAAGGCCAGGAGAAACTTTTATCAGAAGTGATTGTTCCTTTATCAGGAAATTCAATCTGTCCCAACATGTGCATAATTGTTGATTTCCCTGTTCCATTTCGTCCTAGTATACCAATATTTTTATCAGAAGGGATAACAATAGACATATCTTTGAGAATATATTTTCGACCTTGTTTTGTCTTAAAAGACTTTGATACATTTTTTAATTTAATCATGAAGAGATAATTCTTTTTTCAAGTTTAACATACAACCATAGTCCACAATAGAGTAGAGCAAGTGTCCAAACAGTTATATATTCATAAGAGACAAGTCTGTCATCCAAGCCATAAAAAAAGAAACCATGAATCATCTCCATAAAGTTAGCCAAAGGATTATAGAGTAAAAGTGTTTGTAAATTAACAGGTAATACCTCTATACTATAAAAGACTGCCGAAGCAAACATTAATGCTGTCATAAAAAAATTAATCAACTTACCAACACTATCTACAAAAACATTCAACACTGCCATAAAGATACCTAAGGAGAAAGAGAAAATAATTAGAAAGAAAAAACCCAAAGTAACCATTGTTAAATCTTTAATATTCATATCAAAATCAAAGTAATACCCTAAAAAAATAAAAATGGAG
>Ga0256826_1000408_pt1 | contig 26174 bp, 32 predicted proteins | sample CV79metaG_FD_185975 | JGI IMG/M metagenome (GOLD analysis project Ga0256826, IMG submission 185975) | Hydrothermal vent microbial communities from East Pacific Rise, Pacific Ocean - CV79 | ecosystem: Environmental > Aquatic > Marine > Hydrothermal vents | place: Pacific Ocean: East Pacific Rise...
TACTAGAGTGTGGATAGGCAATATTGGGGCCAATAGACGCCATCTTCATCATCGTGTTTTTCTCTTTGATGATACCACACTCTAAACCAGCATGTATGGCACTAATCTGACTCTTTTCAAAGATCTTTTGACTCTCTTGAAGTATGAGGTCCGTAAAGGTGTTCTCCTCAGGACGCCATGGCGCATAAAAGCCTTCACACTGCACACTAAAGCCCTCTTTTTCAAAATAGCTCGTACTTTCACGCTCTAAAGCTATGAGATCATCTCGATCCATAGAGCGTCCACTGAGTTGTACACGTAGTGTCTCATCATCACTACTGACAAGTGCTAAGTTAATACTCGTTTGGACCATGTCAAGCAGACTACTCATCTCTCTTACACCCGTTTCAAATGCCTTTAATGTCGAAATGATGCTGCTACTCTCTCGCATCACCGCTACCTCTTGTTCACCTAAGTACGTGTACCCATCATGTTCAAAAAGATCTTCAACACCAAAATGTACCTCAGCACGTTTAGGGATTGAGTTACGACGTTCACCCCCCTCTACATTGATAAGATACGCTTGACAACTTGCAAGGGTCTCAAAAGCGATAGAGATCGCATTGGGGATCGCTTTGTCGATGTCAACACCAGAGTGTCCCCCTGCAAGACCATCGATAACATAACGATAGACATGTAAACGCTTTGTTTCACGAACGAGTGGTAGTGTTGCAATAATATCAACACCCCCAGCACAACCTATGGTCACATCCCCTTCATCTTCAGAGTCTAGGTTTAAAAGATAGGGAGTCTTTAGTTGTAGGTTCAAGCCACGAGCCCCTAAAAGTCCCACCTCTTCATCAGCAGTAAAAAGACAATCCACAATGGCACCTTCTTGCATCTGTTGTAACATCATCGCCATGCCTATACCATTGTCAGCACCTAAAGTCGAACCTTTGGCAAAGAGCCATCCGCTCTCTTCATAAAGATCAAGAGGAAAAGCTGTATTGATACAGACCATGTCGTAGTGCGATTGCAGTGTGACTTTAGAACCCTCTTTGGTCGCCAAGATATTACCTACAGCATCCACACTCACCTCATAACCAAAAGATTGCGATTGCTCAACAAGATATGTTTTCATCTCTTGTGATTCATAAGAGCAGTGGGGGATCTCACACAGTTTTGTAAAGTGTTGCATAACGTTTGATGGCATTAAAATCCCTTACTTAATCGCAATAAATGTTGCAAAATTTGCCCATCTAAAGATACACTCACAATGACTGAAGCCATTACGCGTTGCCATCAAGATGTTCTCTGATTCTGTATAAGGAATGAGCACATTTTCTAAGGCCTCTCGTTTTTGAGCGATCTCATAACTACTATAGCCCTGCTCTTTTTTAAACTCATAATAACACTCTATCAACTCTTTGTTCAACTTAGAGTTGGTAGAGACCACCTTTTCACTAAAGATAAAGGCACCACCCTCTTGGAGTGCTGTCGCAATTTTTGCCACAAGTTGTTCACGCTCCAATGGTCTGATAAACTGTAAGGTGTAGTTGCTGATCATCACATCACATGGCTTATACTCATAACTCAAGACATCCGCCTCTTCCACCACAATAGCTGAGTTAAAAGCAAGGATCTTTTTTTGTGCTTGTTCTAACATCGAGGGAGCGTTATCAAGACCGATCAGTTCTGCCTTACACGCTAAGTTACGCTCGATGTTAAGAAGCGTCGAAGCCGTCGAACAGCCAAGGTCATAGACTTTTGAGCCCTCTTTGATGTAGTTCTGAGCAAAACGCTGCGTCAAAGAGATTGCTTCACTATAAAAGGGAACAGAGCGTTGCAACATATCGTCAAAGACGGCGGCTACCTCTGCATCAAACTCAAAATGTTTCTCTATGGGTTTATTAAAAACGTTATCTTTTTTCATACACTTATTCTATCTAAATCGCTACAATAATAGTATGAATCCTACACTCAACTACTACAAACAAAACGCACAAAGCTTTTTTGACAATACTTTTGATAAGCCCATGCAAGATCTTTATGAACATTTTCTACCCCATCTACCTAAAGCAGGCCATATCTTAGATGCCGGATGTGGAAGTGGTCGCGACACTAAAGCTTTTTTGGAGCTTGGATTTCACGTTAGTGCTTTTGATGCTAGTAAAGAGATGGTAGCACTCGCGACCTCTTTTGTGGGGCGACCTGTCATACACAGTGACTTTAAACACTTTAAGAGTGATGATACTTTTGATGGTATCTGGGCAGCAGCATCACTACTACACCTTCCCTACCAAGAGCTAGTAACGACCATCAATACGCTCTCACAACAGCTCAAAAAAGGGGGCTACTTTTATGCATCTTTTAAGTATGGTGAAACATCCTACACCAAAGAGGGTCGCCACTTTACCCCTTTGAACCCCGCACTAACACGTACACTCTTTAGTGAAATCAGTGTCTTAACTTTAGAGGAGGTCTGGTTGAGTGATGACGTGCGTCAAGAGCGCAAGGGGGAAAAATGGTTAAACTTATTGGCAAAAAAGGGAGAGACTAATGCTTGAATATGGAATGATGACAGCTTTTGTATTAGCTTTAGGATTTAGTCTTTGGAAACTCTACATCTTTATGCCCAATAAACCTCTAGAAGATGATGATATGAATACCATCTCGACCGAACAACTCACAATGCTTATGCTTAAAGTGATCAAAGAGGGTGCCCAAGATGAAGAGACGATCCTTCAGATGATGCAAGACGATGCAAGCTTTGATCATAAACATTTTTGGCGTTTCAATCAAAACCGCCTTAGACATCTTCTACAAGAGTATTATATCAACCATCCGGATCAACAAAGCATCAAAGCGATACAACAAGCACTCTAAAGCACCTGACAACAACTCACTATCTTGATTTCCACGTTACAAAGAGAAGATGATAGTTACAAATCAATATTTTTGTGTTAAAATTACCACAATAACAAACCATCAGCCCATCATGAGATATCCTCGAGGGTTGAAGGTGCGACAACTCCAAAGGATTGAAGTGAAGCTTAGCATTAATGAATACGCCAAAGAGTTTGGCATGCCTATCGCTACCATCCACGCCAAGCTTCGTGCAAAAGAGTTGGACTATAACATTGAAAATGGTTTTGTCTATATCAATGTTGCATCCAACCAGATCCCTAAGCCTAAAACTAGTAGCAATACCCTTATTGCTTTTTATCAAAAAGAGAACCATCAACTCAAATCTCGTATCCAGATGCTTGAAGAGAAGATCGACAGACTCATCAGTGATAAAGAGAGTATGCTTCGTGAAGAGCGTGAACGTATAGAACATCTCTATCAAAGCAAAGATGAACAGCTCAAAACTGTTTTAGAACTCATCAATACTAAACTACAGTTGGCCCAACCTATAACACAACAACCTTCTTATCATGAAACATTTGAAGACCTAAATGATGTTGAAGTCACATCTAATCATAGTGAACGTATCTCACTAAGAAAGTATCTTAAAAACATGGGGCTTGATTCTGAAGAACGTCGTAAGATCAAACGCCGTTTTGCCTCTGCCTTTGGAAGTGATACGCGAATCTTTCAGAAACAAGGGGAGTTCTTCTTAGACTTCTCAAAACACGACTATAGTGATCTCTTAGAACTTTAATCTTGCGTTAATCCACATTGTCACTTTTTAGCCCTATATAAGGGCTTTTGTACAAAAAATACCCGATAAATAACATTTTATTCAAAAAATTAATAAAAAGAAGAAAACTTTAAGCTTACAGAGTATAAAGTGGTCTTAGTTGATTCATCAAGCCCTATAATAGGCAGTTTGCATAGAGTCAAAATATTTTAAATTCCTAAAAGGGCATATCCTCATGAACAAAGCACAATTCGTTGAACTTGTACAAAAAACTGGTGATTTCAAGACTAAAGTTGAAGCTGAAACAGCAATCAAAGCATTTACAGAAGCAGTAACTGAAGCACTCGTTGCTAAAGAAGACATCTCTCTTGTAGGTTTCGGTAGTTTTGCTGCAACACTTCAAAAAGGTAAAAGTGGTAAAGTTCCAGGAACTGATAAGACTTATACAACTCAGGACAAGATGGTTCCTAAGTTCAAAGCAGGTAAGTCACTTAAAGATCGCGTTGCATCTGGAAAGTAATTTCTACTATTTGATCACGCATGCGTGGTCAAACTTCTCTTCTATCCACTCCTAAGTATCTATACTCATATATCAAAAATATATTTTATAATTAATGTTAAGTTCTGTAAAAATCATTGAGGCACTGTAAAGAAGTTGCTACCACAAAAGGCTGTGGTAACATTGTAGATAAAAGTATTGAGGTCTGTTTAAATTATTTTGTTTTATATCTTAGTCTAAAAGTGCCACTCTACCCCGCCACCAAAATTAGAGATACCTTCACTAATAATCGTATAATCAACATAAACATCCATATGATCCATCACCGTATAGGCACCACCTACACCCGCACTAAAAGCAATATTACGGCTGTTTGTATCATCTCCAACATTGGGTAAAGCGAGTCCAAAACGTGGTTTCACATAGATCTTCTCATTAATATCAATGCGATATACAGCATACGTAGCAAAGGTTGTAACATTTTGTTTAATAGAGACATATTTAGGATCGACTATAGACTTAGAAAGTTCTGCTTCTACTGCAAAGTTTTCAAATACTGAATCCAGCGTCATACCCCCACGAATCACTAAAGCAGCTCCCATATCAACATCTTTAGGTACCATCTCAAGAGCTATTCCTCCACCTGCGTAAAAACCGACTTCGGCTGCGCTTGCACCCACACTAAGTAGTGATGCCATCAATAAAGATTGTGTAAATTTTTTCATAATTTTTCCTTCTTGTATTAAAATAGTTTGAATCATAACATAGCTTTGTTATAATCATTGTGACTAAAGCATTCTTAAGCGCTTATAATCTTACTAAACCCATAGGAACCTAAATGAAAAAAATACTGACGTTACTACTGTTGATGACAACTCTTAGCTTTGCAGATCTATACTCAAACCTCGCAAAAGATGATAAAGCAGATGTGAAACATCCTATCGCTGTCTTAGAGACAACGCAAGGTATCATAGAGATCGAACTTCGTGAAGATATCGCACCCCTAGCTGTAGAAAACTTCTCTACACACATTAAAAAGGGGTATTACAACGGTCTTACCTTTCACCGAATTATTCGTAATTTTATGATTCAAGGGGGTGATCCTACCGGTACAGGCCGTGGGGGAGCATCGATCTGGAACAAACCCTTTAAAGATGAGTTTAGTGCCAATGTCACCTTTAACAAAGCCGGTATCTTGGCTATGGCCAATGCCGGACCGGGGACAAATGGAAGCCAGTTTTTCATCACAACAGCACCAACACCTTGGCTCAATGGCCGTCATACAATCTTTGGCTCTGTGACGCAAGGAATGGATGTTATTGAAAAACTAAACAATGTCTCAACAACAGGAAGAAGTGCTGGTGATAGACCTTTAGAGAAGCAGGTCATCACAAAAGCTTACATCAAGTAAGCCAAACTTTAACACGCATCATGAAACTCATGCGTTAAGGTTTGCGCATAATGCGCTGCAACCTCTTGAGGTGTTGTACTTGTACTATACATCTTCAAGACCTCTTTGATAAAATCTATAGGGTACTCAACGTGATATCCCCTATCATACTTATAGACTGCCTCTAAGATCTCATACATCTTCGTATAGGTCTCTATATCCTCTTTTTTAAGACGATCAAGGTTCATCTGTGCTTGAATAAGTTTTGCATCATTAAACTCGCCACGTTGATTCATGTTTTTACGCAGTGAGACGTAAGTCACCAAGCTCTTTTTTTCTAAAACATATTCGGTAAATAACTCAATCAATGACATGTAGACTCCTTAAAAGCCTATCATATCACGTGAGCATAGCATCTACGTAGCAAAATTTAACAGTTAATTTGAAGGAGTGTTTCTTGAACTTTAAGGGCTTGAACATGCTCATAAACATCATGAACACGTATGATGGCAGCACCATTTTGTGCAGCTGCAAGATGTAATGCTAATGTACCGGAGAGTCGTTGTGTCGTCTCTGAAGGATGAATCTCATTGATCAAAGATTTACGACTAGCACCCACCAGTAGCTTTTTTCTCAAAGGTAAAAAATGTTCTAGGTTTTGAATCAAAGAGAGATTATCTTCAAGACGTTTTCCAAAACCAATGCCCACATCAAGTATGATCTCTTCGATCCCATAAGCTTCTGCTTTTTTAATCTGTGTATCAAAAAAATCATAAACTTCACTCAAAAGATTTTCATAGTGAGGATCTGCTTGCATGGTTTGGGGTGTTCCTTGCATATGCATGATGATGACAGCAGCATGATACTTAGCAACCACTTCACACATGCGATCATCTCTAAGACCACTGATATCATTCACTATATGAAAGCCCTGTTCAAGAGCATATGCTGCAACCTCAGGCTCAAACGTATCAATACTAAAACGGGCTTTACTCAAAAGGTCACTCTCTGATAAGAGTTCCACTATAGGGCGTAGACGTGCAAGCTCTTCACTAACGGCTACCTTTTGTGCACCTGGGCGAGAGGAGACCGCACCAATATCAATAATCGTAGCACCATCAGCGATCATCTTTTCGATCTTTAGAAGTGCAGCATCAGCTTTAAAACGACTCTGTGAAAAGAAGCTGTCATCATTCGCATTGATCACACCCATCACTTCACAATGTGCTGTTTTTTTTGCTTTTAAGATCTGAGAAAATCTTTGTGCCACCTCTTTAAGACCAAACGGTTGCGCCAACTCTTTTTTACTCAGCTGTTGTAACTGTTTACGTGTTGCAATCAACAGTGCATCAACCTGAGGCGTAGCAGCAATGATTGTACCTTTAGGTACTGCCAAATCAGCACCTATAGAGAGTGCATCTTGTTTTAAGATATTGGCAGCGCCAACATGTAACGCTTTGATATGAATGAGGTAGTGTTGATGTTTTGCAGCGAGGATCTTAAGACCAGCCCCTTCTATCTGCATCTTTTTAAGTAGTGGTGTCAGATCATGGTCAGTTTTGATCTGTTCGATGATCATCGTCTGCCCTTTGGTAAGAAAGAGATCAAAAGAGCAGCTAAAACACTCTGTAGGCGACTGTTTAACTCTAAGAGTTTAAAACTACGCTCAAAGGCTTCGATCTGTTTGGTATTGAGCGCAACACCATCTATATGAACCGCCTTATGATACATCGCTTCGATTAGCATCTTAGCTTCAGACTTTGATAGACGTTCATTAGCTTTTAAAAAAGTAAAAAGTGCTGCGATATTTAGTCGGCTAAAATCAAGATCGATCGCCTGATAGATCTTAGCACTTTGCGCCATTTTGTAAAGATTTAGACGAGAACGTACCGTAGGAAGAAGGGTTGATTTGTTCTCTGTGATCAAGATCAGTTCGATATTACGAGGTGGTTCTTCTAACAACTTTAACATGGCATTTTGAGAGACGATATTAAAGCTTTTCGCTACAAGAAAAAGATACTTTGTACGCTCTTCTGCAATATAGGCTTCAGCCATCACTTTTTTAGCATCTTCGATCTTAAACTCATCACTACTAAAAGTGACCACGCGATAACCTGTAAGTTTTTGTTGCATGAGCACAGCTTGCTCATCGATATGATCACATATGATGATATGAGAACTTATCGTTTCACTCATCAATATTCACTTCGCCAAAGAGCACTGCGTTGAGTGACTTATCAAAGAGTCTGTAAAGTTGAAGCAGTTTGATATCTAAGAGTGGATCATACGAGCGCATTGAGAATGCATTTTGGTAATCTTCATCCATCAACCATAAGTAACTGCGATCATAACGTTTAGGAAGATTGGCGCGGTTATCATTACCCCGGCCAATGTACCAGTATATATAGTCATCTTTATACGAGAGCGCCAGCATATCATCTAACATATCGACTGCATCACCATCAACCGTCCCATAACTAGGGTAAACATTATCAATGCTAACAAGTGAGATCATAGGACGATCAGTAGAAGGCTTGTTCAGAGCCGTAATGATATAGTGCGCAAACCATTTACGGTTTTCATCTGTAACTAAGACGATAGTCTTACCCGCTAAGATCTGTTTTAACACTTGGGTAATTGTTGCTGTCCATTCAAAACGAGACTCTTCTAGCCATGAGAGTGATGAGCCCTCTTCACGAATGCTATCAAGTGTCCATTTGATGAATTCTTGCACTTAAAGACTACTTATCGAGTTCAAAAGCGTTATGAAGTGAACGTACTGCAAGTTCAGCATACTTCTCTTCTATAACCATAGAAACTTTAATCTCAGAAGTAGAGATCATTCTGATATTGATATTTTCCTCAGCCATGGTGGAAAATGCTTTAGCTGCAACACCAGCATGAGACTTCATACCAACACCAACGATAGAGACTTTCGCAATGCTCTCATTGAAGTCTGAACTACGGATCTCATCTCTATCTTCAAAACTTTTAACAATACTACGGGCATTGCCTAACTCATTAGTAGGAACAGTAAAGTCAATGTTGGTTGTACCATCATGTGCAACGGTCTGTAAGATCACATCTACGTTGATCTCATCTTTGGCTAGAGTATTGAAGATCTCAGCAGCAATACCAGGACGGTCAGCTACGCCAATAAGACTCACACGGGCTTGATTTCTATCGAGTGCGACACCGCTTACTAATGGTTGTTCCATAATATTTTCTTCCTTTGTGATTAATGTTCCCTCAGCATCTGAGAAACTTGAACGGGTAACGAGATTAACATTGAGCTTTTTGGCCATCTCTACAGAACGATTTTGAAGCACCTTTGCACCGAGTGAAGCCAACTCTAACATCTCTTCATAAGAGATTTTATCGAGTTTTTTTGCTTTAGGTTCGATGCGAGGATCAGTCGTATAGATCCCATCAACATCGGTATAAATCTCACAAAGATCAGCACCGATAGCTCCGGCAACAGCAACAGCTGAAAGGTCAGAACCACCACGACCCAATGTCGTAACACGTCCCTCTTTATTGATCCCTTGAAAGCCAGCGACTACAACAACTTGACCCTGTTCTAATGCACTCTTGATCGGTGTTGCATCAATACTATCAATACGTGCTTTAGTATGTTTATCATCTGTAACGATACCGGCACGACGACCAGTCATCGATGTTGCTTTATGTCCCATCTCATTAAGTGCGATAGAGAGCAGTGCTGCCGTTACACGTTCTCCTGAACTTAACAACATATCGACTTCTGCACGCTCTGGTGTCTCACTAAAATGTTCAGCATACGAGACCAACTTATTGGTCTCACCACTCATCGCAGAGACAACAACTACGACTTTATGTCCCTCTTGCAATGTCTTAGCTACACGGTTGGCAACATTTTGGATACGATCCAAATCCCCAACACTTGTACCTCCAAATTTCTGTACGATAACCATTAGAGTAACCCCTCTTTTGTAAAATGCTCTATGACCTTCTCATAGACCGGTTTTTTAAACTTTGCAACACGCCCCAAGACCTCATCAACTTTCACAAAAGCATATGACTTAAATTCGGGATGTTCTGTCTCTAGGTTCACCACCGCATCCTCTTTCAAACGAACCAAAAAGTAGCGCTGTGTCTGTCCACAAAAAGGCGCCATCTTCTTTGCAACATGTTTTGGAAAATCATAAGAGATCCACTCTGGATGTTCAGCTACAATCTCAATAGATTGTGTGCCTATCTCCTCTTCTAGTTCACGAAAAAGGGCCTCTTTAGCATTCTCACCTGCATCAATGCCCCCTTGTGGAAACTGCCACATTCCTGAGATATCATTGCGTTCTGCAATCAAGATCTCTTTAGTCTCAGGGTATGATGAAGCAACAATAACTGCCGCAACATTAGGACGATATTTTTTACTATTGCTCATTCATTTTCTTTAGTTTTAAGTGGCTGTAGTAAGCTCTGTTCTCTAAACAAAGGCTATAGCTACTAGCGTATGAAATATATCTTTTATTATCCGCGTATTATAGTAAATTAGGTTTAAAATGTGATAAGAGAAGTCAAGCACCTTCCAAATATAAAGCAGTTTCAACCCAAATCCCATTATAATGGCATATGCTTTTATACATTCACATCCCATTTTGCGACTCTAAGTGCCATTACTGTAGTTTTAACTCTTATGTTGATCTTTTTCATCTACGCACCACTTATATGCAAGCACTTATAACCCAACTTGAGTATGAACTTAAACATTTTGATGTTCAAAAAGAGAGCATTGAGACACTCTTTATTGGTGGGGGTACCCCTTCAACGGTAAAGCCCGAACTCTATAAACCACTTTTTGATCTTTTAAAGCCTTATCTTCAAAAAGAGGCAGAGATCACCTCTGAAGCCAATCCTAACTCAGCTACATCATCTTGGTTAGAAGGTATGTATGCGTTGGGGGTTAAGCGTATCAGTTTTGGAGTGCAAAGTTTTAATGATGACAAACTCAAAAAACTGGGACGAGCACACTCTGCACAAGAGGCTAAAGGGGCGTTGCAACGGGCTAAAGCCATTGGCTACAAACATCTTTCACTTGACCTTATCTATGGTGTTGATGGTGACACCAAAGCACTTTTACATCATGATCTTTTAGAAGCCTTCAAGCTCCCTATCGATCATCTTAGTGCTTATGCTTTAACCATCGAAGAGGGTACTCCTTTTGCCAGTACCCCCGACGTTGCTCACGAAAAGCTCTCACTTACAGAGTGGTTTTTAGAGACCATTCAAACCCATTTTAAAAGTTATGAGATCTCAAACTTTGGAGACTACCACTCTCAACACAATCTTGGCTATTGGCAATACAAAGATTACATTGGCCTCGGTAGCGGTGCGGTTGGTTTTTTAAAAGATACCCGTTTTTATCCTTCTCAAGATGTTCAATACTACATTGAACATCCTCTTGATATCAAAGAAGAGGCTTTAAGTGCTGCCTCGATCAAAACAGAGAAGATCTTTTTAGGCTTACGCTCTATCATAGGTTTTGAACGTGCACTCTTAAGTGATTTAGAATATCAGCGGGCGATGTTGTTAGTTGATGAACAAAAATTACGTTTAAGTGATCAACGCTTTTATAATGACAATTATCTCTTAAGTGATGAATTGGTGTTGTTTATTGAGAGCTAAGGTTTTTTTACAAGCTCAAAAAGCTTCAATTTAGCACATTAACTCCAAAAGCGCTCTAGAGGTGATGCTTTTCATATCTCTTTAAATATTTCACAGCTATAATCACTCACAAAATAAAGGGCGATTAGCCCAAACTGCTAGGTGGATAATATGTTTGGAATGGGCTTTGCCGAAATCTTGATCATTGGTGTCATTGCTGTACTCTTTTTAGGTCCAGATAAACTTCCTGAGACCATGATTCAGATTGCTAAGTTTTTTAAATCAGTAAAAACAACTGTTGCGAGTGCTAAAAGCTCGATCGAAGAGGAGTTACATCTTGAAGAGATCAAAAAAGAGGCCAACAGCTACAAAGAACAACTTAATGCAGCAACACAAGAGTTGACTGAAAGCTCAGGAGTCAATGAGCTCAAAGAGAGTGTCAACGAGATAAAACAGGGAGCTAAACTTAGTCTTGATGAACCTGTTGATCTTGATGATACCCCTACTGCTCCAGAAACCTCTGAACCTATTACCTTTGCAAAAAAGACAAAAAAAGCAAAAAAGAAGCCTCTTTTAGAGACTGAAAGTAAAACTACACCAAGTGAGGATGCATAATGTTTGATGATCTTCGTCCCCATCTTATGGAGCTGAGAAAACGCTTAGGTATCTCAGCAATTAGTATTGTTGTCTCATTTTTTATCATGTTTTACTTTCATGAATTTTTACTCGAATGGATGATCGCACCCCTTAACGATGCACTAATAGAAGTCGGTAAAAAATCGCTTCATGCCGCTGAAGGTATGGTCACTACAAACCAAGTCGGCGGTGCATTTTTTGTTGCACTTAAGGTCTCTTTCTTTGCAGGTCTTATCTTAGCCCTACCTGTCATTCTTTCACAGATTTGGATGTTTATTGCTCCTGGTCTTTATGCCAATGAGAAAAAGATGATCATTCCCTTTATCTTTGGTGGAACTTTGATGTTTGCCATCGGTGTCGCTTTTGCTTACTATGTTGTAACCCCATTTGGTTTTGACTTCTTGATTACCTTTGGGTCATTCAAGTTTACGCCACTGATCAATATCGAAGATTATGTTGGTTTCTTTACTAAGATTATGTTTGGATTTGGACTGGCCTTTGAGCTTCCAGTATTTGCTTACTTTTTAGGTCTGCTTGGACTGGTTGATGATCGTCAGATGATCGCCTTTTTCAAATATGCTGTTATCATCATCTTTATTGTTGCAGCACTTTTGACCCCACCAGATGTCTTAACACAACTTCTTATGGCAGGACCACTGATCTTACTTTATGGTATCTCCATTCTTCTTGTCAAGATGGTCAACCCAGCCCCTCCTGAACTCGAAGACGAAGATGATGATGAAGATGGCGTTAGCATCTTAAAAGAAGCCCTTGGAATCGACGACAACAGTGACACTAGATCCTCTTCAGACAAGTAGCTATGATTTCAGCCTTCCCAATGGGCTGATCGCTACACATCCTGTCGAACCTCGAGATCATGCAAGATTGCTTGTATATGATCGCAAAACAGATACAATTACCCATGCTAGGTTTGATGCGCTAGAGACTTTTTTACCCCCACAATGTGCCCTTATCTTTAATGATACCAAAGTGATCAAAGCACGACTTTATGGTCATAAACCTAGTGGCGGAAAACTTGAACTCTTAATCAATCGTCCCCTCAACGCTTATGATGTCAATGTCTATATCCGTGGACGTGTCAAAGTAGATACAAGTATCTCTTTTAAAGATGGTTTTAGTGCTAAAGTCATCACCTTGCATGAAGATGGAAGCCGCGATATAAACTTTTATCTTAACGAAGAGAGATTGCGTTTTGAAGAGATCTTACCAATCATCGATATACAAGGTCATATCCCTCTGCCCCCGTACATGCAAAGAGATGATGAGCAGATTGATGAAGAGGACTACCAGAGTGTCTTTGCCAAACATGAGGGAGCCGTTGCTGCACCTACTGCCTCCTTACACTTTAGTACTGAGCAGTATGCACGTATCTGTAACACTTTTGATCATGCAAGCGTTACCCTTCATGTTGGTGCAGGTACTTTTAAACCGGTAGATGCCAAGATCATCACAGATCACCCCATGCACTCAGAGTATTACGAGATGACACCCCAAGCTAAAGCTCTTTTTGAGAGTAACCAACCACTGTTGTGTGTGGGAACTACATCAACCCGTACTATTGAGTATTATGCACGACATCAAACCAAACTTCAAGGTGAAGCAAACCTCTTTTTGCATCCCGGAAATAAGCCCCTTCGTGTCAATCACCTCTTAACAAACTTTCATCTACCTCAATCTACTTTGCTGATGCTTGTCAGTAGTTTTGTAGGTATAGAGACGATGCACAGGCTCTACAAAGAGGCCATTAAAGAGCGTTATCGCTTCTACTCTTATGGCGATGCCATGTTAATCTTATAAGATCACCCTTTTAAGGCTTCTCTTAAGATATAAATATCTATAATATAACACTAAATTAGCACAGTATTGTAGGGATTATGGTAAAGCGTAATATTATAGACATTTTAGTTGTTGATCATGAAGTAGCTTGTGCTAACATCTTGCATGATAAACTTTCAACTGATATGCGTCAGATCACTACTGCCTACACAGAAGCTGATGCCCTCTCCATCTGTGAAGATAAAAGTTTTGATATCATCATTGCCAACTGTGATATGCCTCAAAATCGGGCACAAGATCTTCTTCTTAAACTTAGAGAACACCATCCAGATCTCAAACTTATCCTTTTCATCGATGTTGAAAAAAAAGAGCAAATGCTCGGTGCGATTAAGCTTAAAGTTAACCAATTTTTTACCAAACCTTTCGATGAAGAGAATGTTCTCTCCGTCATCAATACACTCTCTTATGAGATTTTAGAAAACAGGCGTACAAGAGCCTCTCTACAACGCCAAGATAAGATTCTTCATGCTATTAAGGAGATGTCAGAGAAGTTTTTACAACAAGATGATTGGAACAAAACCCTTTATCAACAGATGGATACCCTTAAAAAAGCAGTAGATGCTTCGTCCATCTTTATCTTCAAAAACCAAAATATCAAAAACCCGATACAAGCTGAACGTTATCTCTCTATCAATGACAACTATGAAGCATACACTCCTAACTTACTGCATTATAAAGATTTTGATCTTCTTGATTGGAAAAAACAACTTCAAAACAGTGAGATCATTAATGGTACAAGAGCCCATTTTAATATACATCAACAACAACTTTTAGACTCATATAAGATCCGATCCTTACTCATGCTCCCCATCTTTGCACATAACAGATGGTGGGGGTTTTTAGGCATAGGAAACAGTGATGCCATACTTTTTGATCAAAACTCTTTAGAGATCTTACAAACCGTTACTAGAATCATTGCAGCGGCTATCACCAACCAACAGAGTCTTAATGAACATAAGATGCGAAGTGCTATGTTTGAACACACTATGGATGGCATCATCATCACAGATGTCAACAACAAGATCATCAGTGTCAATCCTGCTTTTAGTGCAATCACTGGTTTCAAAGAGGAAGATGTTATAGGCAAAGATCCTAAACTTCTAAAGTCCTCAACCCATGATAAACATTTTTACCAACAGATGTGGCAACAACTCAATCAAAATGGTTATTGGCAAGGCGAGATCAAAAACAGACGTAAAAATGATGAACTCTATATAGGTTGGCTAAGTATCAACATCATCAAAAACTCCTATGGAGAAGTTCAAAACTATATGGGAATTTTTTCTGATATCACCCAACACCGTGATAATGAGCTTAACTACGCCCATCTTGCAACACATGATCCTCTCACAGGTCTTGCCAACCGTCTTTTGTTGGATGACCGTCTAGAACATGCTATCAACCATGCCCAACGTTTCAAAAAATGTGCCGCCGTCATCTTCTGTGATCTTGATAACTTTAAACCCATCAATGACAACTTTGGACATCACGTAGGAGATGAGACATTGATTGCTTGTGCAAACTACTTTAAGTCTGTGTTACGTGCGGATGATACCATCTGTCGCTATGGTGGTGATGAGTTTGTCATTATCATCAGTGATCTCGAAGAGACACAAAGCCTTGATAATGTTACCCAAAAGCTCTCCGCTATTACCCAACAAAATTTTAATATCTTCTCGCATAAGATCAATGTAAAAATGAGTGTTGGTATCAGCATCTATCCACGAGATGCCAGTAACGCACAAGAGTTACTTGAGACTGCTGACAAAGCGATGTACAATGCCAAACATGCAGGTAAAAACCGCGTACTTTACTTTAGCAGTAGATCAATGCACTGCAAAAGATCATGAAAGTCGTACGCAACCATTTTCAATCATGATCTTGCCTTCTAGTTCATAAAGCGCTATCTCAGCCCCAAAACGTTGTAGTGCTTCTTCATAGGTAGGGCCTGATTGACAAAACTGTAACAGTGGATCATCTTCAATCTTTTTTAGCACTCCATATTGAGCAACAAAAAGATCAATATCATAGATCACCTCTGCTTCACCAGACTTTACCAATGCCATAGTCCCTTCACTATCCCCATTGCGATGGGCTAAAGTATAGATCTTTTTTCCCATCTTTTGCGCATATGCAACACTACGCATCGAGCCACTTCCTAAGGCTGCTTCAGTAACGATCAAAACATCACCAAGAGCCACCACCATCTCATTGCGAACTACAAAACTCCATGCCATCTGCTTGAAATCATGATCGAACTGGCTCAATAAAAGACCCTCTTGTTGAATCTCAGAAAGTAGTGCGGTATGGATACGTGGATAGCGATAGCCTAAGCCACAAGGAAGTACAGCAATCGTTTGGTTAGGACCTGCTCCACGATGGGCAATACCATCAACACCCATCGCTGCACCACTCACAATAACAACACCTACACTTGAGAGCTTTTGCGCCAAGTCTAATGTCTGTTGTTGGGTATAGACAATAGGATGACGTGTACCTACAATAGAGATCTTTGGAGCATCCAAAAGAGCGGTATTACCACTATAGTTTATGATCTCTGGTACTTTTTTCATGGCATCAAAGTGCTGATACAGATCTTTGCTTAAAGTACTCAAAAATTCAACCTATCGATCCGCACTAAAGAGACCTCTTTTAAGAGCTCTTTAGAAGCATGTAGCGCTTCTATGGTTGCTTTGTGAGGATGACAGATCGCAATACAGTGGCCATACTTTTTAGCTTTTGCTACTGCTTTAGCGATCTGTTTTTTAATCGCATCAACATCATCTTCATGATCTAAAAAAATATCACGTGTTAAAAAGGGCATACCATAAAGTGCGGTTACCTCCTTAGCCTTTGTTGAGGCAATCGTACGAGAGTCTATAAAGCCTATATCTTCTTTTTTAAGTACAGAGATCAAACGTTTCATCGCCTCAAAATCTGAAGTAAACTTACTTCCGGTATGATTATTAATATAGGCAACTTTTGGAAAATACTTTTTAACCTCTTTGATCCGCTCACTAATGCGTTCTCGTGAATCATCTACCATCAATGTAAACTTTTCAGGGGCATTAAACTTCATAGCCTCCATAGGAAGGTGCACCATATAGTAAGCTTGTTTGCCTGCAAGCTTTGCAGAACTTGGGTGGTGTGACGTGGGTGGTAAAAAAGAGAGTGTCACTTCCAAATCTAAAGTACTGATCGCCTTAATATCTCTGCTAAATGCCACATCATCAAAGATGATCACAAGTTGTGGATCTGTAGTGCTTTTTTGAGGTCGTTCTTGTATTGGCTCTTTTGGAAGTTTGGTGTATTCATGTTTGGCAGTAGGAGTAAACATCGTCAAACGTGTATCAGCTTTAGCTTTAACTGACTCTATTTTAGACTCTTTAGGTTTACTCTGTATCTGTTGATGCTTCGTCAACATCATAGACTCTTTTTTTGCTTCATCATAACCTATAAAGTAACCTACCAAGCCTGCAGCAACAATCACTGCTACAACAGCAATAACCCAGTAAATGATATAGAGTAATCGCTCAAACATTGCACCTTTTTGTGTTTGGGCTTTTGCACTCTTTTTTTTTGCTTTACGTTGCTTAGGTGGCATAAAATTCCTACTATCTTTTGACTCTATTTTAGACTATATCGCGTTATATAGCCATTAATTAGGCAGTTTGTTATATAGCTTTGATAAAACATCTGTATAATAAGCTCTATGATAAGAAAACTATTTAAAAAACGTAAAAGCAATCCTAAGCTTGACGCTATCTTAGCCAAGTATAAGATCCCCAGAGCATACTTGAGCGTTAACAGACACTCGGTCTCTAAAGCTGTGTTAGTCGGGCTTTTTTTTGCTTTCATTCCGATGCCAATGCAAATGCTAGCTGTTATCTTGATGATTCCATTTTTTAAATTTAATGTTCCTCTTGGTGTCTCTCTTGTCTGGATAACCAACCCCGTTACGATGCCTTTTATCTTTTATGGCGAACTTATAGTAGGTGACCTTATCACCTTAAGTCCCGTCACTCAAGACTTGGACTTTATGGTCGAGCTATTCACCATGAATTGGTTTAGTATGGCATTTATTGATAAACTGATGGAGATCATGATACCAATGTATATCGGTGCACTTTTTTGTGCTGTACTCTTTGCCGTCAGTGGCTACTACCTTGTGAGATACCTCTGGTGGCGTTCAGTCCATCAAGAAAAATATGAGATTAGAAAAGATAAGTTTATACCTGAAGCCTAAATAATTTTTATATTATCTTTTTGAGAAAGTATCTCTCTTATAACCTTCTTTAGCACGATAAAGTAAAAGCTTTATCCTCTTATATTTAAGTATCATCAACATTTATCCCAAGACATAAAATGAAAAGATAGTTTGTAAGTTAAAAAGTAGTGTTTTGATATTTGGTATAAAGAGAGCATGCCCAAATGGGCATTAGAGTGTCAACGCAACACGTGCGTTGTTATCTTAGTTTGTGTCTTGGTCTACGATCTTGTTCGCAGAGATCCATGGCATCATCTCACGAAGACTGTTACCAGTTTTAGTGATCAGTTTTTCTTTATCGTTAGTACGCTCAGCGTTCATACGAGGATAACCCGCTTGACCTTCTAAGATGAAGTCTTTTGCAAAACGACCATCTTGGATCTCAGTAAGGATATCACGCATAGCTTGTTTTGACTCGTCATTGATAACACGTTTACCAGAAACATAGTCACCATACTCAGCAGTGTTAGAGATTGAGTAACGCATATCTGCAATACCACCCTCAAACATCAAGTCAACAATAAGCTTTAGCTCATGAAGACACTCAAAGTATGCAAGTTCAGGTGCGTAACCTGCTTCAGTCAATGTCTCAAAACCAGCTTGAACCAATGCAGCTGTACCACCACAAAGTACTGCCTGCTCACCAAATAGGTCAGTCTCAGTCTCATCTTTAAAAGTTGTTTGGATAATCGCAGTACGACCACCACCAATTGCAGAAGCGTAAGAAAGAGCAAGCTCTTTAGTTGTGCCACTTGGATCTTGACCAACAGCAATAAGGTCAGGGATTCCACCACCACGTACAAACTCAGAACGTACAGTATGTCCTGGAGCTTTTGGAGCAATCATCGTAACATTAATGTTAGCTGCTGGCTTAATACGTCCGTAGTGGATGTTAAAACCATGACCAAAAGCGATGGTAGCGCCATCTTTAAGGTTAGGAGCGATCTCGTTAGTGTAGATCTCTGACTGGTTCTCATCTGGAAGAAGAATCATAACAACATCAGCAGCAGCAGATGCTTCAGCAACTGTCATTACTTTAAAGTTCTTAGCTTCAGCTTTTGCCCAACTAGATCCATCTTTACGAAGACCAACAACTACTTCAACACCAGAGTCGCGTAGGTTTTCAGCGTGTGCGTGACCTTGAGATCCAAAACCGATCATTGCGACCGTTTTGCCCTTAATTAAATCAATATTACAATCTTTATCATAGTAAACATCTAATGCCATGAATAGTCCTTCATATATACCCCATCTTTTTGAGGTGAAAATTTGGCGAATTATATCTAAAAAAAGCAAAGAATTAGTTTAGTTAGAGCTTAGTTGCTTCATCTTGAGTCATTGCTTTAACTAAAGCATGATAAAATCCTTTCATAAAAACAATAGGAACGATAATATGAAAAAATTTAACCTTGTTAAAGAGATCATTGTCATCTCACGAGCAGACCTTTTAAAAGCGATCAACACCCAACAAGATTTTGCTATAAACTATAAGGGTGCTGTTGTTTATCCTCCTTATGCACCTCGCGAAGCCTTTATCTTTAAAGGTAAAGCACAAGCACCTCAAGCAACTGCACTGAGTATCCCGAAACCTCAGAGCATTGCGCAGATCTTAGGTAAAAACTATAAAGTCGTTGAAGATGAAGAACGTGTCTTGATCAAAGCAGCGGGAAATTGGCAAGAACTCATTGCAGTCAATCTACCAAGTGCAGAGTATGATGATACAACAGCAGATGGTATTGCAGAGTTTGCAGACAAAGAGATGGAGCAGATCGGTTGGTTAGCAACTGACTTTGATGTTGATTATAGAGATATGGTTGATGATCTTGAAGAGAAGTGTGATGGTCTTATCTTCTGTATTGAACATGAAGAGCCTTACCAGTTTAGTGGTATGGGTATTATCTTCGATATTGATCAAGCGCGACAGACACTTTTTGATTTTTGTCAAAAACAGGTCTTTGAAAAGCTTAAAAGTGACCCACTTTTTGCAGCTGATCAGCTTACCGATGAAGAAGCCATCGCTGCAAAATTCTTTAAAGCACTCTAGCCCCTTACTTTGGGCTACTCATATAGCTCAAAGTCCTCTTTACCTACACCACAATCTGGACATACCCAATCTTCTGGTATCTCCTCAAATGGTGTACCCTTAGCGATCCCATGCTCTAAATCACCCTCGTCAGGATCATAAATCCAACCACATGATCTGCAGATATATTTTTGAGCCATAGTATCTCCTTTAATGAAGAATATAACCTATCTCTAAAGTAAAGCATCTTTAACTCTAAACTATTTTTGCGTTCTAAGGTATCTTTCAAGGATGATCTTCGCTGCCAAAGAGTCAACACGACCATCACGTCTATACTTGATGTTACCCTTCATCATATCTTCCGCTTCTATAGAGCTACCTGCCTCATCTTGAATATGTACAGGGCCTTGAAAATCAACAAGATTCATAAAGTGGGCCACACGGCGACGCATCTCCTCTTCCGAACTGCCCCCCATAGGAACACCGATAACCACTTCATCTACTTCCCACTCTATGATCATTTTTCTCACAGCATCTGAAGCTTGATTGCGATTTTTACGCGCAACGGCTTCGAGCGGGGTGACAATACCTTCTCCACCACTGTATGCCATACCGATACGTTTGAGTCCTAGATCTATTGCGATGATCTTCATACTATTTTCCCAGACAAAAAGAGCCAAACATCTTGTCAAGCATCTCTTCGTTATCAAAAGGTCGGGTAATGGAAGCCATAGCATGAACAGCTTGATTCATATGAAAACTAAAGATCTCTAAATCTTGATCACCCAAAGGTTCAATAGCCTCTTTTATCTCTACTAAGGCATTTTTTACAGCACTTATCTGACGCGCAGAGATTAACATCACTTCATCTGAGATGTTTTGTTGGTCCATAATCACCTGCATTGCGTTGATGAGTTGTTGTGCATCTTGCTTTGCTGAGATGGGTTGAGGATTAAAATGTTCAATCGCACTTGTATTAAAAATTTGAGGAAGATCTGACTTATTGATCACTGTTATAAAAGATCTATCTTGTTTATGTTCCTCCATAAGCTTAATGATCTTCATATCTTCAGCATCACCCTCTCGACTTCCATCAAAAAGAGCAATCACAATATCACTCTCTTCAACCGCTTCTATAGAGCGTTCAATACCAATACGTTCGATCTCATCACCTGCTTCACGTATACCTGCTGTATCGATGATACGAATAAGGTGAGAGCCTATTTTGATCTGCTCTTCTATGGTATCACGCGTTGTTCCTGCAATATCACTGACGATCGCACGATCATAGTTGAGTAAAGCATTTAAGAGTGAGCTTTTACCCACGTTAGGTTTTCCAATGATAGAGACTTTAAAACCTTGCATCAGTCCGGCACGAGACTCTGAAGCACGTAGTGTCTTTGTAAGGTTATGAACAATCGTCTCTAAACGTTCTTGAATCTGTTCGATAAGATCTTGAGGAAGATCCTCCTCAGCATAATCAATGGTCACTTCTGAGTAGGCTAAGGCATGCAGCAGTTGGTCACGTACCTCTTCAACATAGTGACGCAATGAACCCTTCATCTGCTTGGCTAAGATCTTTGCTGCATCTTCACTCTTAGCTTCGATCAATCCTGCAATAGCTTCAGCTTCTGTAAGATCAATACGTCCATTTAAAAAGGCCCGTTTAGAGAACTCACCAGGTTCTGCCAGACGCGCTCCTGCATGAAGCGTTGCTTCTAAAATGGCAGAAGCCACCACTACACCACCGTGACACTGAAACTCAACAATATCTTCACCACTGAAGCTATGAGGCCCTTTAAAGTAGATCGCAATCACTTCATCTATGAGATCACCTCGAGTATCATAGAGATTACTTAAGTGTGCGTAACGCACTTTTAAACTATCACGTTTGGTCATCTTCAAAGCAATATCATATGCCGCTACTCCACTAAGACGTATAATAGCAACAGAACCAACACCTGAGGCTGTAGCAACAGCAGAAATTGTATCATTCATATAGAGTATCCAGTTATTTTGTTAGTGAAATTGTATCTAAAAGAGAGAAAGAGTGGTAGCCAGAGGCTACACCCTAAAAAAGGAGTTAGTATTCGTTGTAGCCATTGACGATAATAAACTTAGCACCATCACGTGTTGAACGGATGGCAACATACTTATCAGGATATTGATCACGAAGTTGTTTGAGTGCGATCTGCACTAAAACACCATCAAGTACTTTAGTTTGTGCCTTACCATCGCGCTTTATGTTTTCACAAACACCTACAAGATAACGGGTGATCGACTCTTCTTGATTTTGCAAAAACTCTGCGATTTCAAGACGAAGTTGTACTGTATACTTTGCATTTAACCAGTTAAAGAGCATATATGAAAGTGCTTTATAACGATAACCCTCTTTACCAATAAGAAGAGCCGCATCTTCACCATTGAAAATGATCTTAAGTGTGTTATCATCATAAACAGCAACTTCAATATTTTCAATATCAAAACAGATGTGTGCAAAAAGAGCATTGACCTGCTCTCTGACTTCATCTACAATCTCATCAATATCGTTATAGCCTTCCTCTTCATCATCATCAAACATGCCTTCCACAACATCATTGATATAAGCATTTTGTTCATCTTCTTCATCTTGATCTGTCACAAATGACTTGGGTAAGATGGTCTCATTTAAAGAGTGGCCTGGAACAACGCTAACACGCTCTTCAACAACCACCTCTTCTGCGACTTCTACTTCATCTTGTGTCACACTGACCTTTTGCGTAGTCGTTACTGTCGTCTCTTCTACTGTAAGTACTTTACATTCAGCGACAATGATAGCCGGTTTAGCAAAAAAGCCTAAAAAGCCTTTTGATGGATGTTGAACAATCTCAACATGTAGTTGTGTCACAGAACAAGACAACTCATTTGCTGCTTGAGAATAAGCCAGCTCTAGTGAACTCGACTCAATCTTGATCATGACTTTTTACCTTCCAATGCTTTAGCAGCTTTGTGTGCATCAAATGTCTTGTTGACCATGTATTGCTGAGCAATAGAGAAAAGGTTGTTAACAAACCAGTAAAGAACCAAGCCTGCAGGGAATGTGACAAAGAAGAATGTAAAGATAACCGGTAGGTACTTAAAGATCTTCTCTTGCATTGGATCCGTAAAGTTGTTAGGTGTGATGTGCTGCTGATAGAACATCGTTGCACCCATTAACACTGGTAAAATGAAGTATGGATCCATGCGTGAAAGATCATCAATCCACATGATCCATGATGCCCCTTGAAGCTCAACTGCATTCAAAAGAACACGGTAGATCGCGAAAAATACAGGGATCTGTAGTAGAAGAGGTAGACAACCGCCTAATGGATTGGTACCATTTTTCTTATACAGTTCCATGACCGCCGCATTCATACGCTGTGGGTCACCTTTATGTTTAGCTTGAACCTCTTTGACTTGTGGTGCAATCTCTTTCATCTTTGCCATTGATAACATACCTTTGTATGTTAATGGGAATAAGAAAAGACGGATAATCAATGTTAGTGCAATAATCGCCCAACCCCAGTTTCCAAAGATGCCATGAAGGAACATCAGTACTTTAAAGAGTGGCGCAGCTGCAAATGTAAACCAACCATACTCGATCGCATTTACAAGAACAGGGTCAATCGCATCTAGTACCTTATAGTCTTTAGGTCCAGTGTAACCACTAAAGCTAAAGTTACTGCTACCATCAACATAAACTATAGGATTACTATCACGATCACGGTCTACCGTTACGGTAACATTTGGAGCAAGTCCATAAATGATCGTTGCAAAGTATTGATCAAAAGAAGAGGTCAAATGTACATCAGAGAATGTCTTACGACCTTCAGCATCTTCATCTTTAATAATTTCTGTCAAACTATCACCATGATAGACCATAGCACCATGAACAGCCATCATCATCTGACCTTTACGAATCACATGTTGACCTAAGTATACAAAGTAACGGCTATCATTAGAGAGTTTGATGCTGATATCGTAATGACCATCGGCATAAACTGTCATCACTTTTGTAATTGTTTGGTTAGAAAGTTTTTGTTGCATGGTGATGACAGCGGGCATACCTTCAGTTACTGTAACTTCATTTACTGACGTCGTATAAGCAACAGAGACTGCCTCTTCATCCATCTTTTTATCTGAAAAACGTAAGTGAAGTGGCTTGGTACCGACTTGCGCAATCATCTCCGAGTGAATATTATCATTGTTGTTGTACTTAGCATCTTTAAGTACTTTAGAAGCGATACGACCTAAAGTATCGATCTGCATGCTAAAGTGCTCAGCTTCAATACTGACTAATGTGTTTGAGTCTGTTGCTGGAAGTTGCTCATCGACTGCAACATCATGATTTAAGTTGGTATCAGCGACATTGGCACTACTTTGAGTTGATGTTTGAGTTGCTGAAGTTGTCTGCGTTACAGTAGTAGGCTCTTCAACCACTTCTGGTGGAAAAATTGTGGTGTATCCCACAAAAAATACAAATGAAAGTACGACGGCCATAATAAGGCGCTGGTTTGGTGACATATTGCTTAACAAGGACTACCCTTTAAAGAGGAAATTTTTTACAATAAAATATTGATTGTTCTTCGTAGGAACGAGCCAATACTTTATCTTATTTATGGTTAAACTCTCTGGTTTTTCTTTGAAATTTTGTAATTTTGGATAATCTATTCCACCTGGAAACATCTGGTTACAAGAGAGAATACGAAGTGCTGATTTGTAAAAGGCGATATAGAGTGGATTTTGTTCAAATTCCATACGTGCATAAGCAGAACAAGTAGGATAATAACGGCAACTACCATAACCTATCAATGTAAAAAACTTTTGATATAGGGTTAAAAGGTTAAGAAGTGCTTTTCGAAACATTGTTGATGCTACCTGCATGCTTAAGTATCTTTTTAAAATCGAGTTGAAGTTGATGGTACGAGGTCGAAGCCAAGGCCTCTTTTGCGACCAAGATATATGTACCATCATTTAAGGACTCACACACTTCAGCAAAGAGTGCACGAAGTCTGCGCTTAGCACGACTTCTTACCACTGCATTACCTACTTTTTTGCTGGCCGTATAGCCATGCATGCGAGTACCCTCTGTAGGGAGATAAAAGAGTACAAGTGAACGAGAATGTGCACTTTTTCCTCTTCTATAAGCGAATTGAAATTCGCTGTTCTTTTTGAGAATCGTAAAACTGCTTACACAGTTAGAGATTTTCTACCTTTTGCACGACGACGGTTAAGAATGCGACGTCCATTTTTAGTTGCCATACGAGCTCTGAATCCGTGTGTACGCTTACGAGGTGTACTGTGGGGTTGGTATGTTCTTTTCATGACATATCCTTAAATAATTTTTAGCTCGCAATAGTATGAAAATCTTACTTAAAGCGTGGTTAAGAAAGTGCAAATTCACTCAAGATCTTATTAACTTTTTCATATTCGGACTTTAATCTTTTAAAATGAGCATTTAACGTATCCAAATTAGACATGTGCGCTGTCGTCTCGATCTCTTTTGCAAGTTGATGTAGTGTCACAACACTCATGTTAGCAGACATCCCACTAATAGAGTGTGCATGAAGTACAATCTCATCAATATTTTGTTGTGCTAATGCTTTGTCAAGAAGTGAGATCTGTTCTACAATATCACGCAAGTAGATCGTAGCCAGACGTTTTACAATCGCTTCTTGCGATCCAAAACGCTGCATTACTACATCATAATCCCATACCGTGTTATCATTTTTCATTACAACAGACCTTTTATCAGGACGACAATATCCCTTGAGTTATCAAAGATTTTATCATAACTTTAGATATTTGTGTAAATATGTGTTCTATTGAACCCTCTGAACAATTAGGGCATTCTCAGAGGACTATACAGAGGTAAGATTGTACATTACTTTTTTTGAGTCATAGCCAAAGCTACGACGATGAAAAATAAGGTGCAAGGTTGCTTCTGTATAGCCCTCCCGAAGGGTAACAAGAGAGATCTACTACTACTGCGTTAAAAGCACTTGAAGCTACTAGTAGCTCCTGCGTACTTTCGCCTTGTATTAGTATACCTCTCTTGTTACTGAGAACGTCCTAATTGTTCAGAGGGTTCAATTATTTATTTTCAAGAGGAATGAACTTGCCACACCCTTTCTCTTCACTGCCACCAAAGGTCTTAAAAAAAGGGTTTCCCTCTTTATATGAGCGGTTACGTGCACAGTAATCACGTTTTTTACACGT
>Ga0256826_1000410_pt1 | contig 26166 bp, 19 predicted proteins | sample CV79metaG_FD_185975 | JGI IMG/M metagenome (GOLD analysis project Ga0256826, IMG submission 185975) | Hydrothermal vent microbial communities from East Pacific Rise, Pacific Ocean - CV79 | ecosystem: Environmental > Aquatic > Marine > Hydrothermal vents | place: Pacific Ocean: East Pacific Rise...
CTCTTGGACTGAGCTAAACTTATATCGTACTTTTTTAGTTGAGAAAAAGGGTGAAAGTATTCCACTTAATACTGAGTGGGTTCTATTTACTTTTAATATTGCGGATGATAGAACGAAAGAGTACTTTTTAGCAGAGTTACAAAAAGCACTAAACGCCAAAGAGAATGTTGAATCTTTTATGCAGAAGATGGCAACTCTTGCCATTAATGCGGCAGGGTAGAGAGTCTTAACTCCTACTCTTTAGCAGATATATTACACTCGCCAAGTGCGATGTTACCCTTGTTTTTCTTCATTATTTTTTTATAATGCTTTTTCTTTATGCCTTTCACTTTTTTAAGCTCTTTGAGTGTTTTAAAACAGTGCTTATCTCTATACTTGATGATCTTGGCAGCTTTTTTCATACCTATACCTTTAAGAGATGCTAACTCTTCGGCTGTGGCATTGTTAATATCAACAGCACTAAAGAGTAGTGTTGTTAGTAGAGCTAGAAGTGCGAAAAATTTCATTTTATTTCCTTATATTTTGTAAACAGCAGTATATAATAAAATAGTTTAAAAAGAGAATACTCTTTGAATAAACCAGAAACTAGAGATAGTACCAATAGCATAGATAAGATAGATTTTAAAACTTAAGAGCATTGATAGATGGCGTTTAAAAAGATAGATAAATAGACTCATAATAAGTATGAAAAAAATCTGTCCAAGTTCTATACCTATGTTAAAAGCAAAAAGTGAGAGTGGTATTTCATCTTGAGGGAGACCTATATCTCTAAGTACACTTGAAAATCCAAAACCGTGTAGAAGACCAAATATAAACGCCACAATAGCAAGGTTTTTCTTTGTATATGTCTGCTCATGACTCAGTAACTCTCTTGCTAAAAATATAATACTAAGAGCTATCATCGCTTCAACAAAGATGATATTAACTCTCATAATATCTAAAATACCAAACGCCAATGTAATAGAGTGTGCAAGAGTAAACGCCGTTATACTAAAGAGAAGTGCTCTAAGGTTTGAAGCTAAAAGTAGTAGGCAGAGTACAAAAAGGAGATGGTCATAGCCACTAAGGATATGAACAACACCAAGCTCAATGTACTCATAAAAGAGTTCTAAGGAGCTACTTGTATAGTCAATAAGAGCAAAGGGAGTGGTTGAGCGAAGAAGATATTTCGATACTGACTCACCTTTTTCATAGCGTAAAAGAACACCTCTATCACTAGAGACTAAACCTTTTATCCATACACGTGAGCCTTTTAGACCCTCTTTTGAACATCGCAGTTTAGACTTGTTTATTATAAATCCATTTTCGATTATTTGAGGGTATGTTGAGAGTGTTTGACAACTTTTTGGGTAGTTTACAAATATATCTTCACCTCTTGTGTCCGAGAGAGGTTTTTTGTAGGTGATATGAAGTAGGCTCTCATCGTCCTCTATTATATTTATAAATGAGAGACCTGTCTGATGTGCATGAAGATTAAGAGAGAGAAGAAGAAAAAATAGAAGCTTTAAAATCATTACTTATCTTTAAGTCTTTTTTCTAGTAGAAAGTCTTGATAAACTCTCTCTAAAACATCATCAAAAGGGTAGGGCTTACCTGTCATCTTATTACGGACATAGACTAAGTGAACGCCATTCTTTGAGTGAATAGCTTTATGCCAAATACCACTCTTTAGAGTAAAGAGTTGCTTTGTAAAGTACTTTCCAAAACTTTTTTGTATTTCATCTTGAGTTACATTATCAAGATAATTTGAGATGCTAGATGCATTACCAAAGTAAGCTGCATTATGTGGGTCAATACCGACTGTTGTAGTTATCTCATATAATTTTTTTATATCTTTGTCTTTGGCATTTAAAAAATAGATGTGTGAAAATGATATTTTATCTGTTTGAGAGTACTCTTGAATATTTTTTTTGTAGTAAGCAAGAAGTTCCTCTTCTGTTGGCTCTTTAAATATAGACCTGTTTTGACGAATAAACTTCATCTGTTTAAGTAAAATTTGAGATATCTCTTTACTCTCTTTATGAAGATTGAGAGCATAAGCTTCATCTAAAAGTTTTTTTTCATAGAGGGCTTGGGCAGAGTAGGCTTTTAACTCCTCTGAATTTATATCTTTATGGTGTTTTTTCTTATATCTATCTTTAAGTGCTTGAATCTCATAGGTTTGTAATGTTATCTCTTCTTGTATATTTTGTGTAGGCTCTTGAGTGTAGATGTAAACAAGATAGATGAAAGAACCTAAGAGTAAAAAATGTATAAGTGGCTCTTTGAGCACTTTTATGATAAAGTTTAGCATTGCTAAGTATAATGTTAGTATAATAAAAAAGATATTAATAGAGGTGGTAAGAGATGGTTTTAGTTACTGGAGGAGCAGGTTATATAGGTTCACATGCTTGTATAGCTTTAGATGCAGCTGGATTTGACTTTGTAGTGTTTGATAACTTGTGTAACTCTTCGTCTGAGAGTTTAAATAGGGTTGAGAAGATTATAAATAAAAGTGTTAAGTTTGAAAATGGTGATATAAGAAGTAAAGATGATATGCGAAGAGTTTTTTCTAAGTATAAGATAGATTCTGTTATACATTTTGCTGGTTTAAAAGCAGTAGGTGAGTCTGTTGAAAAACCTTTAGAGTACTATGACAACAACATTAATGGAACTCTTGTTCTCTTAGCCGCTATGAAAGAAGCTGGATGTAAAAAAATAGTTTTTAGCTCTTCTGCTACTGTATATGGTGACCCACACACAACACCTATAAAAGAGGATTTTCCTCTCTCTGCAACAAATCCTTATGGAAGAACAAAATTATTTATAGAAGAGATACTTAGAGATGTTAATGTTTCTGATGAGAGCTTTAAAGTAGTGCTACTTCGTTATTTTAATCCTGTTGGTGCTCATAAGTCTGGAACTATAGGGGAAGACCCAAATGGTATACCAAACAATCTTATGCCTTTTATCGCTCAGACTGCTGTTGGCAAGCGTGAACACTTAAATGTTTTTGGAGATGATTATAATACTCCTGATGGTACTGGTGTAAGAGACTATATTCATGTTGTTGATTTAGCACAGGGGCATGTAAATGCATTAGAGAAAATTTCTGCAATTGAGGGTGTTTTAACAGTTAATCTTGGTACAGGAAATGGTTACTCTGTTTTAGATATGGTTAAAAGTTTTGAAAAAGCTTCAGGAAAAACTGTAGCTTACAAAATAGCACCCAGAAGAAGTGGTGATATAGCTAGCTGTTTTGCAGATCCTGCTTATGCATATGAGATGTTAGGATGGAAGGCAACAAGAGGCATAGATGAGATGTGTGAAGATAGTTGGAGATGGCAGTCTAGCAATCCAGATGGATACTCTGTTTAGTTACAGAGTATCTCTATATTCGCTTCTCTATTATTAGTGTATTCTAAGTGAAGTATTTCATCATCTAAAGTTCTTTTACTCTCTTTTGGAGTTGAGATAAGGCTACAAATCTCAGGTAAATTAAACTTTAGTTTAAGGGCTACATGACCTTTAAATGTTATTTTCGTTGAATTATTCTCTTTTTTGAATGCAAAAAGCTTTGCATTTGAAGAGATAAGATAAGGTGTTTCTTTGTAACTCTTATCAGATTTTATTTTAAAGATATGTTGAGTCTCTTTATTTAAAGAATAATAAGAGTGATTTTCAAAGTGTGTAATCCCTACGACTGATTTTGAGCTATTAAAATCAACACCATAGTCTTCTCTTTCTACTCGAATAGTTTTTAAATCAACCATTCCATCAACAAGCCAATTCTCTTCACTCTCTGCAATTGAAGCAGTATAGTAATCCATAACTTTAGGAATATACTCAGAAGTATAGATAGGCATAGAGTCTTGTTTTAAAGCCCAATCAAAAACATAATGAAGTGCCCTCATAGATGCCATTTTAGAACCAGAATAGAGATGGTAGTAGATATCTATGGGTTTTAATCTTCTTGGGGAGTTTGTCATTTCAAAGGTTTGAACAACTCTTTTAAAACCCCAAAATGGACCTAGCCAGTCATTTGTAAAAACATTTTCATTTTGTGCACCTGTATAAATTTGGTAGTAGTCACCTCTTCTTACTCCAAGTGGTCCAATGTATGATAGCCAAGGTTTATTTTTAGTAATGAGAGTATCTCCACCATTAATATTCAAAATATTATGTTTATAAACATAATCTAGTGAGTTTTCTCTAGGCGTACAGTCTCCACTCCAAAATACACATTTAGCAGGCTGATTTTTAGCTTTCTCAAAAGGCATTATTTTTACATTAATATTTTCAAGAGTATCAGAGAGCTCCCTTTTAAGTGAAAAATCGTAGTTTTTTACTTTTAGTCTATACTTTTTATCTAAGTGGTCATTAACAATTTTACCCCATTTAAATGGGTGTGTAAATGTATGTGTAGCACCTTCAACATTTTCTAGTGCATACATATCTTTCGCAATAGATGTTAACTTCTTAGATAGTTTAGGATAAAGACCATTTTTATCTATTTCAGCACCTATAAGAGATACAGAATGAGGAATTTGATATTTTTTTAGAATATCTTCAAGAATAACTTCTCCAGAAAATTTTTGAGAGTTTCCTTCAACTCTGTTCATAATACCATCACCATCAATATGGGTAAAGAGTAGCCGATTTCCATTTTCAGTTGTAGGATCTGGAACAGGAAGAGTTTCTAGTTGAAGTGCCTCTACAAAAAACTTAAAAGGGTCTACAACCCAAAGGTTGTCCTTGTTAATCTCTGTCATACAGCCTTCTTCAACTGCATATGCACCCCAAGAGGTTATTGCAGCTGGAGTAGAACTGTTTCCATCTTTAAATTTATATGTAAGAAGAGCTTTTGTATGTTGAGAGTGAATCTGTGTATGTGATACAGACAAAGATGGGTCAATCTCATAAGCTATAATCTCGTCTTGGATCTTGATGTTTTTTTTATGTTTAATTGTATCTGTTACTTTGATACCCAATAGAGAGAGCTCAGGAGAGCTATATGGAATACCAAAATTATTTAGAAAGATAACCTTAATTTGCTGTTTTTTTAATTCTAGTACCCATTTCATGAGTTTAAGTGGAGATTCATAAAAATCTTGTAGCCAGATTACAACACCAGAATAATGTTGAAGTTCCTTCATCTTTGGAAGACCATCAGCAATATTATGAAGTTTTTGAATATAACCAAGATACTCTAATACTAAAGCACCATGTTGATGCGCCTCACTTAAAGTTTTATCGAGTCGTCTAGTATCTATAAGTGTAAAGACTTCACGTTTAATCGCATTTTTACTAGATATCCCATATATATCTAAGTCACGGTTGGCTATGTATGGTATGAAGCCTTTATTTTTGAGTTTTTGAGCTATTACGGGAGCTTTACTCATATTGCCCTCAGATAAATAATCTACACTTATTATATCAATATTGTAAGATTTTATTTTATTCAGGTAAATGTCAAGCCATTTTCTGTCTGCATTTGACACATCTTTGTATGCAAGTTTTTCTCCACCTATACCCTTATAGTAAGACTCAAATAAAACAGCATTAATAGCATTATGAATTTTATCTATTATCTCAAAACCACGGTTAACTACAAGTTTTGTATCTGGGTATCTTTCATGAAACTCATTGATAAATGCTACCAAAGCATCTTCATTTGCTTTGAGCTCTTTTTTATTTTTAGAAGCAAGTTGGTAGGAATCTAGAGTATCAAAGAAGAAATTTTTAAAACCAAGCGCTCTTTTTGGTTCTATCATAGTCTCAAATAGGAAGTTAATATAGTCTGGGTTTTTCAGGTCAAGAACCTTACTACTCCAGGCACTATTTTCTGTGAGTATCCACTCTTTTTTCACTTTTTTATATTCAGGAATTGTAGTGTCTATCTCACCTACACTTACATAAGCATACATCTTATCACTATAAATTTTAAAGCCATGTGCATGAACATTTATATGATTAGGTTGGACTATGATATAGTCATGTAGACCTACCATTGGGTAAGATATATTTTCCCCATAATAGACTATAGCACTTTTATCATGAAGTGATGCAGTAAGTGTAGTGAAGATAGCTAGTAGTAAAAGTATATATTTCATTATTGCTCGTTATAATTAATCTTATGGATGGTAGTACATAAATCTATAGTTTAAGTATAGCTCAAATATACTTCCACCTATACCACTTACAGAATTAATGTATGAAGCACCAACAGATAAGTGGTCTTGATGAAATACTTTCCCACCAATACCTGTGTTAAATCCATAACTGAATGATTCTGTTTTTTCTTTGTTATAGTATGGAAAAAACTCTACATATGGTCTCCAAACTCTTGTATAAAGATTACTATTTGCCATACCATATGATAAATTTAAACCTATATTATAAAAGTTATTTGGAAGTACTGGTTGAATATCTGACTGTAGTTCATCAATAATACCTCGAGAACCAAAAGTCTCTTCAAATACTCCTACATCATAAAATGCACCAACTTGAATATCAGGATAGCCATTTCTTATCTGCTTAAAGATAGAGAGCCTACTGTATTGACCAGGGCCAAGATCTACATTGTCTTGGGAACTATAAGAGTTAAACTGATGGAGAAGAGAGATAGAAGTAGAGTCTAAAATATTCCATGTTACATCTAACTCTAACATATCTTTTTTACCACCAAGTAGTAGTTGTGTACTCTCTAATGCATCAGCATTTTTTTCTATATGAATTTTAGTATGAATATCTGTAGAAAATTGATGTTTCCACTCAAGTAGGTAAGTGAGATAACTTTCCATAGAATCACGATAACCAAGAGAAGCCATTAGTGAACCTCTATCGTATTGTTTTTCTAAACCTAAAGAGACAGAGACTTTTTTGTCGGGTACACTTAGGAGTATAGTTTCATCAATAGTTTTATTGAGGTAATAAGCTAGTTCACTATGAAGATAGTAAGCATCTTGAAGATAAGTTTTATTTTTTACTTGTAGGTACTCTTGAATTAATGGTTCACGATTGTAGTGAGCAGTTTTTATATCTAATTTATCAGAACGTAATTTAGAGAGCTCTAAGTGCTGAATATAGGCATTTTGGTTCTTATCGTTATTTTGATAACCCTCGTATGTAATAGTTTGAGCAAGTGCAATCTGCCCATCTCTATAAGCTGCTTGTGAAGCATCACCAACTGCTAAACTACTTAGATAAATATCTAGTATATTTTCAATTTTTGAATGTTCTTGAAATACTAAAGCATTACTAAAGTGCATCCATAACTCTTTTTTCTCTATTCGATGATAAATTTTTAAACTCTTCTCATAAGCACTATTCTTAATAGCCCAAGAGTAAGAGATTTCGTCATAGTTCTTTTTACTTAGATATTTTTTTGCTTTTTTGAGTCTTTTTTCATACTTGTCTGCTGCCGTTATATCCATAGAAGCTCGAAGGTAATTAGAAAGAAATTTATTATCATGTTTGAGCTCTGGACTCTCTTTAGCTTCTGCTTTTAAGCCAGTTACTATCTCAATCATTAAACTTTTATATACTTCTTGGTTATTTTGAATTTGATAGATATAAGCTAACAAAAACTTAAATTCTAAAAGTTCTGTAACAGGGCTTTCCTCATGAAGAAGTTCTTGCATGTAGTAAGAGGCACGGTTAATATCATTAAGATAAAAATATGCAGATGCCATAGGTAGATATGAACTAGAGTCTAAATCTTCACTTTCAGCCATATCTAGAAGAACCATTTCAAGTTGTTGATCTTCATGTATGTCCATAAAAAACCATAAGAGTTCCAATTTTATTTGGTAGTTGTTTGGTTCTATTTGTGCTGCTTTTAGAAGTGCTGCTTTTTCTTGTTGAGAGTTTTTATAGTACGCATAGACTTTTGATTTTATTACCCAGTATAGAGCCTCTTTTGTTAAAGGCGAATTGTCTTGATCTACTGTCTTTAAAAGTTCACTAAGTTCGGCATAGTTTTTACTGTTGAGGGCACCATTAGCATAGCTATAAAAAAGATAGGAGAGTTTATACTCTTTGTATGCTCTTCTAGTCGCTTCAAGTGCTAGTTTTGGATCTCTTGTTTGGTAAACAAAAGAGATTCTTTCATAATCAACTAAACGAGCTTTATTATCAGTTACCATTAAATGCTTCGCTGCTTCTGCTGCATTATAATTATCTTGCAAATACCAACCTAAATCACTTTTTAATTGATAATATTTCACATGAGGTAGTTCACCAACATGTGTTGTAGAATTGTCATCTTTATGTAAAAACTCATAACTAGGTTCCTCCTCATATTTTACATAATTGAGACTTTCATAGGCTTGAGGAATTCTATGTGTTACATAATAATATCTTGCAATTAATGAAGCATCTTTTTTTGAATAGGGCTTATTGTTTTCTATTAATGTGACATATTTTAGAGCTAAATCTAGGTCACCAATCTCTAAGCTAAGCTCTAGAGCTTTTGTAAGTAGCATGGTGTTGTTTTTATCTTTTTGATACTGTTCATCTAAAACATCAACAACTTTTTCCGGTGAACCTATTTTTCTAAATACAAGTATCATTAAATCTATATTTTTTTCACTTGGATTTTTCTTTGCTCTGTTAACTACAAGAGGTTCTATAGCTTCGTACTGAAAATACTCTGAACCGTAGTCTATAAGCTCTTTTTCTATTTTTGAATCATACTGAGAATCATACATAAATCTCAAGTGCTTCATAGATCTTGCAGATCGATTAGTCCATTTTGAAACTTCAGCCATTTTCTGGTTCCAGTAGTAAGAGTTTGGATTCTTTTTGTAACCGAGTGAAGCAACATTATAAGCACTTTCTAAATCAGATTTATATAAAAAAACCTGTAAAATTAAACGTAACTCTTCATCTTCTTTAGGTGTTGAGATTGCAGAATATGATTTTTTTTCTATTTTTGGCTTAGACTTATAGTTTTGTTTTGTTGTCATTGATTCTACTATTGAGTCATCAAATCTATACTTATAGGTAGTTGCTAGTGTCGCATTTTTATAATTAGAAAATTGATTTTTCTGTTCATTTTTAGCATCTTTATATCTGTCAAAACATCCACATCTAACAGTAAGGGATTTCCCGATTTCCATAAGTTTACAACTTCTAGGATAGCTCTCTGCATGAAGTAAATCAAGATTTTTTTGAGAGTTAAATTTACTTATAAGTTGAACTGTGTAGCAACTCTTGTCAGATTTTGCATAGAGTAGAGATGTGATGGCTATTAGTAGTAGAAAATATTTCATTAGTTATACTCTTTTCTTAAAATTCGCTTAGAGAGACTTGAAGCATATTCTAAGTTTCCTGTTGAAATATATAGTTTTAAGATGTACTGTCTTGCAGCCTTATCTTTAAGGTAGTACCTTTCATATCTATGTGCTAATTGTGCAGCATGTGAAAAACGACTACCAGCTTGTAATGCCCCTGTTGCTTTGTAAAAATAATGGCGTTTAGTTTTGTAGTCATCACTATCTTTAAAGAGATCTATATAAATATCTGAAGCTTTACTAAAAGATTGACGCATTACATAAAAATCAGCAAGACGAGTTCTCCATGTGGCTAAACCAGATTTTGCTTGCTTTTTGAGAAGAAGCTCTGCTTTGTCATACTGTCTATAATTAATATACATATTGTATTCATCAAAGAGCCATTTATTTGCACGGGAGTTGTCATACTTTGAAAGAAGGCGAATATACATTAGTGAATCTTTAGGTTTTCGAAGTTTAATTGATAAATAATATGCTTCTTCTAACAGTGCTATATTTTTTTTGTCTTTTTTAAGTAATTCTTTAGTAAAGAAATATGTTGAACTAGAATTTCCTACAAATAAAGATTCATCATGCCATCTTTGTATTTCTGTTTCATCGTACATTTTATGAGTATAGATTTTAAAAAAGAGGACACGGAGTTCTCTTCTCTGCTTTTTTTGAGCTTTATACTCTTTTAGATAATAATAATCCTCTTTTTTCAGCTCATAACTGAGAAGTGTAGCTTTAAATTTATGGTCTAGATTTTCACTATTAAGTAGTAAATCAAGAAGTCGGATAGCGAGATCTTTTTTTCCACTTCGTAAACTCTGTTCAGCAAGTATAAGCATTAATGACTCATCTTCAGGGGAGTGTTGGAGTAGATTTTTTAGATATAGCATACTTAAGTCATAATTTGAATTTTCAGCAAGAATCTGTTCTTTTAAAAGATCTTTTGGAAAGAGCACAAAAAGTATCATGCCAAAAATTACAAATGTAAATAAAAGCTCTTTATATGTAACTACATAAGATTTTTCATGACTGTTATCTACATAAGACATTTACTACAGCCTTTTTAGTGTTTTTGTACTCTAGTGAAGTGTTTTCATCTGTTGCAATAATTTTAAACGCCAAAGGATTAGATGTGATTTTACAGTTATTAGTGATATGAAACTGTAGTTTTAAATCAACATTTCCACTGAAAGTATAGCTTTTATTGTGAGTACTATTAATATAGCGAGTTACCTTTGCATTAGAAGTAATCAGGTAACTAGTTTTTAAATTATTGTTTTTTTGTGAATCTATTTTTACTAGATGTTTCACTCTTTCATCTAATGCTATATATGTATGTTTTTCAAAATGTTTGATACCTAGAGCTGTTTTAGAATGATTAAAATCTATAGACACATCAGGGTTTTCTACTCTTAAAGTTTTTAAATCTCTCATCCCCTCATAAAGCCAGTAACTATTTTCATTGGCTATAGAAACAGTAAAGTAATCCATTGCTTTTGGGATGTATGCAGATGTGAAAATCGGAAGTATATCTTGTTTCAGTGACCAATCAAAAATATATTTTAGTGCATTTAATGAGGCGGCTTTAGAACCTGAATATAGATGATAATAGACATCGATAGGTTTTATTCTTCTTGGTGAATTTGTTCTTTTAAATGTTTGTACAACACGTTTAAAACCCCAAAATGGACCAAGCCAATCATTGGTGAAGACATTTTCATTTTGTGCGCCTGTATATATTTGGTAGTATTCACCCCTCTCTAAACCAAGTGGAGCAACAAGAGTTAGCCATGGATTTGTGTTACTTATAGTAGTGTCACCACCATTGATATTAAGTATCTTATTTTTATATATGTAGTCAAGAACCTCAATTCTAGGGGCACAATCACCACTCCAAAAGACAGTTTTCCCAAGCTTATTAGAACCTTTTTCTACTAGTTCTTCATTAATAGTTTTGAGTGTTCCTGATAGCTCGTTATAAAGGGAAAACTTATAACCTTTTGGTTTAAGTCTATACTCTTCATCTAAATCATCATTTTTAATCTTATCCCAAAAGAAAGGGTGAGTAAAAGTGTGTGTAGCAGGTTCAACATTTTCTAAAGCATACATCTCTCTTGATATTTGCATAACTCGAGGAGAAAATTTTGGAAAGAGTCCATTAGGTGAAACCTCAGCTCCAATTAGAGAGATAGAGTGTGGTAGTTTATAGACTTTAAGAATATCATTTAAAATTTTATCACCAGAAAAAAGTTCAGGATCAGATTCAACTCTATTAACCATGCCATCACCATCCACATGCGTGAAGAAGAGTCTATTTCCATTCTCTGTTGTTGGATCTGGAATAACTAAAGGTTTAAGCCTCAGTGCTTCTGCAAAAAATTTAAAGGGATTGATAATCCAAACATTTTCATCTCCTAACTCCATCATAAATGCTTCAGACACAGCATATCCACCCCATGCTGTAATTGCTGCAGGTGTTGATGTTAAGCCGTCTTGATCTTCATAAATTAGAAGTTTTTTAGCATGGCTTGGATTCATATAGAGACTATTCTTATCCAAAGATGGGTCGATTTCAAATCCTATCATTTCATCTTTATAGATAACTTTTCTTTTATTTTTTAAATTTTCATCACCATCATATATTTCAATATCTAAAGACTTTAGCAGCATTTCATCTGCACTAAAACCAAAGTTATTTGCAAAGGCAACTTTTATACCTAATGCCTTTAATTCAAGTACCCATTGAATGAGTTTTTGAGGTGATTTATAGTCTTCACGTAACCAGATAATGACACCTGCATAATGTCCGAGATAATCAACATCAGGAAGTCCATTATTAACATCATAAAGTTTTTGAATATACCCTAAATACTCTAGAGGCATCGCACCTACTTGATGAGCTCCTAATAGAGTTCTATCCTCTTTCTTCTCATCTATAAGAGTTAATATTTCACGTTTAAGAGCATTTTTAGATGATTTTCCATAACTAAGGTACTCATAGTCAGATACATAAGGAATAAGATGGAGTTTTTGAATTTCTATTACTTTGCTTTCTTGGTTTGAAAGTGCACTGTTCTCTAAACCTATAATATCTAAATTATAAGTTTTTAGTATATTCAAATTCTCTTTTGAAAGTGTAGTAACCTTGTCTACAACAAGGGCATTTAGTGAGTTTTCTAGTTGTGAAATCTTACTGTATTTGGCGTTTAAAAGAATTTTACTCAGTTGATGAGTTGCTTTAAAATTATTAATAAAAGTAGTTACTTTAGTATTATTTTTTACACTGTTATCTAAATCAAAATAGAAGTTTTTAAACTGAGAATACTCTTCACTATTTAGAGTCTCTTTACTATCAAGAAAAGTGGCAGTTAAGGTAACCTTAGCATATATTTTATTCTTGTATACATCAAAACCATGTGTATAAGGGTTGGTATTTTTAGGTTCTACAATAATGTAGTCATGTATACCAACCATAGGGTAGGAGATAGCTTTACCATAGTAGACTATTGCACTCTTTTGAGTGAGAGTAGCGAAGAGTGAACTGCTTAGAAGCATCGCTAAAAGTATAATTTTACTGAAGCATAAATGTTTCATAATCCAACCTATTCATTTCATTTCTTATAGTTAATAAACTTGCTAAAAATACTATTAGCAGAGAGACTGTATATCCATAGCCAAAGTATGCAGGGCCTAAGTTTATGGAAAGAAGTGTAAGCACAGTATTTAAACCAAAAAAGGATATACAGAGCCACATAGCTACTTTTTTTCTATCAAGATAGTAGAGTATAGCAAGAACAGACATAAATGAAATCTGTAGCATAGCACCAATTGTAAGAATGTAAAGTAGACCGAGGTACAACTGTGGAATATTTAAAAATTCAAAAACAGTAGGAGCAGTCAAAAAAAGAATAATGTCAATAATCCCTTGAATCATTAGAATTTCATGGATAGCATGGCGAATTACATCAACTATATCATTTCTATATCGTTGTATAATTCCTAATGTTCCACCACTTCTAACAGCATCATAATAGAGGTCATATTTTTCTGCAAAATCAGACTCTAAACGGTAGAAGAAAATGGCCATACCCGGTAGAATAGAAAGATAAGCTAAAAATATTGGCATATCGTACACGATAGACGCATTAAGCTTTCCAATAACATTATGTCCAGTTGCTGGATGGTACCAAAATATAAATTTATCAACCCATGCACCAAGGTTATAAGTAAGTCCTGCTATGCCAAGTGTCCAGTAGAAATTTTCAGCTAAAAAGAAATCTATTTTCATAAATATTGTAGAAGTGTAACTTTTAATAATAAAGGTCATTAGTGTTACAAAAAGAATAGTATTTCCTAAAAAGAAAATATAGATAAGCATAATAATGTTGTCACCAAAATAATAAGAAAACAGTACGATGAGAGAATAAGATATAAAATATGCCCAGACTACTCCATTATAGTATTTAAGGCTAGCAGCAAGTATACTAGAAATCCAAACACCACAGAGAATAAGAAAGGTAGATATTACACCGAGTAAAAAGAGCATACTCTGTCCCTCAAAGACCCATAAATAGAAGGGAATAACAGTCGGAAGGCCTAGTGCCCAAGCTAAAAATATAGCACCAAAGTAAGATGGGAGAATTTCATCTTCTTTATGATTGAAAATTAAATCGGCTATATATCTAGTAAAAGGTAGTTGGAGAATACCAGTTACAATTAGACTAGAAGCAAGTGCGATAGCATATGTAATTACAACTTGAAACCTGAATGCATCACTCACTTCTCCAAGATTTGCAAGGTTAATAAAACCAACTAATACAATAGCTAAGATAGAGATAACCCACGGTCCTGAACTTAAAATCGCTGAGTAACCATATACTTTTGTAAGAGAAAGAAGTCTATCTTCCTTTAATATTTTACGAAGTTCAAAGCCTATACCAGCCATTATACTACCTCATTTTCAAGTGTAAAGTTTTTAATCTTAAATCGTTTAAGCATTACTTTTGGGTAAGGTGGGTTTTTTGGTAAGTAGTAAGGAAATACTTTTGTTTTTAACTCTGTCCATGTAATATTTTTTGCTTCATCATATATCTCTTTATAATCTTGTAAAAATAGTTCTTGTCTGTAGTATTTTTCAACTCTTTCTAATGAAGCATCTTGTGCTCTTTGCCAGTCACCATTTTCAAAGTTAAGAAGTCTAACATACTGCTTTGATAGGGCTTCAGGATTGGCAATACCTGTTATAGCTCCTGCTAAACCAATGTTAATGTCATCTTCATTAATACCACCTTCAATAAGGTCACGACAACTTCCAACATCAGTTGCTACACATGGAACACCAGCAGCAAATCCTTCAAGGATAACAAGAGGCATTCCTTCACTAATTGAAGAGAGTGTTTGTAGTGCAGATTTTGGAAGTATCTCTTTAATATTACTATGACCAAAGAATTTTATTTTATCATCTGAATTTTCAATTTCTTCTCTTGTCATATCACTTTTATTACCATCAAAAACTTGCATTTTTTCTTTGAGTGCAAGAGAAATAGCCATCTGTTGACACTCACTTACATACTCTTTATCTTCATCAACTGCCCCAACTATCCAACCTTCAACATCAGGAATATACTGAGTTGTAATTTTTATAGCACGTATAAAAGTCTTAATATCTTTAATAGGAACAACTCTACCAATTAGAGTAATAATAGGTTTAGGAATTTTCTCTCTATTTACCATAGTGGCTTTTAGTCCATCAACATCAACACCATTTGGAATAACCATTGTTCGATTTTCATCAGCACCAAAATTAATTTGGATTCTTTGTGCACCAGAGAAGAGAGATAGAACATGATTAGAACGGTTGTAGCAAAAGACACCTATTTTATCAAAAAAGTTTACCCACATACGCTTTATGTAGTTGTACTCTTCTGGTTGTTGAAGTAGTGAGGGTTTCTTATATTCAACCCAATCAGCAGATAGCATATCTATTTTTCTCTCTCTTGTATAGATACCATGTTCCGTAAGAACTAAAGGTCTATCAGTATTGTATGAGGAGAGTGCACCTAAAAATCCTGCATAACCTGTTGAAGGCGAATGGTAGATTTTTGATTTTGGTAAATCTTGAACTATTTGTGCAAGAATCCAGATAGGCTTATGAATATTTCTAAGTGTCCAAAAATAGTCTACAAAAGGTACATCTGGACAGTTTTTTTTATATGTTTCACTTATAAACTCCCACGATCTTTCAGAAAATAGGAAGTCCTTGAAAGTTACATCTTTGATATAAAAATCTACATTTTGAAGAACTTCTGGAATACTGTTTTCATTGGACTTAAAAGATTTATAAAGCGCTTCAACAGATTTAAACCCTGCTTTGCTTCCTTTGATTCTCTTTGGTGGATCTTTTTCATCATTATCAAAAAGATAATGAACTTCAAGATGTTTAAGATTTGGTGGAAATTCATAACTGATTTCCATCTTTTTACCATCTATAAATTCTTGTGCACCTACAAAACATACACCAAAAGTATAATCCGGTAGTCCTTTTATGAGTTGAAGTAGCCATGCAGATACACCACCTTTTACATAAGGGTATGTACCCTCTGAAAAAAGCATTATATCTACATTGTCACTTTTTGGGAATTCTTGATTATTCATGATGATCGTTTCCATTGGTCTACTATAGGATATAAAGTTGCATTTAACTCTAGGTCTTTAGCTTTATGAATAAGAGAATTGACTACTCTATAGTTTTGAGTAACAAAATGGATTTCAGCTAAATAAGGAAGTATAAATGAGAGTTGTTCTTCATGCAGGGACTGTGCAAATGTAAACTCTTCTTTAGCTTTTTCATACTCTTTCATACTCATATAAAGACGTCCCATAAGAATATAAATTTTTGTATTTATTTCATGCACTTCTTTAAGTTCACTGTTTTGTGTATTGAGTTCTTTCTTTAAGGTGTCAATTTTGACTATCTCTTCTTTTCCATTTTTCTTTTTATCTTGAGATAATTCTTTATGTATTGTATCTATCTCTTGTTGAATATTTTGAATTTGGGGTATATAAAATTCTTTTGCTACTTTTATATATTTGATGACTTCTTTTTTGAAGTTTTCTTTTAGACTTTCATGTGAAAGTTCAGTATAAATAAGTTCCCAATATAGAGGTGCAAGTTCTTTTGCTGCATGAGCAAGTACTTTAATCTGAGGGTCTGCTTTATGTTTTTCTTGATTATATTTTTCTAAATGATAGTTTATTTTGATATTTAAGAGTTTCTCTGCTTTATTTATAATTGCATAACCAAACATACGAATTTCATCATCTGTACTAGAGAGAGTTTGTCTAATAATTCTAAGGTTAGCAGGAGATGGGTTATTTGCGAGAGAAGAGAGAGCTTTAAGCTTTTTTGATTTAGAGGCATATTCACTTGTCATCAAGTCACTCATAGAACCCTCACCAAAGATTCGTTCAACTTTTAAAAAAGTAATTCCAAATTCATCAAGATTTAGAATATTTGTATTAGAAACTCTCTTTTCATATTTAATATTATTTAAATACCATGCTATCCATGCTGATAAGAAGTAGCCAATTAAAGGCATAGCAAGATTAAATAAAAAGATAAAGAAAAAATTTGTTATTCTATTATTTTTATGTAAAGATACTCTAAAAAGAAGTCTAAAAAGAAGACTTTTATTTACAATTTCTTCTAGTCTATGTTTGTCTTTAGCTTTTATTTCTTCACTATTATTTATAAAACGTTTTGAGTTATAAATCGAAACAATAATAGCACTTATTATACTTATGATTATATGGATAATATAGAGTAAAACAATATGTGGCTCAAATGAGAGAATAAAATTACTTACCATAGTCTTCTCTAAGGTATTTATTTAAAAGTTTGGTTTGAGACATATCAAAAGTCATATAGTCGAATTTCTTGTCTTTTTCTTCATCTAAAAAGTTTAGAAGTCTGTTTAGGTAGCCTAATGCTGCTGCTTTGTCATGTAATGGAAACATTAAAATTATGTAGTACATTTCATTATGCTTTATCATAGTTAGCATATCTAAAGAGCGTAACATCTTATCTACTTTTTCATAAATACGAGTTGCTTGAACTTCGTTGTCAATTCGCATAACTAAGTTAATTGAACCAGTTTTAAAATTTTGGTATAAATGGCGAAGACGAGCATACTCAAATCTAAACTCTTCATTCTCTACAATACTGATTTCATTAGAGGTTCTTAAAACATGTTTTTTTCTAATTTCAATAGAAAAGTACTCAAGCAAAATAGAAATAGATGTTAAATTTTCTCTATTAAAAGACATAAAAGGCATTTTTTTAATAATAAGTACACAGACTACATTTTTTTCTAATATTGCAGGAATAGCACCAATAAATTCACTATTATAGTTACTGTTTATAGTAGGCTCACCACTCTTATCACTGATATATATAGCTGTTTGTCGACTAATTGCTTTATCTACTAGATAATCATTAAGCAGCTCTTCTATAGTGTGTTTTGAAGTTTTTGAACTATATGCTAGATAAGCATTCTTTTCGTCAATTAGTTTCTTTTTATCATCTGCATGTTTATAGAGTATAAGAGCATTTTGAACATTAAATGATTTTTCAAGAAGACCTAAAAAGCTAAGGTAATATTCCCTATTTTTGTCAACAATAGTTTCAGATTCATTAATATCTCTGTTCTTTTCTATGATATATTCAATTGAATGTCGTATACTCATAGGTTTAATAACATAATTTTTTTCTAATTGATCATGCGATATTTTTAAAGTATAAAAGGCTTTTGAAAGTTCATCAAGTTTGTTTCCTCTGTATGTTGAATTAATCTCTGCTGCTTTGATTTTTTTTGTCCAGTAGTAGTGAAACTCACTAAAAATCATTGTCATCATTAGTGCTACAAGAAACTCAGTATATTCAAAAAATGGATAGCTAAACCACATAGCAAAAGCAATAATTGCAATGCTTAATATACCATTCTCAAAACCATGAAAAAGGGTAATGATAGCGAGAAGGATTAAAATATAAGATATTTGACCATTAAGCATACAAATATCTTGAGGGTCTATTAGATATCCTAAAAAAAGATAGGCAGTAACAATTATAAGTGTTTCAAGATATGCATATTCATGTACAATTTTTAAAATTGTGTCTAGAGTAGAACGTTCTTGAATACGATTTGATTTTGCCTTCATACTAGTCCTAATTACTCTTGAATCATCTCGAGAAGAAGGTCTTGTGCTGTGGTACCTATAGAAGCATTTCCCCAGTCACTATCTGCCCCAGTAGCACTCCACACAAGTTTAGAGTTTTTTGTTTTATATAAACTAGTTTGAAGACTAACCGCTGGTTCTCCATCTATACCTGTTTTATATCTCCACTCACTAACCCCACCATAAATAAAGTACTTTGAATCATCTTCTTTAGCAATTTTTCTTGCTTTTTTCATTGATGGTGTTTTTTTTGAAAAGTGACTTTTTACTATATAGCCTTTCGAGAGTAATAGACCTTCTAGTATATTTGATGCTCTTAAACCTGCTCTTGGAGTATCTGTATAATTGTTGAGTCTAAAAAGTGTGATAGTTACATCTTTCTTTTCTTCATGTGTCGAATTAGTGTCCACATAAACCTTAGGCAATGATTTTTGAGTTGTAACTAGTGATGGTGCTGAACAGCTAGTTGTGAATGCTACCAGTGCTACTAGTAATATTGTATATAAAACTTTCATTTGTGTCCTTTATTTTTACTAATTATAGCTTAAATTAGTGAGTTTCAAGTGAGTTATTGTTGTTTTTAAAAAGCAAAAAGGGTCCTTAGCTGAATAATATGTAATCTTCCATCATATTCATCAGTATCTTTTGGTTCTGCAATAATATAATTTAACATAACTTTAAACTCATTATTTAAATACCAATTCAATCCAAAGTTATAATCACTCTGTTCCCCTCCATGTTCAGGATTTATGGCTTTTTCTCCATCATCATTTAAGTTAATATATGAGTATCTAAAAGCTAGCTCCAGAGCACCATTCTTTACAGGTTTTATTTTACCAAGGGTAGAAGTGTTCATTTTATATTTTCTTCCCTTGCCAATTATGAAATAACTCCCTTGAAGATAGAATGCATTAAATGTATAGATATCTTTATGTGCTACTACTCTAACACTTGTGTACTCCCCTTGAAGTGAATAGTTATTATATATATAAAGTGATTCTAAATTGACTTTTTGCAAAGTATTTACATCTTTTATTTTTACAGAAACATATTTTTCTTGGATGAATTTAGATTCAGATGCTTGGTTAAATTTAACATCTTCGCCCTTCATATCTCTATTCATAAAAGCACCTCCTATCGATGCAATATGCTGTTTTTGAAATTTATGTGAGTAAGTTAATCGTATAGCTTGTCCTGGCTTAGATACTTCACTTTCTATATTTTCATCAACAGAATTAGAGAAGACAGAAGTAAAAAGGTTTATTCTATTGTTATTTATTTTTTTTGAAATAAGAATCTCTCCACCAAGCTTTCTGTTATCTGAGTAACCATCAGTAAGTGCTCTCTCCATGAAAGTAATATTTTTTGAAGAGGAGTATTTTTCTAGAGAAAAAGGAATCTTTATATTACCAAATTTAACTCGATACTTTAATCCTAAGGGCTTTATCTTATCTTTATAGCCAAAATAAATATCTTTGTAATGATTAGGGCCTGTAAAACTATATTCTAGTTCATAAAAGAGTTTTTCATCAAAAAAACTTCCTGAATGTGAAACTCGAATTCTTCTCCAGTCAGTTACTGAGTAGCTACTATCAGCTTCATCAATATATGCAAGGTCGTAACTAAGTTGTGTTCCAAATTTATATCTATAATCATATGGGCCTATGCCATCTTCGCTTTTTAATTTATCTAAGTATCTATTATAAGAGTATGTTTGTGCAGTTTTCTTTCTGTATTTCTTTTTTTTAGATTTCTTCTGTTTTTTGTTTTTTGTTTTTTTCTTTGTAGTCTTTGACTTCTTTTTAGGAGTTTCAACTACAAGTATTTCTTTTTTTGTAACTAGAGGAACTATTTTCTGAGTTATATTTATAATAGGTTTTTCTTGCTTTACCACGGGAGGAACTATTTTTTCTTCCTCTACTTTTTCAAGTACTAGTGGCTCAAACCTACTTCTATATGTGCTTGTTATATAAGCTTCTTTATAAGTATTTCGAAGTTTATTAAGAGTCTTTTCAGCATCTATATATCTGTCATGACATCCACATCTAATAGTAAGAGTTTTACCGATTTCCATTAGTTTACAGTTCTGTGGGTAGTCACTATTTTGAAGTGTTTCATAGTTTTGCACAGAGTTAAAAGCACTAGTTATTTGGACGGTATAGCAACTACTTGCTAAAAGAGGTATAGTAAAGATTAAACTTATTAAAAATTTCATAGACTGTCCCGATTTATTATTACATATTCTGCTGCTTTATTTGGCTTTTTCCCATTATCTTCAACTATTAATAGGGCAGGTGAACCGGAGTCCTTATTGATAATAGTTATACCTTCTCCATAACCAATGTCTGGATGATTTTTAACAAGAGATACTTTTTCTTTGTTCTTATTCCACAGCCATAATTGAAAAGTTATATCTCTATCTTTACTACTTCCAGCAATAATCCAATAAGCATCTTTCTGTTCATCATATGTTATGTCTCTAATACCCATTCCATTGAGGTTAAGTACTATAGGAGCTGAAAACTTTGGTTCTTCACCCTTTGTAAAGATCGCTTTAGGATTTGTAATAGCTATAAGCAGTGCTTTGTCATCAACTATAGGTGATCTAAATCCAATGAGTAGAGTTTTTGTTTTACTCTCATAACAAAGACCCTCTATATTTATTTCATTACTTGAGAAAATACTTTTTTCAAATAGTTTTGGAAAGTGTTTATTAATGTCATTTTTAAGATTTTTATATTGATAAAAGTCACCAATAGCACCATCTTCATAGGTAAACATTATAAACTTTTCTCTACTTTTTTTGCGTTTATTACTCTTACTAAGAGTATGAGATGTGATTCCATATACTATATTTCCATCTGCTGTAATCGCCTCAAGATCTTGAATGTTTTTCTTAAAAATCTTTTTGATTTTTTTAGGAAGATAAAGGTTTCCTATTTCAACAACTTTTCCATTCTCTTTGATTTCAATAAGTCTTAAAGATTGTGCACTACTCTCATCTTCAACCATAAGTACCTTGCCATCAACCATAGTCGCTGCACCAGAAGGCTCAAAAACATTGTAAAATCTATCTTCTGTATAGATTACATTTCCTTTTGAAAGGTTGTAAAAAGGAGTCTTTTCAACATACATAAGAGCATAAATAATTAATGAAGCACTAACAATTAGACCAATAGAGAAAAAAGTATAGGCTTGTGTAAGCCAAAAGTATTTTTTCTTAATTTCACTTCCAAGTATATGTAGGTGACTTATCATCTCCTCTTTAGATTTATTTGTGCTAAAAAGAACCTTGTTCATCTCCTGTGAGTATTCACTTGGAGATAAGTCAGCCATATCTTGATAGTATAAAAGTGAGTGATAATCTTCTATAAATTCTTTTTTTACTAGTTTATCTTTTCTTCTTGGTTTTACTGCTAAGACAGAAAAAATGATAGACCCTAAAGAGGTTAAAATAATAGCAATAAATGCATATGTCATGATAGTATTGTGTATGGCAAAACCTGAGGCAGTGACACTTACCGTTAAAATGAAACCATTAATAGAGATTAAAATACCTGCTTTAGTATCTGCTAATGAGGTTAAATCAAGATTAGAACGTAGCGCATTTCGGAAAAATGTTCCCACTAACTTAGATAGTTGTTTTTTCTTTTTTTTAGGTTTTTTTTCTACTGTCTTTATTTCTAAATCATTCAATTATAAACTCCAAAACTCCAAAGTACTCTTTATCACCAACAATTACCTCTTTATCAAAAGCCTCTTGATAACTACTAGCATTATTTTCCTCTTTTGCAGTTACTTTCATATAGTAATGATCACCACTATTTAAGCTTAATGATTTTGTATAAGAGACTTCACCCCAAGAGGTAATATTGATCTCACCATTGGCTACACTCATATTTGATTCATCTATAATACTATTATTAAAGTCGGGATTATCTGCACATATTAAATCATAAATAATATTATCACCTTCAAAATCAAATGCTTTGTCCCATTTGAGAATTAATGTATTCTGAGAATATTCATGTGATTGCCAGAATGGCATAGGAACACCAATTTGACTTTTATAGTTAGCAATATTTTCATCTAGTCTAGGTACTAGTATGTCAAGTTCATTATTCCATGCATTCTGGCTAAGCTCATCTACATCTGGTGATTGTGAGAGATAGGGTTGCATTAGTGGTTTGTATGTATCTAATCTTTCTTGAATAGTAGATGGTGTAATATATGTAGTACGAATTTTTGTAACCATACTATCTAAATCATCACGATTTTCTTTAATTTTTAAAAAACCTTCATGAAGTGGTATTCCCCACCAGTTTGCAATACCTAGTTCCCATTTTGCATAGTATTTAGTTTCCCGTGCTGAGCCATCATAATCCCAAGGTAAAAAGTAAAAAGTATCACTATATAGTGGATTGTATAAAAAGAAATTTTGAGATACTGTGTCTTTATTTGCAACAACAATATTAACTGCCATCCATGTGAGATAGTTGTCTCTGTTAAAGTACTTATTGAAGACTTGCATAAAAGCAGTATCACTCATATCCTCTTTATTTATAGCACGAAGCATCTCAATAAATTTTGTCTGTTTCTTTCCTCTTTCAACTTCAATGATTTTATCAAAGGCTTGAGGATTAATAGGAGTTCCTTTGGCATTAAGTTCTAAATCATTAACCATTCTAAAATCAAAGTTTTGTGTTTTATATAGATTATCATCTATATTCCATCCTCTGTTCTTTAAAAATTCTTTTCCAACTTTCTCTACATGTGTATATATTCCATAGTCAACACCATTTATCCATAAGTTTACAAACTGTGTTTTAAGGCTAGTGAAGTTTGGTATAGTTTTAAAAAGGTCAAAAGCAAGTTTATTTCTAACTCTAGAACTCTCATTTGGGTGTTTATTAAGTTGCATGACTCTTTCATTTCTAAAAAGTAGAGTTTTAGAATCTAATTTTATTCTGTATGATTTCTGAACAGCATGTCTAGTTGTTTTACCTTTTTGTTCAAAGACGGCATTTACAATTTCATTTGCTGATATAAATCCATCTGCTTGCATTTTTACGTGAAGTGTAGGTTCATAACTATCTGTAGAATCGGTATCACCATCAATATCTTCAAGAGTACATGCTCGTGATGAGGCTGTTATATCATCAAAAGGAACACACCTGTGATCATTTGGTATAGGTATACTAACATCAATTCTGATAACATCATCTTTCATGTCACTGTACCAAGCACTATTATCTGAAATAGCTCCACTAACTGATGGTGAGTGATTTACATTATTATAGCTTTCACAACCTAAAAATAGTAACAATAAAATAGAAAGAAAATATTTATACATTTATTAAAAACCTCATTATTTATCATAATTATATCAGTTATTGTATCCATTATTTTATAAATGAGCTGTAAAAGAAGTGATATTTACAAATTTTCTTCTTCTTTAGCTATTGAAAATTATATTATATTAAATTATATTTTACATAAGAGCTTTTAATTTAAAACTTCGTCTGTGTATAGGTGTGTAACCGTATCGCCTAATCATCTCTACATGAAGTTTAGTTCCATATCCTTTATGCTTTTCAAATGAGTACTCAGGATAAATTGTTGAATCTCTTATAATATTGCGGTCATGTACAACTTTGGCTAAAATAGAAGCAGCACTTACTTCTGCAATTTTCCCATCAGCTTTTACCATAGTGTCTAAGCCCTTGACACCAAAAGTTGTGTTTCCATCAAAGAGATATTCAGTGGCATTTAGAGTAAGCTTTATCTCTTCTAGTGCTCTTGTCATACATTTAGATATACCATCATTATCTATTTCTTGGGGTGATATAACAACAATATGATTTATAGTGTTAGGTAATATCTCTTCAAAAAGTTCATATCGTCTTTTTTCACTTATCTTTTTAGAATCATTAAGTCCATCTATCTTAGTGTCACCGTAAAAAATACATCCAGCAACAACTAAATCTCCAGCAATTGGTCCACGACCAGCTTCGTCAATTCCACATAACATTGAAACTCCTTAAGTGATATTTTAACATACTATTAATCCCCTAAGGCCCAAATATCGAATGGCACTATCTCAACTTCGGCTAGTGGGTGAGATAAACTCCCCTCCTTATTCATACTTATAACAGTTACTTTTTCAATAGAGTGTGTAAATATAAAAGCTTCTATAGTTTCAAGTTTTTTAAATACTCTTCTTTCATCAACAAGTGGTTTGCATAGTATAATTTCATGAGTAAGTGGAAGGTAAAAATCAATGCCATCATCATAGTAACACTCTGTTCTTGATTTTAAGAGTTCTAAAAAAACCATATTTTCAAAAAAGTTTCCAAAGTTTTTTTCTATAGTCAAAGCAGATTTTAGGGAAGTATCACATAGATATACCTTTTTTGTAGCTCTTTTATGTTCGAATTTTTCTAAAAGGTGAATATAGTTTGTAGTTACAAGTAAATCAAAAGATTTGTAGAGTTTATCTTTACTGATTTTACGATTCTGTTTTAGACGTTCATATATAGTATATGCAGAAAGTTTTTGAGACATTAATTTTGCACATAAAATTATGATGTCAAATGAAACATCACTAAGTGCTGATTTTAGCATTTTTTGTATGTTAGTACTTCTTTCATCAGCATTAACTTTATGCATATGAGCAAAACCACCAAGTTGAAAAAAATGGTTTAGTGCTGAAGAGTCATATTTATGTTCATAAGCTAAAAACTCTTCGTAATCTAAAGGATAGAGTTGAAGAGTTTCAAGTATATCTATTTCATAATGTATTTCAGATGTAATAATAAGTTGAGATACATTTGCAAACTTTATTTCATCATTATAGTTATCAAGAACTAATACACTAATTTTATTTTTATTACAAAAAGTGTTAAGTGTTGTATTAAGACTTTGGATATCTATCCTAATATCATTACAGTTTATATAGAGATAGGAACTTTTTTTAAGTCCAAGTAGATAGTTTTTTACAAGTTTTGTTTTACCACTATGAGATATGCCATTTATCTGGTAACTTTTGTCATCAAGAAAAAGTTTTCTAAAGTGATATTTTTCTAAACTTAGGTCAGTTTTATAAAATTCTTCAAGTAATATTTCCAAATTTAACCTCTTTTTTTATGTTTGTTATTTTATCATTTCCTTATTAAAAGGAAATAAATTTTAGACAAAATCAAAAAATATCCCCTGAAACCTTGAATATATACTCAAGCTTGGGTATAATTTCGCACCCTAAAAAAATAGTGGTTAATAGTTAGGTCACGCCTAACGAGTTCTTTAAGAAGGAAAAATATGGAAAAAATTCGTTTAAAATTGAAAGCTTACGATCATCGTGTATTAGATAGATCTGTAGCTTCAATCGTTGAGGCTGTAAAGCGTACAGGTGCTGCAATTCGTGGTCCGATCCCTTTACCAACAAAGATTCGTAAGTATACAGTACTTAAATCAGTTCACGTTAATAAGAAAGCTCGTGAGCAATTTGAGATTCGTATGCACGCTAGAATGATTGATATTGTTTCTGCTACGCCAGAAACTGTAGATTCATTAATGAAGCTTGATCTTGCACCAGAAGTAGACGTAGAAGTACGTTCTATGGATAAGTAAGGAGTTCGTAGTGGAATATATTGTTGAAAAAATCGGT
>Ga0256826_1000411_pt1 | contig 26084 bp, 18 predicted proteins | sample CV79metaG_FD_185975 | JGI IMG/M metagenome (GOLD analysis project Ga0256826, IMG submission 185975) | Hydrothermal vent microbial communities from East Pacific Rise, Pacific Ocean - CV79 | ecosystem: Environmental > Aquatic > Marine > Hydrothermal vents | place: Pacific Ocean: East Pacific Rise...
AAGCACCTGCATCATATTTTGCATCAACTTTCATAAATCCATTTGGTAAGAACATATCAGAAGTAACATCAGAACCATCTTTTGCAATAGATTTTAGTCCTACACCTGCAAATGGTGGAATAAGCATAGCAAAGTCAAACTCTTCAACACCTGTTGTTCCATCAAGAAGTTCGTAGTGAGCTTTATTTTTTTCAACTTTAGATACGTGAGCTCCAATTAACCATGGAACATTTCTCTCTGAAAACAGTGATTCTGCAAACAGTTTTGAACTGACTACATATCCACCAACTTTCATATGAAGACCACCCATACCAAAGTCACCAAGGAATGATTCGTTAGAAATCCATTTAATATCAATCATGTCTCTTACACCAGCACTTTTTGCTTCATGCTCAATGTTAAAGATGTATTCAAATGCAGCACCTTGACACGTACACATACCATGACCTGTACCTACAAGAATTTTTTGTCTTTCACCAGCTTTTGCTTTATCAAATATTTTTTGAAGCTCTTCATTTGCATGAACAGCATGATCAGCAGTACAAACAGAAACTGTATGCTCACCAAGAGTCGTACCTTGACCAAGACCTGGAGTTGCACCAAAGTTTAGTTTTGGACCAGTTGCATTGATAAGATAGTCGTAAGCAACTTCTTCCGTTTGACCAGCTGTATCTGTAGCTGTTGACTCAATAGTAATGTATGAAGTATCACTATCAGAATTACCATTTGGATGAATTGAAACAGCTTTTGCTTGTTTAAAGTCAATGCCTGCTTTTTTATATACAGGTGCTAAAGGGAAGACAACATCTTCTTTAGCCATTTGACCAACACCTACCCAAATGTTTGATGGAATCCAGTTCCACTGAGAGTTTGGAGTAACTACTATTACTTCATGATCTTTACCTAGCCATTTTCTTGCAAATGTTGCTGCTGTATGCCCAGATACACCACCACCCATTATTACTAATCGTGCCATAGCTTTCCTTTGTTAAATTAATTTATTTCGTCTTCTATTATAAGTAGAATAGATTTAAAGAAACGTTAATTTAATTCTTTTTTATGAAAAACATCTATTATTATAATCAATAAGGTTACTACCTTGAAGTTTTACTTATCTTAATCATAAGTCAAAGTTAATTCATGGTCATTTTAGGTTTTTTTATATTTTTATCTATTGTTTTATATTAATAAATCAAAAAACGATATTTAAAGCAAATTTAACATACAATGATGTCTTTAAAACAGGAGAAAAAATGTTAAATATACTAATGACTCCCATTCGTGCTATTCGTATGCGATATGTACCCTTATTGTTAATCTATTTTGCTTATGGAGCAAGTGGATTTATTGGAATTGCAGAGAGCTTTTGGGTTAAAGAGCAGTTAAATTTATCAGCAGAGGATTTGGTGGCATTGAGTGTTTGGCTTATGGTTCCTTGGACAATAAAAATGATATTTGGACAGTTGGTAGATTCGGTTAAAATTTTGGGTTCTAATCGTAAAATATATGTCTATATTGGTGCTACTCTAATGGCATCTGCAACATTTTTATTAATCGCTCTAGCAGGAGAAGCCTCATGGATTATGTGTTATCCCAAAGAGAGTGTTTATGTTTTTGCTTCTGTCTTATCTATGGTAGGTTTTGTTATGCAAGATGTGGTAGCCGATACCATGAGTACCGAAGTAATTGACAAAAATCAGACCCAAGAAGAGATAAATCAAGAATTAGCAATGATTCAAGTTTTAGCAAGACTCTCTTTAGGTCTAGCTGTATTTTTTATGGGTTGGCTTGGTGGAAAATTGGCTTCGGTCTATTCGTATGAGACACTCTTTACCATGTCACTCTTTATCCCTATTATCTCTGTTTTGGGGGTTAGTCTTGTAAAGCTAAACAGTGTAAATATAACTCCTTTAAATAAGCAAGTATTTTTTGGTGGTCTTGTTTTTGCCGTTTTTATTGTGCTTGTGGGCTATAACGATATCCCTTATTCACAAGAGATAGTTTTTGTTATTTCTCTAGCCGTGGTTCTCTATTTCCTAAGTACTATCATAGACGATTTGGATAAAGAGACCATCCATCATATAAAAATGGCAATGATTATTATCTTTGTCTACCGAGCCATGCCTTCCGTTGGACCAGGTGTTCAATGGTGGCAAATTGATGTACTTGAATTTGATAAAGCTTTTTTTGCAGACCTCTCTTTAATTGGTGGTGGTTTAGCCTTGCTTGGTATGTGGATAAGTGCCAAATATATTGTGGATCAATCCATAGCCAAAGTTCTAATTTGGTTAACTGTTCTATTTACCATATTATCTTTACCAACATTAGGTTTATACTACGATATACACACTATGTTAGGCTTAGATGCTCGAACAGTAGCAATGGTAGACACTGCCCTAGCTTCCCCCTTCGATTACATTGCAGGGGTCTTAATGCTTACTTTGGTTGCTATTTATGCACCCGAAGGAAAAAAAGGAACATGGTTTGCATTAATGGCATCACTTATGAACATCGCCATGAGTGCAGGACGACTTTTTACAAAATATCTAAACCAAGCCTTTGAGATTACCCGAGAGATAAAAGAGGGAGATGTCATCGTAACCCAAGCCAACTACTCTGAACTGGGAACACTTTTATGGATAGTTATTGTTGTTGGATTTGTTGTACCTATTGTGACTATTTTGATATTTGACCCTAAGGTTAATATGGGGAAAGAGTAGGTCTGGATAGTTCAGATATTGAAATAAATAGAAAGGATAAAAGATGAAATTTAGAGTAGTAGTGTTAGCTATGGTGCTATTTTTTTGTAGTGCTTTAGGAACAGATAGAGGATTAAAAGTTATGTTCAACGAGATGCAGCGTGAAAATAGGCTAGCATTGGTTATTGGAAATAATGCCTATCAACGACCCTTAACGGTATTGAGTAATACCATTAACGATGCCAAAGCGATACGCACAATTCTTATTAATCGTGGGTTTGAAGTTATTTATAAAGAGAATGTTTCTCATAGAGCTTTTGATGCTGTATTAGAAAAGTTTTATCAAAAGTTATCAAATGGTGGTGTAGGGTTGCTCTACTTTTCAGGGCATGGGTTAGAGTTTGATGGACAAAACTACTTAATTCCTACCGATGCCAAAATAGGAGCAAAGAGCGATACCAAATATGAAGCTGTGGCTTTAAACAAGATAACCCACCGAATTAAAAAGATTGGAAATAGGCTCAATATTATTATTTTAGATGCTTGTAGAAACGACCCTTTTGCAAAAGCATATGGTGTGGGTGGTTTGGCAAAAGCAGAACCCATTGGTTTGTTTGTATCGTATGCCACAGGAGCAGGGCAAGTCTCTAGCGATGGACGAGTAGGAGGAAATGGACTTTTTACGCAATATCTAATAGAGAACATGAAAAAGCCTTTAAATCTGCAAGATGTATTTAAAGCAACACGAGCTTCGGTCTATGAAGCATCAAGGGGAACTCAATTTCCTGCCATTTATGACCAAATTGTTAAAGGAGATTTCTATTTTACATTGCCAAAAACTCAATCAACTACTATTGTTCTTCAGCCTTTAGATAAAATTATGCCATATTTTACACCAAACTTTAGGGTCTTTAGCTCTATAGATTTTAAGAAAAAAAGCCCAATTGATGCCACTATAACCATAGAGAGTAAAGGTGTTTGGCATAGTGGTATGAAGCTCAAAAGAGGGGTATATAATTTAACCATCTCTGCCTCAAACTACAGAACACAACAGTATAGGGTAGATATACAGAGTAATAGAGGATTTGATTTTGAGCTTATGTTTATTTTACCGAAGCTTCAATCTGCTGTTACAACTTCTACTTTCTAATTTTTTTGTTTTAACTATAGAAAAAATTTAAAAAACTGAAATAAAATAACTTTTTACATAATTATTTCATTTTTTTGATATAATTATGAAATAAAATATCTTTTTTAAAAGGTTGAGAATAGAGATGATTGGTAGAAAAAAAGAGTTAACACTTTTAGAAGAAGCTTGTGCTAGAGATGAAAGCTCTTTTATTGCTATTTATGGACGAAGACGAATTGGTAAAACATATTTGGTCAATTATATGTTTCGAGAGTATAAACAAGATTGTATTTTTTTTGATTTTATTGGCTCTTCGGATATGGAGAGCAAAAATCAGATTACGAATTTTTTAGATAAAATTTATGAGTGGTTTAGAGTTGAGAGTGATAGAAAAATTGAGAATTGGACAGAGGTCTTCTCATTTTTAAAACGTGTACTACTTGATAAAATGGAGCAACGTAAAGAGGAAAAAGTTGTTGTTTTTATAGATGAGCTTCCTTGGGTGGATAGAAAGAATAATGCAGGGTTTATTGATGCTTTGGGGCATTTTTGGAACTCTTTTGCAGAGCCTAAAAAAAACTTTATGGTCATTGTTTGTGGTTCTAATGCTTCGTGGATTATTAAAAATATTATGAAAAATGAAGGACCTTTACATAATCGAGTAACCGACCAACTACCTATGATGCCTTTTAGTTTGATTGAGACTAAGGAGTATTTAGAAAAGAGAGGCTTTTATTTGGATAATCGTATGGTGCTTGATGCCTATATGGTCTTTGGTGGGGTAGCAAAGTATTTATCCTATCTAAATCCAAAACTCTCTATTGCCGAAAACATCTCTAAACTCTTTTTTAGTATAAATGGTTTCTTGTTTAATGAGTATGAACAGGTATTTAAATCTCTTTTTGGAGTGAAATATAGATACTACAGAGATGTGGTTGAAGTTTTGGGCAAAAAGCGTTTGGGATTGACATTGAGTGAAATATGTGTGTCACTCAATATTAAACTTGGAGAGAAGATAAAAAACACTCTTGTTGAGCTTCAACAGTGTGGATTTATTCAAGGAGTCTCTAAATATGGCTTAAGTTCAACGAATATAAAGTACAGAATCTCGGACTCTTTTTGTACTTTCTACCATTTTTGGGTTAAACCATTAAGCAAGAATAGGGTAGCTAATCTTCCTGATGACTATTGGATAGATAGGGTTACGACTCAAAAATATGCTGTTTGGAGTGGTTACAGTTTTGAGTCTATTATCTTTTCAAACATAGAACTCTATCTACATGCTAGAAGTTCAAAAGCTCACTATCAATCTGTTCATTATTGGGAGTATCGAGCTAAAAAGAGTGAAGAGAGTGGAACTCAGATAGATATGGTTGTTGAGTATAAAAATGGACTTTTTGATATTGTGGAGTGTAAATATTACAGTGATGAATTTGTGATTACTAAAAGCTATGAGAAGAATTTAAGAAATAAGCTAAAACAGTTTAGAGCTTATGCTCTCTCAAAACAGACAAAGAGTGAACTAAAATTAGTAATGCTTACTTCTTTTGGTTGTAAAAAAAATAGTTATTATCATGGATTGAATGTTGCTGATAATATAATGTTGAATGATTTGATGTGAATTACCTCTCCTAAATCAATTTTGGATAAGGCTACTCTAAGGGAATAAATATCAAAATAGCTTTATGAGGTTTTTCATAGGCAAGGCAATCATTTGTAGGACTAGCCTTAGCTAATTCAAAAATCCTAATTACTTAATTAACAATAACTATAAGGAGTTCGTATAATGAAACTATCAATACCTATGCTAATAGTAACACTAACTTGTACTAATGCTAACAATATAAAACCTTACACCATTCCAATTACACGTAATGGAGTGACTCACACAATGATTGCCTATAATTTTTGGAGTGGAGAGTATCCTCTTCCTGTTATAAATGTTAAACCAACCAAAAAAAAATGGACTAAAATTTTTGGATACTCTTCGTTACAAAAAGTTGATAAAAAAATAGCATGTACCATTAAATCTGGTCTTTATCATCCTTGGAGTAAAGATACTTCAAGCATAATTAATTTCTATTCTATCGTTCCAAAAATAGACTATATAGTCAAAAAGGATACCCAACTAGAGGATGAGATGCTTAACAAAGGAGATAAATTAGAGAATGAAGTTTATCTCTCTGAGGGATATTGTAAATATACGCTAAATAGCAAAAAAAGCTTTGAATCATTTTGTATTAATAATGAAAACAGAGAGTTCAAATTAATCAAGCACCCCACACACAACAAAGAGCAATGGTTATATCTAGAGTGTAAAGAGGGGTACAATATTTTTATCAAAGATAAAGATTTACTAACTGAACAAAATGTATCTAAAGGAACGATTAAAGGGTATGGAGAGGTTAAGGGAAATTAGTACTTTATTAAAGAAATATCGGCATCCTTCAAAAGTAGTTTACACTTGGAAATGACAGCTTTAGCCTCGTCCACTATTTTACGCGACTAAAATCTGCGTTTCCTAAAAGAGTGTCAACTACTTTTTGAAAATATGAAGGATGCCATAATTTTGCTCTTTTAGTTTTTGACTTTTAGTAAAATTGTAGGTATTACTCCTTTTGAGGCTATTGAGGTAAGGAGTTGGTACATAAAGATTCCTTTAGTTGACTAAACAGTTCTTCAATACTTATCCCTAAGATTGAGGTTTCACTTTAAAATTCTTTTAAAAACCTAGAAATTTTTCTATGTTTTACACCACCCCAAGGCATTGTTCTCTTAAGAGGATAAGTAACATACAAAAACCTTTTAGCCCGTGTAAATGCTACATAGAGATTATTTTTTTCTTGGTTTAGTTCTACTACACTTTTGGCCCTATAATCAGGGAAAGTTCCCTCGTCCATTCCCATCAAAAATACTATATCAAACTCTTGACCTTTCATCGTATGTACCGTGCTAAGAGTTATTCCTGTATGTTCTGTTAAACTATATGTTTGACCTAATGCCATTGCATTTTTGAATTGATGTAGAGATTTTCTATCTGTTTTTATAGCATAATTATGCCAATGTTTTAGAATATTATCTATATCTAAAATAATCATTTTTCTCTTATCTTCATTTTTTATATCAAATCTATCTTTGAAATCATTAAAAAGATTTTTCAAATTACTGCCATCATCTTTTAACTCTAATAAAATATTTAAAACAGTTTTTTCAATACTATCTTTTAACCCACTCACTATATCTTTCAACGAACTATTTTTATTAGTTAATTTTAACTGACTTAACAGCTCTTCTTTGTGTAAAATATCTTGTTTATTAAGCTTTAATCTAAATCCTAAATCAAATAGTTTCATTATATCTGACTCAAATTGAACATTACCCAAAGTCATTTTATAATAAAACGGTATATTCTCTTCTTTTAGCTTATCTTCCAAATTATTAAATACATATTTGTTTCGAGCAAGAATAACCATCTTTTCATAACAAACTTTACCTTCTATATTTTTATCATATTCTCTTTCTATAAGCTCTTTAATCTTATTAATAATCCATTGAACTTCTTCCAATTCATCACTACAAGAAATTAGCTTAAACTCTCCATCAAGAGCTGTATTTGAAATATCTTTTACATTGGCTAAAATCTTATTAGCCGACTCCAATACTTTTTTAGAAGAGCGATAATTTTCATTTAGTATAAATTTAGTAGGAGAAAAATCTTCTATAAAATTCTCACTCATATAAGATGAAGATGAACCTGTAAAATGAAATATAGACTGTTTTGGGTCTCCCACCATCATTATATTTTTATGTTCATCATTTGTGAGTGCCAAAATCAATTTATATTGAGCATTGTTTAAATCTTGGGCTTCATCAATACAAATAGCATAAAAACTTCTTCTATATAGTGCTGATATTCTAGGATAATCAATAAACAGCTTATAGGTAAGTAATAATAAATCATCAAAATCTATAGCATTCTGAGTTCTTAATAAATCTTGATAATTGATATAGAGAGATATAATATTTTCATCATCCGTATGTTCATGAAATTCATTATCGGAAATAAGTTCTCTTTTTACTTTTAATATAAAATTTAATGCTCTATATTTAAATGAGTTTTTTTCTTTGTCACTATAAGAGTTATATTTTTCTGCATATAAAGGAACTTGTTCTATAGCTTGTGAAATAAGCTCTAACCTATCTTTATCATTTTCAAAAATATGAGGCATAGGAGATAAACCTATAGAACTTCCATGATTCTCTAAAACATATTGACAAAAACTATGAAATGTTCCAACAAAAAGTCGTTGTTTTATATTCTCAATATCAGAATTTCTAAGCCTCTCTTTTATCTCTTCTCCTGCTTTATTTGTAAAGGTCAATGCTAATATTTGTCGTTTTGTCTTACCCAAAAGATACCTAATTCTCTCTGTAATAACTCGTGTTTTTCCACTTCCTGCACTTGCTTCTACATAGATTGCTCCCTCATCAGCATTAACTATCTTTTTTTGTTTTTTTGATAGGTTCATGCTGTTACCTTATTTATATTTAATACCGTATTAATTTTTTCAAAAAGAGTAACAATTTGGGGTGGTAATCTATTACTATTAGAAATTTGAAATGCAACAGCAGGAGAAATTGTTGTTTTAGAATTACACATTTTTTCATATAATTCTTCTTTAGAGTAATTATCTATTTCAGCTATATCTCTCGCTTCTTGTGCATTTCTATGTTGTTCACTATGATAAACCTTTAATGATAAAAAAGCGTTTTTTATCTCTTGAATGAAGTTATCATATATGAGTTGTTGTTCAAAATCACAATCATCATTTAAAAATACCACTGAATTATTTTCTTCTTTTACTGTTCCACTTTGTCTTAATTGATTTTGAACAGATGTCCTAACTCTTCCATTTTGGTCATTATCACTTAAAATTATCCAAGGAATATTTAAATTTTCTGCAAATTTAATAAATGGTAAATATGCTGTATAACTTCCAACACCTATAAAATCAACTCCAACTTCGACAGAGCTTCTATTAAAATATTTTTGAAAAAATAGAGGTAATGCTTGTTCTTCTGTTTCTCCTTCAAATAAAACCAAATATTTTGAGAAAAATATTTCCCCTCTACTTTGAATTACTTGCCTATCTATTTTTCTTTTCCATTCAGGAGTTAAATTTTCAACATCTATTTTCCCACACTTAACAACTTCATCTTTATAAAAACTTCTAATTTCAGAAATATCTGAAGCCCCTGCAATATAAGGTGAATGAGTAGATATAATTTTCTGTCCTGACATAGAATTTATTTGAGAATAGAGCTTCTTTTGAGCATTTGGATGTAGATGTGATTCAGGCTCTTCTATCGCAAAAATCGGAAAAAATGGATTCTCATTAGAGTTTAATTCCAAAAGTTGAATAAATGATTTAAGTGTCAAAAGAGATGACCAACTTCGTGTACCCATTCCATGATGTTCCATTGGAAAGCTATCTTGTTCATCTCCATAATAGATGGTTAAGCCTTTATTTAAATCACGAACTTTTTTTGTAAAAGGGGTAATCTCTATATTCTCATTATGAGAGCCTATAGTAGAGTCCAAATCTTTTAGAGTCTCTCTAATATCGCTCAAAATAGAACTATCATTAACTGCTGTTTTATTTAAAGCTTTAATCTTTTTTTCAATATCAACAAGAGCTTCTGGAGAATATTCAATTTTAGAAAGCATCTTACCAAGATAAGAACTTTTGGATTTTAAATCATTTAAAATATCTCTTTGGGCATCCATATAAAAGAATGGCATCTCTTCAAATTTAAAAGGTTTTTCATTTCCATTATCTATATTATACCAATGTTCATCAGCATTTTGAAAATCACTCCAACTATCTAAAATATATTGTTGAGTCCTATAAAGTGTTTTTATAGAGTCAAAAGTAATAATTGTTCGTAATGGTATATAAGATTTTTCTTCATTATCTTTAATTCTAACTGTTCCAAATAATGTTTCCCACTCTTCTGAAAAACTATCTTCTTCCATTGAAACAATCAATACATCAATAATTATTTTTTCTAAACTTTCCCCATTTTCAATAAAAAAATCATCTTGTGTAATAAAATGCCTATTCCCAAAAACAATTTGAAGAGCTTTTAAAAAAGAGGTTTTCCCTGCATTATTCATACCTGTAAGAACTGTTGTCTCTTCAAGTTCTACCTCTATATTTTTTAATCCTCTAAAGCCATTGACTCTTACAGTTTTTATTAAAATGTTATTCATTTTTATTCCTAATCTAATAGAACTATTTTATTAAACATATTCTACAACTTTTTATAATAAATCTTGCTTCTTCATAAAGTTCAAAGTTTATCCTAAAATCCCCAAACTTTAATAAATTTAAAATATAATATAAAAATTAAAAATATATTCAAAGTAAATAATATATTTAAATATGCTATTCAAAGTAAATAATATATTTAAATATGCTATTCAAAGACATAGTACTTCATAGAACCTCTATTTGTCATATAGCATGAACTTTTGTCATATACAATATTAAGAGAAAAAACATAACTCACTAACTAATGTAAAAACAGGTAAATTGAGCCTTGGAGGGGATAGATAAATTAAAGAATTTGTATTTGAATCTTATCGTGTAGGGTCGGTTTACCGACCATTAAACAAGCATTTGTCTCAGTTTATGGTCGATAAACCGACCCTACAAAATTCAAATTTTTCTTAAAAAATACAAAAAAAATCTAGAAAAGGAATTTATCGAAATTTTCAAAATAATAGAGGGAAAGCCTAAAAAATCCTTGTCATTTATCATAAAATGACAAGAGTTCATGGTAGATGACAAAACAACCCTAATAAATACTTCTACAAATTTACCCCAACTGCAATAAAATATACTCCCCAACCCGAAAAGAATTCGCATAAATTGTCCATGTATAGGTAACTGAACCCCCTGTTGGCATAAAACTACCATCACTTACAAACAGGTTACTCACTTCGTGGGCTTGGCAATGTCTGTTGAGTACCGATGTTTTTGGGTCATCTCCAAAACGGCATCCTCCTGCTTGTAGGTTGGCAGGGGGGTAAGATGAGATGGACGAACGTATGTTTTTTGCTCCCATCTCTTCCATTACTGCTTCGGCTTTTTTGGCTAAGAGTCGTCCTATTTTTAGGTCATGAGGGTGAGCTCCTATACGAATGTTGGCGACAGGAACACCGTAGATGTCTTTGTATTTTTCATCCACACTCACAAAACAGTTATCGGTAGGTAGCCAGTCGTTGAAAATCTCAAAATTGAGCTGTTTTGTGGTGGTAAACTTTTTGAAAATTTTGTTTTGAAGCTCTTCGCCCCAAATGAGTCTGCTTCCATCCCATTTTTGTTTACTTGCTTTTGAAATAGGGTTGGCGTGTTCAAATAGAAAGTCTACAAGCCCACCTTTCATCCCCTCTATTTCATACCAATCACAGAGACTTCGATTGACAAACAGACCTTCGACCATTAACTCTTTTAAGGGCATAGAATCGGCATCGAATTGTCCTGAACCGACTCCTCCTGCCGAGAAGAGTAGGTTTTTTCCAACTTGATTATTATTGTTGGCAAGACCTTTTGGGAAGTTTTTGGATTTTGAATTTAAAAGAAGTCTTGAACTCTCGACTGCTTGACCTGCTACCACAAAGATTTTGGCTTCTATCTTATGCTCTTTTTTAGTTTGGGTATCGACATAAACAGCTTTGGTTACTGTTGCATTTTTTTCATTGAGCTTTTTTACAAAAGCATGAGTTATAATGGTTAAGTTTCCTGTTTTAAGGGCAGGTTGAAGCAGTGAAGCTCTCGCACTCCCTTTTGCACCACTGGCACAAGGGTATGACCCACAATAGTTAGAGTAGTAACAGTTATTTCGCCCCTCTTTGGGTTGTGATAAGATGGCTCGGGGCGTTTTATAGGAAGAGAATTTTAATTTGGCACATGCTTTATCAATAATTTTAGAGATAGGGTGTTCCTCTAAAGCAGGGTAGGGGAACTCTTTTGTACTTCTTGGTTCATGGTATCGGTAGGAGGTAACTTTTCCACTGACCCCTACCATACGTTCAACTTTTTCAAAATAAGGCTCTAATTCTGCATAGTCAATGCACCAATCAATCACATTCGCCCCTTTTATTGCTCCAAATGTGGATTTTAATTTAAAATCTACAGGCTTTAAACGATGAAAATAGCCACTCATAAAGTTGGATGAACCACCAACAATATTTCCATTAAAAAAAGAGCTTTCGGTTTGGGTTGTGGTGGTTTTTACCCACTCTCCATCTTCTAAATCTTCGATGGTGTGGTAGCACTCTTCTAGGTTTGGGGTTACAATATCTCGTTTACAATAGGCAATCTCATCTTTAGAGAAATCTTTCTCTTTTAAAAACCCTCCACGCTCTAAAATAACCACTTTTTTACCTGCATTAACAAGGGTATGTGCCACACCCGATGCCCCAACTCCTGAACCGATTATACATACATCATATTTCATCTTATACTGCCTTTACAAATGTTACTTTTGGACGAGGTTCGCCTGTGTGGTGGTTTAGCCATTTCCAACCCAATTGATTTCTGTTTCCACCATAAATAGGGTCACTTAGTAGAGCTTCTAGTGTGTAAAAGAGTAGAAGAGACGACCAATTTTCTGCTTTTGATGAGCTGTTTACAAAATCTCTTAGGGCTTCATCTCTCTGTTTGGGATTCATGGTTAGAAAATCATTTTCATAGTTTATTAATAAATCTGCTCCATGCATCAAAAATTTAAAATCACTTTTAAGAAAAGAGGAGTGAGTAGAGACGGTTAAAAGATAGTTGGTTGCTCCAAACTCTAAAGCAGAGGGTGCTTTTAAGCCTTTTGGGAAAAAAGTCTCTTGTACGGCTTGGATTACTTTGAATGGAGCAACATCTATGTGTGTTTTAGCGTTTTGTGGTAAAAGAGCCAAGGCTGTTCCTGCACCAATAGCTCCTAAAATAAAGACACGTCTGGTCATAAGAATCCTTTTTTGAATAGTGGATTGGATTATAGCATTATAGAGGGGGATTGGGTGTATGAAATGTTACATAAGTAGTTGACCATAATTAATTTAAAAGATAGCGAGGCTGAAGTCGTCGATTCCACATATGCAAGTTGTATTTTCGGAGTCGGTGTGTTTACACCAATGCCAATGAATTAAGGAATTTTGGATTCTTTTTTGTAGGGATACCCTTTATGGGTATCCAAATATTGGGATAAGTGTGGACACCCACAAGGGATGTCCCTACAAGTTCAAAAGCTTAATTCATTGGCATTGGTGTTTACACCCGAATGAATTTAATTTTGGTTCATTACTTAGTACGAAGAGAAAGCTAAAAAATAGCTCTCTTAATCTTCTACGTGTTTTACATTAATTTGAACTTTGTTGAGGTTTTCGTGCTTTTTAGTAAATAAAAATCGTAATAATTCAATGAACATCTTTTTCCTTATATTAAAAATAAATTAAAAAAATATTCTACTTTAAAATTTTAATAAAGTCAATGGAATTTACTCTTTTGTCTTATTTAATCTCCTCAATCTCTTCATCTCTCTCTAATAGATGACAAAATTTTAGACCATGTAAAAAAATAGCCCATGAGATATAAATCCATAAAAAGAAAAAAAGTAAAATACTAAAGCCACCATAAATGCTTAAATAGGTCTTGTTGTGCATGACATAAAAAATAAATCCACTTTTTGCAATGTACCAAGCAAGAGAAGCAATAAAAGAGCTAATCCCTCCTGCTTTGTTGCTCACATTGGTATTTGCAGAGATTTTATAGGTTAAAAAAAAGATGGACCAAATAATAAAAAAGGGTAATATCTGTAGGGTATGAATGGTTGCTGTAAAGCTATTTTTATCAAGAAGTTCTTGAATTTGGTTAGAGAGATAAAAAGAGAGAACCAACATAATGGGTGTCAAGGTTACCAATGTCCAATAAACGGTTACCGAAGACCAAAAACTTCGACGTTTGGTTTCAAAAATATCATTGACAATGTAGTCATAATTTTTAAAAAACATCATGGAAGCAAAAAGAACATAGATAATTCCTACAATTCCTAATTTTCCTGAGTTCTCTACAAAGGTATTGATGTAGAGTAGAACTTCTTGGGAATGGGTTGGCATAAGGTTTTCAAAAATTACGTTTTGTATGCCTTTATAGACATCTTCAAATATAGGAAGGTTTGTAAAAATAGAGAGAATAATAACCAGTAGAGGAATAATGGAAAAAAGGGTATAAAAACTCAAACTTGCAGAGTAATAAGAGAGTTTGTCTGCAAAGAGTTCAGAGAGAAAATCTCTAATAAAGATGTAGTACTCTTTGATGAGTTGGCGTACTTTGATAGGTTTTTTCATGAGACTCTTTTTTAGTTTAATCATAGCTAAAATAGAATTAACAAAGGAGTATAAGTAGATGACCTTATTTAATTTTATACAGGAAGTAATGCTTTAGCTTTACCTTGATGGAGCTAAAGCACCATTTCCAAATAATTTATAAAAAAGACATAAAAAAGACACTTTTTTAGCTTATACTGTGATTAAGAAAAAGGATTCAAAATGAAAAAACAATTAACAACACTTAGTCTAGTTACAGCAACACTTTTAACTTTAAGTTCAACTCCTCTTAAAGCCCAAAACCTTATTTTAAATGGGAGTTTTGAAGATTATTCAGCCTACAGTGACCATGGACGTTGGAAAGAGGTAACGTTAGCACATTGGAGTGGAAATGCTGAGGTTTGGAACAGCAACATTGGGAAACCTGCAACTGTGGGAGAACATAAGATTGAACTTGACCTTAGAAATGAGGTGGATGAACTAAGTCAAGTTGTTGAAACGGTTGAGGGAAAAACTTATAAACTATCTTTGGATGCATATGCACGACGTTGGAGAACTTCTGATTTTGAAGTTTTGGTAGATGGAGAGGTTTTAGCTAAATTTAGACCTGATGGGAAATGGGCAGAGTTTAATGTCTATTTTGTAGGAACAGGTAGCCAACAAGTCATTAGTTTAAAAGAGTACGATAGTCAAAATAATGGTTTAGGGGCTATTATGGATAATGTTCGTCTTGAAGAGAGTGCAGAGCTTCTTAAAAATGGAAGTTTTGAACACTATACAGTAAACCGAAATCATGGAAGATGGAAAGAGGTTACTTTTGATGGTTGGGAAGGTAAAGGTGAAGTTTGGAATAACCATTTAGGTAAACGTTCTACTAATGGTGTTAGAAAAATAGAGCTTGATGTTGGAGGGGAACTCAATACTCTAAGCCAAACCGTTACAACTGAAAATAGAAAAGAGTATATTTTAACTTTGGATGCCTATGCACGAGTAGCCAACTCTTCAGATTTTGAGATTTGGATAGACGATAAAAAACTTGAAACAGTAACACCTTCAAGTGAGTGGAAAAACTACAGCTTTAAATTTTTTGGAAATGGGAAAGCTCAAAAGATTCAAATCAAAGAGTTGGCTTCTCAAAATAACAGTTTAGGGGCGATTCTTGATAATATTAGTTTGGTAGCGACAGGTAATTTTGATAACCGTCCACCTGTTATTGAAGGTACATCTAAAACATCTATTCCACTCTACAGCCGTTATATTTTTGTTCCTGAGTCAAGTGATATTGATGGAGATAACTTAACTTACAGCATTAATAATAAACCATCTTGGACAGAGTTTAATAGCTCTACAGGTATTTTAACAGGTGTTCCAACAGCTATGGGAACAGCTTCTGATATTAAAATTTCTGTTACTGATGGCAGATTAACAACAACATTAGCACCATTCTCTATAGAGATAACTAAAGAGGTTGATATTGCACAAAAATATGGAAAAGCTACTCAGCCTGATAGAGATGGTTACTACTGGTACAGCTCTCCTGATAAGATGATTGATGGAGATGATACAACTTTTAACCATACAGAGGGCAATCCAACTAAAAACTGGGTTCAGGTAGAGATTCCTCACTCTACTAAAATTCATAAAGTGATGATTCAGAGCCGAACCTCTAACAGTTGGAGAATAGGGGGAGCAACTGTCTATATCTCGAATACACCATACAGTGGTACACTAAATGAAAATAATAAAATAGGAACACTTCAAGGAAATTCTAGTAAACAGTACATTGAGTTATCTGAAGCTAAATCAGGAAGCTACTTAATTATTAAAGGTAAAGATAGCCAACATATTCATTTAGTAACCGTTGAAGTTTATGGAGAGATGCCTTCTGCTCCAATATTTACAAGTAGTGATTATAATCTAACTATTGGAAAATGGCAAAACAAGACAGAGTCTATCTTTAATGTTAAAGCAACTGATTATCAAGAAGATAGTTTAAGTTACTCTATTGAAGGAGATGTTCCTTTTGTTATTGATGATAATGGAGATATTCGAGTAAATGATGTCTTAACAGCTGATAGTTATACCTTTGATGTGGTGCTTAGTGATGGATTAAACAGTACCAAACAGAGTATGAGTGTGAAGATTGCCAATAAAACGATTGTTGATAAGACAGCTAGAAGTAACGATAGTACACCTGAACTAAGTGGATTTGTACCCAATACCTATAATGATGGAGACACTCTAACGGTAACCATTGCAGGAGTGAGTTATGAAGCCGTTGTTAATAGTGATGGAACATGGAGCATTGATAATGACAGAATAGAAAACCCTCTAGCTATAGGAACGTATGATATTAAGATAAGTATAAATGGTAGTGAAGCAATTGTTTATGAGGATTACTTTGAAGTTTACAGTTCTATGTTGCAAACTTCTACTCAATTACTCTCTATGGAGACCATTGCAGATGTAGCTGTTACTGTAGCTTCTCATACAGAAACACCTTTGAAAAAAGATGAGCGTGTACGAGCAAGTAGTGTTTGGTTAAAAGTAGAAAATGGTGTAGTTACTTTAGAGAATAAATCGTATAGAGAGATAAAATCTCTTTTAGGAAAATATCAAGATGAAAATGGAAAAGATGTTTTAGTTAAATTAGACTTTAATCAAAATATTTTACCATACAGCTCTAATATTTTAGAGAATTTTGACCATGCAACTGAAATGAAGATTGTTCATACAGCAGGACATTTTGATATGGAACTTTCATTTGGTGGAACAGATTGTAATGCAGATACTCCAACTGATAAAACAATTTACTGTACACCAACAAGCAAAAATGATGAAATCTATTCTGAACATTCAGCACAAAATGTGACTGACCTTTCAGAACAGCAAGTTTACTCTACTGCTATGGCAACCTATAATCACTTATATAACAGTGTAGATGGTTTAAATGCAATGAAAGCATGGGTAAATGGAACAACCTATAAAGAGCTTGACTATACAGGAGATTATCAATCATCAAAAGGTTATTTAGAGTTTGTAGATGACAAAATGGCGTACCTTAATGAAAAATATTTTAGAGTAACCATGCCAAACAACCATGTTAAATTCTCTGCCATGAGATACCAATACGCAGCCGAAGGAATGGGTGGTGGATATACAGGAAACCTTTTAGGAACAAAAAATGGAGGATGGTTTGCTTCTATTTGGGAGGGTTCAATTAAATTTGATAATAACCGTCTTTTAACCTATGATACTGCTCATCATGAAGCAATGCATGCCATTGGATTTAGTCACGCTTCAGGAATGACTTATGGTTGGTCATATGCATTAAGACAAGTTGTTAATAAGCTCTATACTGTTGGTAAAAAACCTGTGGTAGATGTACCTAACTATGTTTTTGAGACTAAAATGGTTAATGATACTCAAGTGCAATTAACCCTTTATAAAACAGCCGAAGCAACAGAAGATGAGGTAACTATTGAAATTCTCTCTGGAACACCTGTAATGGATAATGATTATACTGTTGAACAGACAGATAATAATGAGAATAACCAAGTAACATTAACCATGAACAAAGAGTTATTAACACGCTTCTTTATACGAGCTTATGGTGCTGACAGTGATGAGATTATGACAAAAATGATAACACCACAAGATTCAACCAAAACACTATTGGCAACCGATAACAATGCAAGTAAAGAGTACCACCTAATTAGCCATGCTAACTGGGAAAAAGGGGCAAAAGCACTAAATCTACCAATTAAAACAAATGAGTCTCGACCAATATGTAAGCTTTTTCTTGGAGTAGATGCAGAGATAGCTTATGAGGTAGATGCTAAAAAAGTACAATCTGACTTTAGAGCTGAAATGGACTCTATGGATTGGATAGAATCTAAAAAGTTCTTAGGTCGTAGAGGTGTTTGGTATCAATACCTAGCTTATGACTATAGTGATGGCGAGTACAGCACAGAGTGGAAAGATTATAACAAACCTGTTAATGATGACACTCTTGGTGTTCTTTGTGTTAAAAAAATTAAATAACTAAAACTGCTATCTCTTCTAACTCCAAAATATTGCGAGGCTAAAGCACTCGATTCCATATATGAAAGTTATATTTTCGGAATCGGAGTGTTTACACCAATGCCAATGAATTAAGGAATTTTGGATTCTTTTTTGTAGGGATACCCTTTATGGGTATCCAAATATTGGGATAAGTGTGGACACCCACAAGGGATGTCCCTACAAGTTCAAAAGCTTAATTCATTGGCATTGGTGTTTACACCCGAACAATGAATTAGTTAAAAAAAGGTTATTGGTCTATCTTTTCTTTACCCATCTCTCTATTAAACCCTTTTAATCTACCTAAAAAGACCAAATATACCATCTCAGAAATTGCATCATAGGGTTTTAAATCTATGTCTTGTCTAGATTTATTTCTTATTTCAAACTCTTTATTATAGTAGTCTATAGGGTACTTATCAACATGAAAATAGACCCGAAATGAGTCTTTGTAAAGAATAAATTGCTTATTATGTTTATGGTCTAAAGTTTTTGATATTAAAGAGAAAGAGTAGATAGCCACAAAACTAAACTCTGCATCTATTCCTCTGAAATTTTCTCTTAGAGTTTTTATAACTTTGGGGGAGTTAATCTTTTGACAACGTTGATTGGTATTGTTAACTTCATCAAAGCTATTAGCAGAGCAATACTCTTTATAAAATTCAATATAACTATCTAAATCAGCATAGTAATCTAAAAAATCTCTAATTTTAATTCTATTAATTCGGTATCTCATTGTCACTTTTATTTTAGCTTTATCAACACGATTAACAGAAAATTTGGTGGTACGATGTTTTTTTAGATGGTTGTAAATTCTTTCATTTTTTTCTCTTAATCCCTCTAAAGAGACTATCTCGGGCAGAACACTATAGTTTCTATTAAAATCACTCTTTTCTAAATATTCTGAAGGAATAATGGTTAACCCTTCAATATAACGAACAAATCTATGGGTACTAATATGCTCTTGGTAATTCAAGACAATTTTTTCAAAATACCCTTTTTTAGAAGAGAACGACTTAATGGGCATATTACTACGATGTTCTAAAATATCAAAATCATCAGGAGCTGTAACAGTAGATTTATAAGCAAAACTCATAACCCAATAGTAAAACGTATTCCATAAATATTTAAAAGAGATAATAGCTTTTCTACCAAAAATCAATAAGAAAAATATAAATAATCCACCATAAAATACTAGACTAGCACAAAAAGCTTTTGACCAACTCTTATCCGTACTCCAGCCAAGGTTAAAGAACTCTCCACTATCTGGATTTGCTTCAAAAAAATCTTTAAATGTTCCAACAGAACTAATAGTATCAGGCAGAGCAAAAAGTACTGTTGCAAGAATGGCTAAAATCATAATAAAAAATTTGCTATCTTCACTGATTCCAAGCTTATTCTCATTACTCTTTATTAGTGATTCAATATCCTCTTTATCATGATTGTTACTCTCATAATGTTTTATCTCTTCAAGTTCATTATAGGTACGATTAGAGTGGTAGAGTTTTAAAATATCATTTAGTGATTTTGTTGTCTCTAAAAAATATGCCAAGAGTGATTTCCACTCATTGTAGTAGAGTAGTTGGGTAATATCCTCTTTTTCGTTAATTTGCCCCAAAGAGCTTACATTTCCAATGGCAATATAGTAGGCACTTTTTAAAGCGTTATCTATCTTCATAAAGAGAGGTTTTTTAGAGATAAGAAGTTGTACATAGTTCTCTATCTTCTCTTCTGACCACTTTTGAAATACCTGATTATTTTTATACTTATCATCAATAGCAGAGGTATCTTGAGGGGTCATAAAGATAATCTTTCCTGTTAACCCTTCGCGTACCTCTTTTATACTTTTTGTAATTCTATCAAAATATTTAGCTGATACAACAGTATTTAAAAACTTAGAGATTGCCTGCTCTTCATAACAGTCCAAGACTATTTTTTTATGGGTATTTTCATCTAGATTATCTATATTATTAGACTTTTTAAAAATATTACTAATATGGGCTTCGGTACTCTTTTGATTAAGTGTTTTAAAGTCGTAGTACTCATCTTGTTTGACCTCGTATTTATACTTTTGAAGTTTTAATATTTTACTTTGAATATTCAAACTTGCAAGGTCAACGTCGCTCTCATCTGCCTCATAACAGGCTTCTAGAATAAAATGTTCTAATCGAACTTCTTTCTCTTTGGTCTGTTTTTGATTAAATGCTTTATGGTTTAAGTGGTCATTTAAAAAGGTCTCTTTTAAAACATCTTCTTGGGTCTCACTCAACAAAGGGTAGTTATTCTCTTTGGCAAAAAGTTCACGAATAAGCTCTTCATCTATCTTTTTAGAGTTCTCTAAATCTTCATTGGCACTGTTTTTTAACTCAAAATAGTAGAATCCAAACTCATTAAATACAAGTTCTCCTGTTCGCTCACTATTTTTAAATTTAAACTCTATCTTTCCCCAATAACCAATGGTATTTTTAGCAGGATAGAGGTTAATTGAAGGGTTAAAACTTTTTGCATCTGAGGGTATTCGTTTATCATATATCTCAAGTTGACACTGTTCGATTAAATGGTTATCTTCTAAAAAGTCGTTTAAATATTTTAAAAATAAATTTTCACTGCTTGGCTTATCACTGTTGTAGTATTCATCAAAGTATTTGGGAAGCCACAAGAGGTAGAACGAGTATTCTTTCATATGAATGCTCCATATTAGATAGATAGTATCAACTCTAACATAAAAATAAATAGATATTCATAAAAAGTATAAATAAAGAACACTTTGCCACCAACAATTATTCTTCCAATGCTTAATGTAAATCAAATAAAAACAGATATTGTTATTGATATAAATATAAATGGGCTTATGGAAAGGTTCATGCAGGTAAGGTTATGGCTGAAGTGAAAGTATTGTTAAACTAAGAATAATTAACCTTTGTAAGGGACTGAAATGAGTATAATTATTTTGAATTTTTATTTAAAGGTTAAGTTGTGACAACTGTGTTAATGTTGCTTATGTTACCGATAGGTCTCTATGTCTATTTTGGAAAAGAGAAAAAAGATAGAGAGGTCTATCAAGCTGTTTTTAATGATTTTGAGTTAAAAATAGCCAAGAGAAAAGAGTTAAGTAACAAAGAAAAAATAGAGCTGTTTGAGCAGATGCTTGAACAAAATGGCTATAACGTTGTTGAAGTTACTGATACCACGGTAAAAGCTCAAAAGAAAATTTTGAGTATGGGATTAATGATGATGGGAATAGGTATTTATATCGTTGGTTTATTACTCTATTTAGTCTATTATTTCTATTTACAAAAACCTCATGAAATCATTTTTGATATTTATAAAACAAAGGAAAATTCTTGAAAAACATACTTTTAATACTTCACGCATTGGTTCTAATGATGACTTTATCTATTGTTGTAATGCCAAATTTATGGATGCTCTCTGTTGTGAGTGGAGCAGAGGGATTAAAAGGAATCTCATTTCCTATAATTTGGACAATTTATGCTGTTTTAGTCTTTTTTACTTCGGCATTTACTTTCTCTTGGTTGATTAAGAAGTAGAGTAGTGAAACTATTTAAATGAGTTTGTATTCTCTTTTCTCTTAAGAACTATTCTTTAATATTAAAAAATAAACATTATATATTCTATAGTGTTTAATTTTTAAAATTCATCTGTTTTCTTGCTCTTTTTTTATAGAACCTTTTAAAATATTTAGCTATATTTAGTTAGATACTATATTAAATAGAAGGGAGAGAAGATGAATTTTATTAACGTTGAAGAGTTCGACAAAGAGGAAGAAAAAGAGATAAAAAAAGAAGAAATGAGCGAAGAAGATAAAAAAAGAGCAAAAGAGATAAAAGAGGAACAGAAAATCTTAGCTACAAATGCTTGGCATTTGGCACGATATTATATTGAACATGACTATGAAATAGAGATTAAAGAAAAAGAGAAAGAAGAATTTGATATTGGCGACTTTCTTGTTTGCTCGGAACTTTATCCTAACTTAGAAGAGAATCAAAGAAAAGCATTTATTCGTCAATATGCAATACTAGAAAAAGCAACAAAAAATGTAACGGCTAGAACATTGGTAGCAACACGAATTCATGGACAAGGTTTTTTTCATGCTATTTTTGGTACTTCGGTAGGGAAATATTTACTTTTTTTAGCAATAATTACTGTAACATTTTTATCCCTTTTAATTGTCAATATTGTAACAGAGAATATATTACCAACGATTCTAATACCATTTCTAGCAGCAGGATTGGGAACTTGTGTGTTTTTATTGAGAATCACTCAAGAGAAGTTAAGTACACGTCAATTTGACCCAGCATTTATTCCTTCTCAATTAATTCGTTTAAGTTTGGGTATTTTGGCAGGTGGTTCAATTGTTCTTTTTCCTGATTTGCTTACTCCTCTTCCTTCTGATGGAGGAGAGAGTAACTTGTTTTCTAATATTAGTATAGAACAGGGTACATTGGCTTTTGTTTTGGGGTATGCTGTAGATATTTTTTATTCATTACTTGATAATATTGGTGGTAAAATTAAATAAAATTACTCTATCAAGTTTTTATGATAACGTTTTTTATACCCTTTTTTAATTTTTTGAGCCAACTTATGAACACTCATTGCATAGTAAGAGCTGTGGTTGTATCGGGTAATAACATAAAAGTTTTTAGCACCATACCACAGTTCATCCCAACCATGTTTTTCTAATTTAATAAGGCTGACTTTCCCATGATAGTTAAAATCATCTCGGGGTGTTATTTCCTCTAAATTTTTTCTATAATAAGTATGCGTATATCCTGTCGGTAATGCATCAAAACGGTTACCTTCATATTTAACTCTCACAGCTACATCTTCATTTTTTCTCCAATGATGACGTTTAAAATAGTAGGCAATACTTCCAATGGCATCCACCACATTATTCATCTGTTTTTTGCCATCTTTGTTAAAGTCCACGGCAAAAGCTTTGTAGGTACTTGGAATAAATTGAGCCAAACCGATAGCACCTGATGAAGAGCCTCTAATATCTTTTGGATTTATCTTTTCTCTGGCAGAGAGTCGCAAGAGTGCTTTGAGTTGTTTTCTATAAAATTTAGCCCTTCTATCATTTTTATCAAAAGAGAGATGTACTAAACGGTCAAAAACAAAATAGTCTCCACGCATGACACCGTAATTACTCTCTATTCCTATAATAGCAGTAACGTATTCGGGTGGAATACCATATTTTTTATATGCTCGTTTGAGTGTTTTTTTGAATTTATGCATAAAATAAATTCCACCACCTGCTCGTTTTTTAAATTGGAAATAGTACTTGTCCCAACTTCCCATCGACCTACACCGACCACCACCACAGTATAAACCTTGTCTAAGTCTTCGTATATAGCTACGTTTACGAATAGATTTAAACCATGTATTAAGCGTTTTTTTCTTAAAGCCATATCTGTACTGCATAGTATGCATAAAGTTTTTAACTTGAGCTTTTTTAGTATAATCAACAGCCATGAGAGGTGTGAAAATAATAAATATCAGTAGTAGATAGGCTTTAATAAATCTCATTTTATAAACCCATCTTAGCAGGGTTCAAAATATTATTTGGGTCAAATGACTTTTTAATATCTTTAAACATCTGTAACTCTTGTGCATTAAAGGCAATACCCATAAATGGAGCTTTTGATGTTCCTATTCCATGTTCTCCACTTAGTGTTCCACCCATATCGACAACCATTTGGAATATCTCTTCAATACATTTATGACCATCGTCTATTTGTGAAATATCAATCATAACGTTAACATGTATGTTTCCATCTCCTGCATGACCAAAACATGGAACTTTGAAGTTATATTTATCTCCTAAAGCATAGATTGCTTTTAAGGCTTTTGGTAGCATTGAACGTGGAACAGATATATCTTCGTTTAGTTTTTTATTTCCAAAAATAGTAATGGATTGTGAAGCATTTTTTCGTGCGTACCAAAGCTCTTTGGCTTCTGCATCACTTTGAGCAATTCTAAATTCAGTAGCAGAGTTCTCTTTGAATGATTTCTCTAGGGTTTCTAGCTGAAAAGAGACTTCTTCGGGTACATTTCCATCTACATCTCCTACCAAAACAGCACCTGCATTGGTTGGTAAATTAACACCAAGTTTTTGGATAAGGGCTTCTATAACCAAGGCATCCAAAAACTCCATTGCCACAGGGTTTGCACCTGCCGAAAGGGATTTAAAAACGGCATTCATCGCATTGTCAACGCTTGGGAAAATTCCCATATAAGTCTTTTTGTATTTTGGTTTTGGAATCAGTTTTAGAGTCAACTCTGTAAGAACAGCTAATGTCCCTTCACTTGCAATTAAGATACCTGCTATGTTGTATCCTGCTACATCCTTAATGGTACGTTTTCCTGCTCGAATAATATCTCCATTGGTACGCACAGCACGAAGAGCCATTACATAATCTTTGGTAATTCCATATTTTGCAGCACGCATTCCCCCTGCATTTTCAGCAACATTTCCACCCAAAGTAGAGTACTCTTCACTGGCTGGGTCTGGTGGGTAGAAGAGTCCAAGCTCTTCGACATGTTTTTGTAAATCCATATTGATAACCCCTGGTTGAACCACGGCAACCATGTTTTCGGTGTCAATTTCCAAAATCTTGTTCATGTGTTTTTCCATAGCCAAGATAATTCCACCATTAGCAGGTAATGCACCACCTGTAAATCCAGAACCTGCACCACGAGCAGTGATAATAATAAGATTATCGTTACAATATTTTAATATTTTGCTAATGTCCTCTTCATGACGGGGGAAAATAACAGCATCGGGTTCAAAGTGAGTTCGTGTAGCATCATAACTGTAGGCAATCATGTGTGCTTTATCGTCGTAGATATTCTCTTTGCCTACGATAGCTGTAAATTGCTCTAAGTGTTTTTTATCTATCATCTTGTCTCTTTTAAGTCTTTGATTGCTTTGTAGTAATCTTTTAGTGTAATCTCTGAAAACCCAAAGGTAGATACATCCATATGTTCAAAACGTGAAAAGAATGGGTTCATTGCTTTTTTAGCTGTACCTTTAATCTGTTTTTGACCCAAGAATTTTTTGCTAATGGGATCTAAAATAAGCAGTTCTGTTTTTGTTGCAATGAGTACTAATCCCACTTGATTCTGTATGGCAAATTTTTGTAAGCTATTTAAAGAGATTTCAGAGGTCTCTTCACTCATAAACTGAAGTGCATAAGCATCAGGATGAATCCATGTTTTATTAAATTTCTTTGTGATATTACTGTAGCTTCGTGCATCGGGGGCAATTAGTAGAGCATTGTTGTAAAAATTACCTAAAATAACTTTGTCATTTACTTTTGCTTCTGTTTTAACGGTAGGTATATTTTCATGTAAAATGGCTGTATAGGGTAAGATTTTAGCATGTCCATTTTGGGTACTAATAACAGAATGCGTAATAGCAGAGAGACCATTTCCATAATCATGAACAATCAGACCCGACATCCCTGCTGATATATTTTGTGCAAGTTGAATGGTATCTCCATTAATACTTTTTATGGTTGTTTCCATACGTTGTGGAAGGGTGTTTGCCATAAGGCTGTAGGTTGCTAAAACGAAGAGTATAATTTTTTTCATCCTCTATCTCCAAGGATACCTCGTCCATAATCTTCGATTTGGGCGAGGAGGAATTGGTAGAACTTGTCACTGTTTAATTGTTGCCATTGCATAAGCATAGCCGTCTCCTTTTTGTATAGTTTTACAATATCTATAATTAATACCTTGAACTGTTCCTAAAGTTGTTGTAATATTAAAATTGCCACTAACTCTAACA
>Ga0256826_1000412_pt1 | contig 26070 bp, 45 predicted proteins | sample CV79metaG_FD_185975 | JGI IMG/M metagenome (GOLD analysis project Ga0256826, IMG submission 185975) | Hydrothermal vent microbial communities from East Pacific Rise, Pacific Ocean - CV79 | ecosystem: Environmental > Aquatic > Marine > Hydrothermal vents | place: Pacific Ocean: East Pacific Rise...
GAACTAAGTACCGAACATAATAATATAGTAATACAATACTCATACACTTTTTATTCATAAATACAAAGCAAGTGAACTAAGCTAAGTATAAGCTCAATATGTTATAATAAGTATTCTTGAGATGACTTCAACACAAAATATAAATATTTTTATAAACACAAAAAGGAGGAAGTATGAATTTTAATTTAAACAATGTAGCATTAGATCTTTTCAACAAAGAAAAAACGCAAAAGAAACAAACTTTAAAATTAAAAAAAATAACAAAAGGCACATCTTTAATCATCAGTCCAGCTAAAGCAAAAATGCTTAAAGAGAATAAAGTTCTGTTTCATAACAAAAGAAGCATCAACTTAAATAGATTAGTAATTGCTATTTCACTAAACGAAATCAGCACTTATAATTTTAATGTACACCAATCAGTAGGAGGAGTTCCTCTTTCAGAGTCATATTTAAAAGCAAGAGTTCCACATTTCAGCACAAGGGACTCTTTTAAGTCTGTATTTAACTTGTTTTTTGATAGAATACATCAAGGAAATCCTTATGATACTCTAGGGTGTAGTGCTTATGATAAAGTCACAGGTGAGCAAGATCTAGCATACACTAAAACAGATAAAATAGTTCAGTTCTTGTCTGATTACTTCAGCGATAAAATTACTTTAGGGCAGTACACAGCATTCTTTAATGAAAAACTAAAAGAAGTGAAGTCAATTAAAATATCTAAATTAATCACTTCAAACAAAGAACTTTATCTATCGAGTAAAAAAGTACCTGATTCAGCTAATTCAACCAAAACAGTCAGAACAAAAAAAGTACAAAAACTACCTAAACAAGTACTTAAAAACATAGATTCTCTTTATTCAGAGCTACAAAACAGAGTTCAATACAGAGGATACGAAGTAACAAAACGGGAATTAGGAACTATTAGTTCTATAAAAAACAGTATTGTAAACGGAAATCTTGTACTTGAAAATAGCGTTTCTTTAAACAATGGTCGTGAATTCAATACTATAACAGGAGCCCCTAAAGATATAAGAAACATAGTATTTCAAGGTTATCTTTCATTAGATATTTCAAACGCGGCTTACTCTATGATTAGAACTAAATTAATCAGTGAAGAAAATGAACATAAATTTCCTTTATTCATGGGTTATCTGAAAAACAGAGATTCTATTATTTGTAGCATTGCTGATTCTGTACTGAAAGATGAGGATTTAAAAGTAAATCGTAGAACAAAGGAATATCAAGAAGTAAAAGGTTATATTAAACTTAATTTCCTTAGTTTACTTTTTGGTTCACAACTAAGTACATTCAACCTAAGAAAAGGAACAGAACAAGAAGTAAAAGATATAATTTCAGCTTTACCAGAAGTAAAAGGTCTTAAAGTAGAAATTCGTACTCTAGCAAAACAAAACAATTCAACAGTTAAAGAACTAGGAAATGCCTTCATGACTATTGAAACAGCAGTTATGACTGAAATAGAAGATGCTTTTAGATTGAATTACATAGAAGACCAAGATCCATTTATTGCATTTAGAGTACACGATGAAGTAATAGTTCCTAGAGGAAGTTATAGAAATGGAACAACTGAAGTAATTCAAAACATCTTAAACAAATACAAACTAAGCACTAAAGACCTCGATTTAAATGAAGCTATATTCAGTGATTTAGTTGCTTTAACTCCTGAAGAGGTTGTTTTTGAAACAAACGAACAAAAAACAGATTATGAACAAATAAAGTACATAGATATTGAATTATTAGTCGATTTATTTGTAGAATCGGTTAAGTTAGTAAAACAAGAGTAAGGCACTAAGTAACGGACATATAACACACACATATACAATACTCATACACTTTTTAAAGACTTCAAAGAACAGATGCTAGATTAGGCTCAAGAAGCAATTTAAAAACAAAAAGAGAGAGTAAAATTGGATTAAGAACACTTTTTAGAATTAACATTTTGAAATTCAAGGATTAAAAAATAGAGGAAGAAAAAAAGATGGATAATTATGATTGATTTTTCTGTGAGGGAATAAGAAATGAGGCTACCACACCTCATTTCTATTTTTATGATATTTTTAATTTTAATTATCTTGGATGCTGATTGACTCTATTTAAAGAATTTTTAGGGTTCGTTACTCTATCACTAGGTAATATCCTATCTTTAACCTAACAAGTGTTTCCAGCAGTTAAATAAATTTTCATTAGATAATTGCTTATCTAGGCGGCAATCTGTCTACCGAATATTGTATTATCTGTAACTGAACCATATGCAAAAGCAATATCTCCAGCATTAACAAAACCATCTGAACCATTAGACATATAAAGAACTTTATTAACCGCAGGAGTTAAAACTGTTCCGTCAAGTGCTAATTCAGCACTAGTGAATAATCTAGAATCTGGCATTTCTACTATTGCAGTATTATCTTTAACATATACTAGAGTATCAAATTTGTTAATTATATCTTCAATATAGTTTGATTTGTTTCTGAAATCTTTAGAACCAGGAATTAATGAAACTATGTAAGTTCCTTTAACTTCACCTTTATCTCTTATGATAACAGCAATTTCTTTCTTTGACTCAAGAGGTTTAGTTTCAAAGAAGTCATTTAGAACTAAGCCGTTAAATACATTTTGTTTTCCTGATGCGAAATCTGCTTCTTTAGCGATAGCAATTTCTACTCCATTCATTAATGCACCACTAGATTTAGCGATAAATTTTAATTTTGTATTTCCTTTAACAGGAATACTCATCTCTTTAACTTCATACTCTTCTTCGTTAGCTATGTGAATTGCTTCTAACTTAAGTTCTTCTGCAGTTTTAGCAGTAGCACCAGTCATTGGAGCAGTTGCGATAGCATTGATTGCTGAATATTTAACTAGAACAACAGCTCCTACATTAGCAATACTTGAAAAATCAACTTTTTCACCATTAACTTCTGCTAGAACTAATTCGTAAGATTCACCTTCAACATTTTCTGTTACATTTGTTGCAGTCATATCACCTGCTACAACCACATTTTCCATTGCAACACCAGCAACTGAAGCAGTTACAGTAATAACAGCACCATCAACAGATACATTAGTAGCATTAGTATCTACATTTTCTATTAAAGTTGCAATCTCCGAAGCGATTTCTTCTTTAGTATTATCTGCAGTTGCTGAATAAGTAACTTCTTGACCTCTGTTCTTAACTGTATAATCAGTTTCTGAAGCTGAATTAACAGTGATAGTATCTACTTGTTTAACAGCTTCAACTGGTGCTTCAATTTCAGTTACAGTGAATGTATCTTCTGCATTAGCATCAAATTTTAATTCAGTACCTACTTGAATTGTAGTTGGAACTTTTGTTACTTCAACTTTACCAGCTTCATTAACAGCATAAACTTCATTCTCTGAAGGTTTAAATGTTCCGTTTGCATCAACAGCACGAGATACTAAGATCTTGTTTGCATATTGTAAACTTTTTGTTCAATTAAGTTCGTTACACTTAACTCGGTTACTTGAACCTGCTTTGAGTCTCCTCAAAGAACAGACTATATCTTTACCTACATCTTTTTATTATGTTTAGGTACTAACCACTTCCAGATTACTTAATCTGTACTCCTCCTATGAGGATAGTCGTTGAACTTTTTCCTTATCCAATTTTGGGTTAATAGACTTAGGAACTTAGATGCTGATTGTCTCTATCTTCTTTTTATTAGACTCTTCTAACTAAGTTTCCTTGAGTTAGTGTAGTAAAGAAGCCTGAACAAGATGTTCCAGCAATTCGATTAGTTATTTTTCATAGATATTTCTACCTAAGCACTCCTTAAATTGAAGTTGTATACTTGATACCAATCATTAAAATTCGTATTCGTTGGTTTTCCGAAGTTCTCGATTAGTTCATCAACATTAGTGATTAATATAAATTTGTCACTTGGACCTTTAGTGAATACACCTGCGAATGCCGCGGTAGCGTTTCCTATTTGTGGTACTACTATTGATAAATCTATTTCGTTTACTTCTACGCCTGGGCTCAGCATTATATTTCTCCTTTGTTACCTAAGTAACACGTCTTTTTAATAAAGTATAAAGAACCCTTATTTTTAAGAACATAAAAGACAAAAAAGTTCACTCGGGAGACCTAGTAGACGCATCTACTAGTTATTCGAGGTATAAGGATTGACCTTATCTATTTTTATTTATAAATATTTTTATATAAAATTAAGGAGAGAAATATGATAAAATACAAGACAGTAATAGATGGGAGTTCAATCACTCTAGGTGTAATGCAAAAGGAAAAAACATTCATGAAAGGTGAAGAGGTTCTTGAGAACTCATTCACTGAATGTTACCCTCAGTATTTTAAAAAAATAGGTGATATTGAAGGATTTGCTAATTTAGCCAGCACAAAATTCATTCCAGTTAAACAAGAAGAGAAAGAACAAGAAGAACCCACTAAATTAATTTATATAGATTTAGATAATATAAGTGTAGAAATACTAAATAAAGCTTTGAATTCAGTAAATGCAACAACCTTAGATATTATATCGCTAACTGATATTATGAACAATATAAAAGAACAAATAACAGAACAAGACATTAAAGAACCAGTTGAAGTTCAACTAGAAGAACTCCCGGATAGTCTTATTCAAGAGTCCTATGAAGAATATGATGTTAAAATAGAAACTGAAGAAGACGAAAATGAGAATTAGAACTAAAGAAGATTTAAGGGAATATATAAAAAGGAGATTGGGTGCTCCTTTGCTTAATGTAGAATTGACTGAGGATATGCTTGATGATTGTATAGATAAAGCCATAGAAATATATTCTAACTACGGATATGATGGAACCACTGAAGAGATACTAGTTGTCAATCTTGAAAGAGGGAAAATGGATTATAAACTACCTGATGAAGTAATAGCAGTAACAGGGCTTCAAGCTTCAAGCACTTATTCTACTTTCATTAATATACCAGCAGGATATACTCTAGCAATGAATCCTATATCACTGAACATTCAAGATAGTATATCAACTATCGATATACAGTCTATGACTTCTAGAATGAGTAAAATGTCTAATCTTAGGGGTTTGTTTGATGTAAACATTAATTTTGATTTTAATTCTAACACTAAAATCCTTAGATTTTTCGAAGAACCAATGTCTAGTGTAGCAATTCTAGAGTTGGGTTTAGAATACAGTCCAGGAGTAATAGATGCTATTTTTAATCATCAATGGATTAAAAAAAGAGCCGAAGGTGAAGCCTGGATTATGTGGTCTACAATAATGGGTAAGTATTCAAGTAGCCTAGTGAATGGTTCTGAGATTAACTATGCAGATATGAGAGATAGAGGGAATGATTTAATCGAAAAATCAGATGAGGAATTGCTTGGTTTATTTGAACCTTTAGGGGTTTATGTCTTTTAAAAAAATACTTGATTGAAAAGTTAAGTAAAATGTTTGTATAATACTACTATAAATTTACTAAACAAAAGGATACATATGAAAGCAGAATTTAATTGGGATTTTAGTCCAGAAGATTTAGAACCAGAAGTAGTACCAAAGTCGGATATAGTACTAAATGAAAAACAGCAACTTCATTTAGATAGTATCACTAATGACCTCATCAGTTCAAAAGATGACATCTTCGGAGATGATAGTTGGGTCAGCCTAAAAGGTGGAGCAGGTTCAGGGAAAACTACTCTTTCAAAAGAAATAGTTAGGAAACTACTTAATTCAGGATTTAACATAGCAGTAGTGGCTCCCACACATCAAGCCACTAAGGTAATTAAAAATGCTATTGGTTTTAATCATAAAAAAATTCAATATGCTAGTTTACACGCCTTCCTAGGATTAAAACCAGGAAAAATGAATTATGAAACAGGTGAACAACCATTTGTCAAAGAAAGAAATAGACATAAACTTTCACAAATAGCACTTGAACATTTTGATATTTGTATATTGGATGAAAGTTCTATGGTTTCAAGAGAATTATTTGGATTTTTGCACGAAGAGATGATGCAAAATAATAGAATTAAAACTTTCCTTTTTATAGGTGATGAATACCAACTTCTACCTATTAATGAAGACCCGGGCAAACATTCAGTTTATGATAATGATAAAGTAAACCATTATTCTTTAACTGAACTTATTAGAAATACAGATATGGAAGTTATTAATTTTGTTACTACGATAAGGGAAATGATAGCAAGAAAAGCAACTAAGTATGAACTATTTAACTTCCTTAATTCAGAGAAAGACAAACCACATAATAAAATAAAATTCTACGATAACAAGAAAGATTTCTTCGGAGAGTTCATCAAGAATGATAAGCTAGGAAAATCAGATGATGTTATTGCTACTTTCACCAATAAAAATGTAGATATCTACAACACAAAGATAAGAAACTACTTCACTAAAGATAAAGACGGGGTTATTCCTGAGATTCACCCTAAGGATTTATTTGTAGTGCAAAAAACAGTCCATCAAGAAAAGGGTATCATAGATGATAGGAAAGGTTCATTTATCAACTCTGAGATTCTAGTACTACAATCAACAGTAGAAAAAGAAATAGAATACAAGGGTAAGAAGTTCAGAGGTTTTGTTTGTACTGTGAAAGACGGAAGAAAGTTCAATAAAATTCATTCCGATTCAATAGATGATTTGGAAAGAGCAAAAGAACTCCTTAAAGCTCAAGCATTAAAACAAAAAACAGGTTCTGCTTGGAAATTATACTATGGATTAGAGAATCTGTTCCTGGATGTAAGACCTCAGTTTTCCAGCACTACACACAAACTACAAGGTTCTAGCTATAAGAATGTTTTTGTGGATATGACTGATTTAAGTTATGTAGATGATGATTCATTACTTAGACTTTTCTATGTTGCTAGTACTCGTTCAAAAGAAGATATTCATATTTTAATCTAAAAAGGAACTAAAATGAAAGAAGTTCAAATAACTCTATTTAATGCCAAAGGAGAAGGGAAAATCCCTTACTCTCCTTATGAAGATGGTTCTTTTATATTCATAACCAAAAAAACAAAAACATTAAAAGAAGCTTTTCTATATATGATATCACAGTTCTCTTTATCTAAACCTCTCGAAATAAAAGAAATACTTAAAGTAAAAAGAACCAAAACAGCACTAGGTTCTTTTTCTCCTGAAAGAATATTTAATATAGCATTAGATATAGATGAAGTTAAAACTAAAGAGGATTATCTTGAGATTATAGATTATTTTAAGGATAACAAATATTCAGTTATTCTAGGTAAATCAAGAAGCCATAACTCTAAAACTAACTTCAACATTAAAGGGATGTTAAGGGTAGATTTTAAAAATGACGAAGAGATAATAAAAATTGGTTTATCACAAATTCAAGCAGACCTTGGTGACATCTGCAAAATAGATCTTACTTCAGGTAATATGGTTTCACTTCAAGCTCCATCTAAATGCAACTTCATAATTCACTATCAAGAAAAAGGAAAAATACTTACTGATTCAGGAATTCATATTAAAAATGTAAAGAAATCAATAGCTCAGTCTAAAGAAGAAGTTCTTGAATACGATAATGATTTAATTGATGAGTGCATTAGCATATTTAATTCTTTAGGATACACTCCTATATCAGGAATAAATGATAATGGAAGTATTAATTTCAAACATCCCCAAGAAAGAAAATCTAAAGGAGGTTTCTTCTGGTTTAGTAGTAGTCCTTTAGTTATGCGACATCACAACAAAACTAGAAATCTTAATATTTTTCATATTCTGAAAAAAACAGAGGTAGGAAAAAGATGGTTAAAAACAAAAACAAAGGACGACCAAAGAAAAGACCTTATTAAAGATATAGATACTTCAAAATATAAAAAACATATTTCAGTTAATGAACGATACTTAGATTTCTCTAAAGAAAACAAGAAAGATATAATTCAAGAGTTCTTAGAAACACCAAAAGCAGTTCTTAAGATTAAGTCAGCAATGGGAACAGCAAAATCATCAGGAATAGATTTGTGTATAAAAGAAGCACACAAACAAAATAAATCAGTAATTTTAGTTTCCAACAGAGTTTCAGTTGCTGAAGATTTTTCAAACAAATATGATATTATGCTCTATAAGAATCCTGATTCGTGGAATCACAAAGGTTCTTTAGTTGTTCAGTATGATAGTCTTCATAAGTTCAAACTACAGAATTATGATGTTGTCATTTTTGATGAGTTCAGTTCCTTACTTCTTCATCACAGAGCAGGTTTAACTGATAACGCCAATATCAATGCAGTTAAATTTAAAATTTTAATGGAACAGAAGAATGTTTTGGTTGCTGATGCTTTCTTAACTGGTTATGAAGATACATTTTTTAAAGAAAGGGATATATTCAGTATTGTAAATGAATATAAAGATTCAATTAAGTTGTATGAATATAAAAATAAAGAGTACTTCGTCAAGAAAATAATAGAAAAAGCCCAGGAATTAGATGAAAGTGAACATATTTCAGCTTCATTTACTTCACTTAATGTTATGAGGGTTGTGGAAATGGAACTTAAAGAAAAAGGAATTAAAGTAGTTTCACTTAGTTCTGAAACCTCAAAAATAACAAGGGATATAATTTATAGGAAGTTTAAAGAAGAAAATCATAATGCTTTTAGTGTGATTCTTTTCACACCCACTCTTACAGTAGGCGTATCTAATCTTAACAACATCAGTACTCACTTTCATTACGATTCAGGTTTAAGTACTGATGTTATAAGTTCACTCCAGATGGTTAAGCGAAGTCGTCTCACTAAAGAGATACACTTTTTTCTTGAAGAACGACAATTTTATTTGGATACTGATTTAAGCAGTCTTAATCAAGTAGCAAAGAAAAACATTAATTCTTTCTATAACAAAAAAGATAAGACTTTACTTGTGGATATTAATTATGAGACGGGTGAACTTCAATTAACTCCTCTAGCCGTCTATATTAACGAAATAGAGGTATTCTATAATATTTTAGCAAATAACCACTCCAATGCTTTTAAATTACTTCTTTCTTATCAATTTAAAGATAAAGCAAAGAAAATCATAAAAAAAGATGAAACATTTACAGTCAGAGAGAAAGTAAAAAAACTCAATGAAAAGATAAAAGCTGAAACATTAAACATTCTAGAAGAATACTCAGACAGTATATGGACTATCGAAGATTTGGATACACTGAAGTCTAAGGTTCAAGAACTAACTCCAAACGAGAAAGCCCAGGTTCTAATGGGTGATGTACAACAGAAGTTCAGCAAATTACTACCTAAAGATATTCTAAAAGAAATAACTGAAATAGAAATAAAAGAGAACTTTAGATTTATAAACAAAATAAAAAATATGAAAATAGCACTACTGAATCTTCACTCTACTGATTATACAAAATATGAATTATCTAAAGCAATTAGTACAGATATAGGTTCTTTGCAAGATAAAAAACAAACTGAGTTCTTAGAATACCTACTTGAATTCAACAGCAAAACTGAATTAAAGAACTCTTATTCTAAGAATGAAATTAAAGAGATAGACAGAACCACAGGAAAGAAAAAGTCAGAGCAGTTCTTGAAGAAAATAGGATACAGTTGGAACGAAGCAAAACTTCAAGCCTCTAAGGATGTTTTTAAATATTTAATGTATGTTTAAGTTCTAGCAACATATAATTACTAATATTTAATTAAGGATGCAAAATGAAAGATAATGATATTTTAAGAGTGGCTATTAGAATAGTAGAAGTTGATACTAAGGTTCCTGAACTTGTCCTAACTGAGGATTTTAAATACATTAATTTTAGAGTTCAAGACCCTATAACCAAAAAGACAATTAAAGTCTGGAGATTTAAGCTTAAAGACTTCAGAGAACTTAGTCCACAAGTTAGATCTAAGTTCAGAAAACTAAATTTTCAAGAAATAACTGATTACTGTGCCTACAACAAAGAAGTTCACAAACAAACAAAAATAGGAGATATTTTCGATAAAGAAGTAAATAAAGTATATTACGAATTACTAGATAGAACAATTAAAAGGAATTAAAAATGTATTATTTCAACAAAACAAACAAAATAGTAACGCCAGAGATGTTCAACAGCATAGTTAAACTAGAAAAGAAAGGTTCTAGATATCTTACTTATTATGGTGGAGCAGAAGTTCAAATTGAAAATGAAGACTTCTTGTTTCAAAATATAGCAGAAGTGGTTCAGTTTATAGAAAACCAGTATGGTTTTGATACTAAAAGTAAAATATTCAATAATAGAATAGACAAAATCAAAGCTGATTTCCCTGAGTATTTTATTTAGTTCCAGGGTTATAGGGGTCTATTTCGTACCTCTTAAACATTTCATCCAATCCTTTAGTGAGTTTCTTGCTTTTAGGATAAGGAGGAAAATCTTTTTTCTTTTGGTTTTTTCTTTTAGGAATGAACTCTTCACTATTGTATATTTTCTTGCACTTATTATAATTTCTCTTTGATACTTTTGGTTCTTTATGAACTTCTTTAGGATGAATGAACATTTTACCATCCTGAACATAAGCCCCTTTCTCAAAATAATCAGCCGCGTTTCTTAAAAAATCAGATATATTAAACCCTGGTTCTTTGTCTAATCCTACTCTCTTAATTGAATTCTCTAATTTTCCAAGGACAGCATTTACCCTGAACTCCAATGAAATCCTGATTGTTCCTTTGTTAGCACTATATGGTTCACTGTTAGTTTTGTGATTGTGGTCAAGTGCCATTTTTTCAATAGGGATTTCTTTGTTTAAGACAGGGCATTTTTTATTATTTTCTAACCATATCTTTTCTCTTAATGCTTTTATATCTTTTTGTTTCATTTCTATGAATTCCATTTTTAATCTCCTTTTAAGTTCTAGTACATATAATTATACTAACAAAAAGATTAATTAAGGAAAGAAAATGAACTTCAATAAAATAGAAACAGAGTTAGATAAAATAGAATACTTAGATGGTTCAGTGGTACTTGAAGAGTACAATATGATTATTGATTTTAATGATGGTAGATTTTGTGTTTGGAGTACAGTTGAAACACCTTACTTCTTAGAAGCAGAACTTAAAACCACAGAAGATGTAATTGAATTCCTAAAGAGAGACCAATAATGAATATTGAAGATTTAAAACTTGAAGTTAGTAAAAAATACGGTTGTAGTGCAACTGATTTATTAGGTTATCATTATGGAGATTCAATAGAACTTTCACTTGAAGTTCCTGGTAATGAAAAAGTTTTTTGTTTTTATCCTGATAGAAAGTTCAGATACCAAGAAGTTAATTATGCTTCAAGACCTATACTCCGAGCAGATGATTTATATAGTTCATTCGATGATTTTTTAAAGGAAAAATAATGTTATTTGATATAAATGTAGTCCCAAAAAAGTACAAAAACAGCCCTAAAGTACAACCCACACCAAACACTGAATTAAGATATATAGGCAACAGAAGATGCCATATCAATTCTTTAAGTTATGCTAAGACAGAACCAAAAGTAAAAAAGATTATAGGTTGTCTTCAAGTGTTTAACTGTGGTTACAGTTGTGTTCACTTCGTGGTTGAAATGCTAAATGGTGATATAGTAGACCCTACTTTTGGTAATATGATTTCTGAATACGATTATATCATTGAACTAAAAGAATATAAAATAGAGGAGTTCAAACCAAGAACTGAACTAAATGAACTTAAAAGAGAAATATTTCTTGAACATAATTTCTTTAAAAGAGCATTTAATTCAGAGGATGATATGTAATTAAGTTGTTTTTAAATTAAACAACATATAATTATAACATAAAAAGGATAAAAAAATGTTCATAACAGTAAGAAGAAGTACAAAGCAGATAAAAACAGAGCAAGAAGCAAAACAGGAAGTTAAAAACAACAGCTTCGTTAAAATTAAAGATATGATTGAAGAAACTGAACTTAAAGATTTTGATATTATGCAGGTAAATGGTGTTTCATACCTTTATATGAATGGCAAAATGAAGGAAATTTAATGATACTTATAGAAAAAGTAGCTAAACATTTAGATTTTACTTATGTTGTCACTTTCAGAACCGGATTAGGAGTTAGGAGTGGTTATGTTGCAGTTCCTGCTTCTTATGAAGTTCAAGATGAAAAAATAAAAGTTCATAATGGAATTGATTATATCGGAGGTGGGGATTTCCCCATAATAACAAAAGCAAAATCAACCACTTGGTACGGTTTTGATTGTGGAAGTGAAAATGATAAAGTAGACTTAAAGAAACTTAATGAACTAATTGAATCAGAAACAATTAATGAAGAGACTAAAAAGCAAATTAGGACTCTTATTGATTTTGAGGTTGATTATAAATTAAGTTCTTCTAGTAATACAGTTAAAAGTCATGATTTTGTAGAAAAAGAGTGCAAATCAGTAATAGAACAAATTAAGGAACAGCAATGAACCCAGAACCTACCGAACTAAATGAACTTCAGGAAGAAGTTAAACAAATAAAGACTGAAATTAAAACTAGAACTTCAAAACTTCAAGAGGAGTTAAGAAAGAAGCAGGCAAAAATAAGAGTTCTGAAATTAAAAATTAAAAAGCAAAACAGAATTGATGTTCAAGATAAATCTAAGCATATTATAGATAGGTTTAGAATATGGATTGATGCAGATGGCAAAGAAACTTCTGAGTGGATTATTGACAACGGACCTATGAGAGATTATGTTTTTAATAATGTTAATAGATATGAAACTATAGATTATGTTGAAGATTCATTACTTGATTGGTTCTATGGAGAATTAGGATGTAGATTAAGTGACCAAGAAGCTGAACTTCAATTCAGCAATTTAAAAACTGAAAAACAAGAAGAAATAACAGATATAATGGAAGATGCCATCGAACAAAATATTAAATCGTTTAAATGTGATTGGTAATAAGTAAATTTAAAAGGAGAATAAAATGAAAAAATTAAAAGAAGAGTTAGAGGTAGCAGAAAAAGCAATAGTTGAGTTGAAAAAAAAGTTCAAGAAAATGGTTAATAATTTTAAAAGTGAAGTGAAAATAAAAGATACTGAAATTAAAGTTATCAAGTTAAAAATCAAAGCAGAGAAAAATAAACAAAAAAATTAAAGGACAACAATGAAAATTATAGGTCTTAGAATCAACAAAGTTCCACTAACAAAATATCTTAAAGCAACTCCATCAGAGTTGGACTATAACGACGAACTAGTTGAAGAGTTTGAGTTCATATATGAAACAAACAAAGGAATTTATTCAAGAAAGTTCTTCTTAGAACATGGAATGTGTTATTCAGGATATTGCGGTTCAGAGTGGATTCATGAAAACAGCGAAACAACGGAGTTCGAGTCGAGAGAAGATGTTGGTCCATTGCATTATGTACCTAAAGGAAACCTTAATTTAGAGTATTTCCATACTGAGTACGATGGTAACGAATACTTCACTTTTTATGAAGGAACTGATTCTTACTATCCTAGTGCTACTTTAGATATTAAATTTGATATGTGGATAGAAACAAAAAGAGCAAAAGCAAAGAAACAAGTTTATATTTTTGCAGGTCCTTCAGCAATAGGTAAAAGTTTCATAGCAGGTTCATCTTCATTAAATGTTTATGAAACAGATTCATCTAATGAATTAATGATGACCTTAGATAATGACATAGTTGTTCTTGGTAACAAATATCCTTATTTAACTTCTGATATTCAAGATTATTATGATTTAAAATATAAAGGATTAGTAGAATTAATTCTAGTGGGGTTCAAAAAATATGAATAAAAAATACATCAAAAAAGCACTTGCTTGGAAATGGAAACTAAAGACTAAAGATATTAAAATTAAAAGTCTTAAATTCGACACAGAAACCGAGTTCGACCCAGTTGTTTTAATAGAATATAAAACACCAGAGTTCAGTGGTAATTTACTACTTAATCTATATGAGTTAAAGGCATATTATGAACAAAATTTACTTCTACTATAATTCTATTTCAAAGCAGTTATACAAATGCAAAGAATCAAAATCCAAAGTGAATAGTTACACTCATAAAGATTTAGGTTCAGGAGTGAACTTCATTGCTAATCCTAAGTTTTTATTTGAAACTGAACTTCAAGGAATGAAGTTCATGATTAAAAAAGAAATAAAAGACTCTGAGATTCCCGAAGGAATCTCAGTAGAAGAACTCAAACAACTATTTCCTGAGTTCTTCATATGATTTGTATGGATAAGAAATTCTATAGAGAAAAAGGGGTTGTAGTTGAAGTTCCTCAAAACAACTACGGTTCAAATATAAAAGAAATAAGGTTCAGTATTGAAAATAACAAACTTATCAACACTGAATTAATTGTATTCAGGAAATCTGGTGAGTATCCAACTGTAAGAACTAAAGATATATTTAGAGATTATCCTGAGTTCTTTATATAGTCTTTATTTAATTTTAAGTTTAATAACATATAATTATATTAACAAAAAGATTAAATAAGGATTTAAAATGTTAAGTTACAAAGATTTAGAAATTGAGTTAGATGCAATAGAAGACACAGATGAAGAAGTAAACCTTCAAGAAATAGAATTAAAAGTAGACCACAGAGATGGTTTTTATTGTGTTTGGTTTTGTAAAGCAGACTTTGAACCTGAATTATGTTTTGAAACTACTAACACTGAAGATATTATAGATTTTATCAAAAGAGAGACGAAAAAAACTTACTTCTATGTAAATTTTAAAACTATGAGAGTTCAGGAAAATGGTGAATAATTTTAAAAGTGAAGTGAAAATAAAAGATACTGGTTTAGCATTTATTGCTAATCCCGAGCTTTTATTTGAAAGTAGAAATAAAGCACTGGAATATTTTTTAAAGGAGGCTTAAAAAATGAAAATTCTAAAAGCGATTCAATTCGCTTCAACAAAACATAAAGGTCAAGTAAGGAGAGTTTCAGAACTCCCTTATATTACTCATCCGATAGTTGTTATGGAATTAGTGCAGAAATACAAAGGTTCTTCTAAACATATTGAAGAACTGAAGTGTTCAGCACTACTACACGATACTCTAGAAGATACAGATACTTCTTACTTTGAACTAGAAAGAGAATTTGGTTCGATGGTTGCTTCTTTGGTGCTTGAACTTTCATCAGATAAAGAAAAAATAAAAGAAATAGGAAAACATCCTTATATTAAAGAAAAAATGTTAGGTATGAGTCAGTATGCTTTAACACTTAAATTGCTTGATAGATTTTCCAATATTCTAGATGAACCAGGAAAGAACTACACTAAGAAAACAGTAGAACTTATGGAATACTTAATGAACAACAGAAAAGATATAACTAAAAGACAGCAGATGATTATAGGTCACATAGTAGATTATATTAATGGTTTATCCTTAGATGTGATAGATGCAGAAGCAAAAGAATTTAAAAATGGAAGAAATTAAAGCCTACAAATCATCTTTAACAAACAAAATATTCTTAACCAGAGAAGAAGTTCAAAAAGATGACGAAGAAGTTATTAATTCTGAAATATATGAATCAGTATATAAATCTGATGCAACGGGTGAAACTTGTATTGATGTAGAGGACTTATTAACTTTAATGACTAAGTTCCCTAATAAAACAGTTCTTAGACATCTTAAGGAGTACATATGAATAAAATACTATTTCCTTTAATTCAAGATATAGTTGAGTCTTTTGAGTTTCAAATATCTAATATCAAAACCACAGAGAGATTTGAATATTTAGTAAGAAAGAGATTAGAGGAAATAAACAGTTATTTTTCTTATAAAGATTTAAAGATAGAATTCACTCAAGATAAATCTAATATTATAATCGGCAAAACTTTAGGAGCAGAACTGAAACAGTTCTATTCCAAAAACCCTGAGTATTATATATGAACAAAGCAGTGAAGAAATTATTGATACCATTAGTAAACGACATCCTTCAAAGACCTTTATCCAACAAAAGTGTCTTAGATTTAATTGAAGAGAGATTAAAAAAGATGAATTTTAAGATGGTAGTTGTTTGGTTTCAAAAAGGTGATTTAATAATGGGTAAAGGATTAAAGAATGAATTAAAACAGTTCTATTCTAAAAACCCTGAGTTCTACATATGATAGAAAGTGAATTACTGAAAATATTTTTAATTTCAGTTCTAGAAGGTTTAACTGAAATCGAATACAAAGGAGATGTTCCACAAGAACAAAAGTTCAGTAATAAAGTCCTTGCTATGTTTTTACTAAAAGAAAAAGGATTTAAAGCGTTCCATTTAAGTCAAGGTAATGGTTGTTTATTATGCACTCCGTTACTCCATCAAGAATTAGAGATGTATGAAATAAAACATCCTGAATATTTTATTTAAGAAAAGGAAAAATATGCAAAAAGTATATAATTGGTTAATAGGTTTAGGTTTTGGTAGTGTAGTAGTTCTAGGTTCACTTAGTTTTATGGCATTTACAGGTTTAGGTTTTAGTATTGTTAGTGATGGTTCAAGAGGAATTATGAAAACTGGTACTCAATATGATATGAAAGCAGTAAAACCAGGATATCACTTTTTTATTCCAATTTACCAAAGTATGGATATTAAAACTATTAGACCTATTTTAGTTAATTACAGCAAAAGCGAATTTAACAAAGAAGATAAAGAACTTTTAATGTTCGAATCACCACTTCAAGGATTAGATAAAAAAGGTATTCCTATTGGTCTTGCTTTGAGTATTGAAATTAAACCAAATGGAGACAAACTTCCTTTAATGTATCGTGAAGACGGGGACTTCCAGAACTCATTTTATAAGAAGGTTCTTCAGGTTAATAGAGAAGCAGTACAAAGTACAATATCTAAATTTAGTGTAGATACTATTATGGATAAAAGATCAGAGGTAGAAAGCATCTTAACAAATAAAATTAGAGAGTCTTATTCGAAGAATCCGTACTTTGAACTTATTACAGTAAATTTAAAAGATATTATTGTTCCTAAAGGAATAACTGAACGAATGCTTCAGGTTCAGAATGCACGACAAGATGCTTTGAAATCTAAGGAACTTATTAAGAAAGCTGAAAATGAAGCAAAAGCAGAAGCCGCGAAAGCATTGGGTATTGCCAATAAGAAAAGAATTGAAGCTCAAGGTGTTGCTGATGCTATATTAATGAAAGCAGAAGCTCAAGCTAAAGCAAACAAATTAGTTAGTTCATCTTTAACTGAAAAAATTCTAAAAAATAATGCTATCCTACAATGGAATGGTGTTACACCAACAACAGTAGGGAGTGAAAACTCTAATTTTATATTTCAAGTGAAGTAGAAAAGTGAAGTTCAGTTTTTAGACTGAACTTCTAAATTTAATATAAGGAGAACAGATGCAAGACATAATAATTAAAAGTATTACTAAAGAAAGTAATGAAATATGTAATTCAACCACTGAACTTCAGGTAGGTTTTGAAGTTAGAAATGAATTAATGCAAAATATAAAATCATATGATTCATTCTTAAAAGCACTAACAAGTAACTATCTTATGACCAACTATAACTTAGACTTAAAAACAGTTGATTCTTTAATAAAAAATAACTACCCTGAGTTCTTTATATAGATTTAAGATTAAGAATATATAATTATAGCAACTTAAAAGATTAAACAAGGAAATGCTAAATGAGTTATTTGAAAATAAAAGTAAATAAAACTTATTATTATTTTAAAGTGCAAGATGTACTAAGAAATATAGATAAGTTGATTGAAGTTATTAAAAGTACAAGAGATGCTGATTTCACCAACCACATTAATTACTATAATGAAAACAAAGAACGAAGAGGAACTATATCACTAATGTCTTTGCATAAAAACAAAGACTTAATTAAATTCTCCAAAGAATATAAAGAACTTTACCCTATAAATTCACCAAATTAAACAAGGAAACAAAATGACACTAAAACAACTAACTAAAACAGTAGCGAAGAGACTAATTAATTCATACAAAGTAAAAACATCTGAAGATGTAACTGTTTTAACACTAACAACAGATTTAGATATGTATGATTACACCAAAACAATCAAAGACACACAGAAGAGATTAATTGCTTCTTTTGTTAGTGGTTCTTTTATTCATTATAGTACAGATAACCTTCAAGGTAAGAATATCTATGCTTTTTACACTAACTTAGGTTTGAATATTAGTACCTCCAAAGATAACATAACTGTAATGCAAAGTGAGGATTTTAAACTAAAAAATACCATTAAGAATCTTGCTATTTTATCTCACTTATCTGGTGTTAAAATAGGGAAAGGTTTACTTCTTAAATTTGCTGATGTTCATTATGTTATTAGACATTTAGATTTTATTCTTGAAGAAGCAAGAAAAATTAAAACTTTAATGGAGAAATAAAAATGGAATTTTTCAATACCCTAGATGTAGAAGTACCAGAACATTTAATGAATGATGTACTTAAACTAGGAATCTACTGTTCAGACAAAAAACCATCAGAGAGATTAACTTCTTACACAGATTGGAATAATGCAAACAAAGAAGTAAAAATAGAGTTATCTGTTCCTGGAGAAGTTATCACTAAACGAGGACCTACCCCTCGACTTACCAAGAAACTAGAATTGATTTCTCTAATTGCTTATTCTACAAAGATTGAAATATGGTTGGTTAAAAATTTAAAAACAGAAGAACAAGAGATAAAATCCATATTTTATACTCCGTTCACATAAGGATAGAAACAATGCACTTAGTATTTTTAGATTACCAAGAATCTAAAGGTGAATTTAAGATTCACGAAGCAAACAAACCAGCAGAATGCCAAACTGAAGCACTTGAATTTTTTCAGAGAGATGAAGAAATAAAACATTTAATGCAGGAATACACTATTACCAGAAATATAGAAAAAGAGATGGCTAAGAAAAGAAAAGAGATCTTGATTAATTTAAAATCTAAGTTTAAAGATGATTTGGTTAATTTTGAAGAAGAACACCCTGAGTTCTTCATATAATTATGCACTTAGTATTTTTAAACAGTGAAGAACCATCAGGCGGGTTTAATGTTCATAAAAAAGGTGAAACTCTAGAATTCAGAGAAGAAGTACTCGAATATTTCCTAAAAGATAAAAAGTACAAAGTTCTAATGGATGAATATTTCTCTATTAAAAATGAAGCGGAGTTAATAGCCTTAAGAAGGAAAGAAGTACTCCAAGAATTAAAAGATGGATTTAAACTGATTAGTCCTAAATTTGAAGAAGAACACCCTGAATATTTTATTTAAAGGAAAAAGATGACTTATCAAATAAATGAAAACAGTATAACTATAAAGAAACTTTCGGATAAATCTAGTATTGCATTCGTTGAAGAAATCATCAAAGAATCTTTTGTGGATAAAGACCAAGTTCACCCAAAACACGAAAGGGCAACCATAACTTATAAACTAAGAAGATTGACTAAAAAGCAAAAAGAATCCTTAGTCAATCTACTAAAAGAAAATTTCAATGAAAAAATATCTTTATAATCTTAACTCGTGTAATGAAGGTTTCCTATCTTTTAATAAAGTAGTTTACCGTGAGTTAAAAACAAGTGGGTTACTTGAAAGAGAGTATCAACAAATTATATATGAAACTAGAACAGCACTAAATCAAATTATTGAAGAAAATAATATAGATTTAGTAGTTATCCCTCAGTCCTCAAATAAAATCCTTCGAGATATTTTAGTGGGTGTAGATTACATCGTACTAAAGAAAACCAACCCTGAACTAATGAAGAAAAAAGTTCAGCTTCTAGATATACAAAAATCACAGAAACAATCATTATTAAAATCACTTGATGCAAATGAAATTAAAATTAGTTCATTTAAAGGAAAACAAAGAGATATCATTAAAGACTTCTTGTTTGAAAAAGTAGATGCTGAAAAAGATAATGTTCTTATTTTTGATGATAGTTCATTTAGTTCAAGTACACTAACAGCACTCAATAATTCAGTAAATGCAAAATCTAAACTATCTTTCACTATCTTTGGTTTTTAAGTTGAATTTTATCTCTTTTTCGTATATGAAGCCTGATAACTTATTTTTTAGAATTAAGCAGACTTTAATATTTAATTGTACATAATACTTTTAACAAAAAAGGATATAAAATGGATTTTGAAAAAATATTAGTAGAATGTGATTTATACAGATACTTAAAATATACAGATAAAAGTTTTATCTTAGAATATGTTATTGGTGATGAAGATAACAAAGATAAAGTTATTCTTACACTCAAAAATGAAGTTTTCAGCTGTGATTTGTATGTTGATGGTCTGTTAGTTGGTTCTTGTGTTATAGATAATAACTTTACACTTTTACATAGGATTAATTTTTTAGATGAGTTGCTTCAATGTCAAGAAAAAACCTACTATATAGTAGACAACATCAATAGAAACTTATACCAAGTAGGAATTCATTAAAAATGTATAGAAAAAATAAAATTCACGGAACTAGAAGTTTTTCTATTAATGAAAAACGACCAAACGATTTAGATAATGCAATTAAACTAGAAATTAGCAGATTAACTGAAGAAAAAATTAATCAAGGAACAGTTGATATAATAGATATTTCTATTAGGACTATCTATTTAGGAGGAACTGAACACTACATAACTCTTATATATGCAATCCTAGAAGAGAGAACAATATGAAACTAGATTATATATCTATTTTAGCTGGTGGAAGTTGTAAATTCAACTGTGACTTTTGTGTTGGTAAAGATATAAGGAAAAACATTACACCACATATAAGTCCCAAGTACAAAGCATTTATCGAATGTTTTGCTGAACAAACAGATTTATTAAGTATTTCAGGGGATACCTCAGACCCTTCCTTTGTAGAAGAAATATGGGAAATTCCTGAGATTGCTAAAGAAGTAAATCCTAATATTAAAGTAACAATTCACACTAGAAATATTGAAGCAATTCATAAGACTTTTGTAGATAATTGCTTTGATAAGTTCGTTTTTTCTATAGATGAAAATATTACCAAAGAAACACTTCAAATATTAAAGCACTACAAGAAGAAAGTAAGACTTAGTTTTGTTATGACAGAGTCTAACTATTCTATTGTATATAATTGGTTAGATGAACTTCCTGAAATATTTGATTTTCAGATGACTATTAGACCTGAAGTGCATCAGGTTCAAAATAATAAAATTTTGTTCGAGAGTACTTTTCGTGATATATCTTCTAATTCAACTATAACAGAATTAAGTTCAGGAGCAGTTCAATTAAACCAAAAACCAAATATTTGGTATTGGGATTACAGAAAAACAAACGATAAAATAAACACTATGTATCTTTTTAGTTCAGGAGAGATATCTAATAATTGCAAATGGAGCGAAATAATATGAAAACAAATAAAGTATTAAATATACTAAGATATGCAACAGCAGGTTCACTAATAGTTCTTGCCTCTTACACTACGAATTTGAGTATAGATAAAGGGATTATAGAGGATAAAGTCAAAACATTGGTTTATGAAAAAACATCTTTGAATTCAACCCTTAAATTCACTGAAGATAATATTAATGTTTCCTTTGGAGCACCTAAAGATGGTTTTGTTGGGAAATTAGTTAATCTGGCTTTTAATGATAGACTGAATGAAGGTATTAACTTAAAACCCTCAATAGAAAACAATAATGTATATATGGGAGTTCCTATTATGGGCTCAGTAAGAAAACTAAAAATTATGTCTTTGGAAGATAGACTTATGTTTCTCGAAGTTCAGAAAACCAAAATAGATGAAGATGGAATTGAACTATTGATGAAAACTTCAGGATTAAGCAAATTCTTGATATTTGTAGGTGTTGTTCTGTTGTTACTTAGAGAGATAGGAATTGGGGCTATTAAATTCTATAGAAGATTTCTATCAAGTAAGAAATCATATAAGTGTGCGAAAGGGGTGCAGACAGGTGAAACTTGTTCCACAACAGTATTAAATGAATTCCAAGATAAAGGATTTTATTCAGGAATGAAATCATATTACAAATCCACTTCTGAGTGCAAAGAACATAATAGAAGATATCATGACCAAGGAAGTGGTTGTTCAGCTGGTTCAGGTGCCTGCGATGCTAATTCTTGTGATATAGGAGATTGTGATGTTGGTAGTTGTTAGAACTATCCCTATAAATGAAGATTGGAGGAATAATCTTCAGTATATTGTAGATAGAATTCCTTTAAACGAACAACAGCATTTCAATAAAACTTTTAAATTGAATGAAAAACTAGTCTTGGAATTAATCAAAAACAACTTCATTAAAACAAAATCTCTCTACATTGCTTGGAATTCTTTAACCAAGGACTCACAAAATAAAATTAAAGATCTTTATCCTGAATATTATATTTGATGTTACAGACTATTAGTGGTAGTAGCTTAGTTGTTCCTTAACTTAGTATCTACTACTGAATAAAAAGTGTATGAGTACAGTATTACTACTTTATTATCTTCGTTTACTTCATAGCTTGATGTTACAGACTATTAGTGGTAGTAGCTTAGTTGTTCCTTAACTTAGTATCTACTACTGAATAAAAAGTGTATGAGTACAGTATTACTACTTTTTTATCTTCGTTTACTTCATAGCTTGATGTTACAGACTATTAGTGAGCTTAGTTAATCTACTAATGAATAAAAAAACAAGAAAGACTGAAGCTCGTGGACTTGTGTTTTTTGGAGCGTAGCGAACAAAAATAAAGAAGGACGCAGGCACGAAGTGCCTTAAGACCTAAGTAAACCTAAGTTTAATAACTAATTAAGTTAAGATAAAATATAATGTTGAACAACTAAAAAAGGATACTAAAAAATGGAAATCATAGAAATCATAAATGAATTGAACGTTACAAATTCATCAAACGATAAAATTAAAACATTAACAGAACATAAAGATAATTTAATCCTACAAAGAGTTTTAAAAATGACATACGACAAAGTGAAATTCACTTTTGGTGCAACAATGAAAAATGTTAAAGCTGGGACTTCTGAAAACACTAATGACTTAGAATGGGGTTTAAACCAACTAGATAAACTAGCAAACAGAGAAGTAACAGGTAACAATGCAGTAATTCTAATTCAAGATACTCTAGAAGCTATGTCTGAAGCAAACAGAGAAGTAATAATTAAAATACTTAATCGTGACCTCCGTATTAATATGGGCAGAACTAATATTAACAAGGTAATCAAAGGTCTTATTACTAAACCAGTGTATCAAAGATGTGAAGTGGGTCGCGGAGAAGTAAAACTTCCTAATGGAAAAACTAAAAAATCAACATTCGATAAAATCAGCTACCCAGCAATAGTAAATCTTAAATCAGATGGAACATTCCGTGCAACAGAAATGGATGCAGAAGTAGTGTTTTTATCTAGACAAGGAGAAGAGTACAAATACGACTTCGCTAAACATTTAGTCAACGAAACAGGATTCCTTAATGGAGAGATGACTGTTATTCTAGATGATGATTTGCTTCAAAAAATACTTCCTAAAATAGAAAAAGCCGACAAAAAGAACAAAACAGCAACAGCTAAAGAGATTAAAGATGGCTATGCTAGAAGCAAAGAACAGAATAGAGAGTACATTTTACCTAGGTCATTAGGTAACGGTTTACTGAACTCAGATGACGTACCTCAAGACAATATCATATATGAAGTATGGGATTTAATAACTCCTGAAGATATGAACTTAGCTTCACTTAAAGATAAAAATAATCTCCCTAAAGAAGATTATCGAACTAGATTCTTGAAGCTAAAAGCATTAATCCAAAGAGTAAATCATCCTAGGATAAGACTTATAGAATACAAAGAAGTCCAGAACTTAGATGAAGCTATGCAGTTCACACTTCAAAAAATGGAAGAAGGACTAGAAGGAGCGGTACTAAAAGATTATAGTGCAAAGTTTAAAGATGGAACTTCAGCACTTCAATTAAAACTCAAACTAGAAGTAGAAGGGGACTTTGTTGTTACTGGTTTTATCGAAGGAAAAAAAGGAACTAAGCGTGAACTAACTTTTGGTTCTTTGACTTTTGAATCTTCAGATGGTATAATTAAAGGAAGTACTTCTGGTTTTAACGATGAGATGCTAGAGATGATTAATACTAACAGAGAATTCTATGTAGGTAAAATTATTGAAGTTCACTTCAACGACCTAACCAAAGGAAGAAATAACCTTCACTATGCACTAAGTCATCCTAGATTTAAAACATTCCGAGAAGATAAAACAGAAGCAGATACTTTTGAGCGGGTACTTGATTCAGTTAATATGGCTAAAGGATTAAAAGGTTAGATTATGAATTTTTATGTTGAACAAAATGAACTAAAAGGTGATAGGGAAGCAACTCAAGCAATCCTAGAACTAAAAGAAGAAGCAACTCAAATAGACAAATATGTAGATGACTTCTGCTCAGTAGTTAAAAACAACAGCAAAGCAAACATAAGATTATCTTTAAAATCTTATCCTGGAAGTGTTGTTATTAAGAAGAAGAAATACAGTAAGGATAGTATTCCTTACTGTATGTACATTGGAGATATGTTAGGAACAGTAGAAGTATCTTACGGGGAACTTCCTTATAACTGGTTAATCAAAGATGAGCATTACAAGGGTATTTCTTTGTTTGTAGGGGTTTCTAGCCCGAACAAAGGAGGGTTTAAGTCTTTTTATTATTCAGATTGTGAAATATATACTTCATCACTACCAAAACTAGATAAAAAAATAAACAATGATTTCCTTATTGATATTGAACTTAAGAAAATTCAACTAGAGTTCGATAATGAAATCAAAGCTAAGAAAACCAAATATATTGAAGATTATAATAAGTTATACAGAGAAAAAATTGAAGTAAGTGATGACATTAATCAGCTTCAGTCTTTAGAATCCAAATTAACTAAGATGCTTCACCAATGTAGAATTAAAGATAAAAAAGCAAGAAATGCAGTAAAAGATGAAGTCACAAAAGAGTTGTTTTTTGATATAGAATACAATGATAATCCTTATATAGACAACTTTTTACTCCAAGATTTAAAAACAACCATTGAATTAAAAGAACCACTAAAGAACCATTTAGTGTTTAACTTAAACAAATACAATCAGGAAATAAAACAATTAGAGTTAGATTATCCTGAGTACCTAATATAAAAAAGGAAAATTATGAATTTTTATGTAGATTCAAACAGACTAGAAGGTGATGCTGAGGCAATTCAGTATATCAAAAAACTAAAAGAAGAAGCAACTCAAATAGACAAATATATAGATGACTTCTGTTCAGTAGTTAAAAACAACAGCAAAGCAAATATAACACTAAACCTAGACTATTATCCAACTCATTTTACTATTAAAGAGAAGAAATACTTCAATAACGGTATTTTAATTCCTATGTTTACTGGTGAGATATCAGGAACAACATCAGCAACAAATGGAATGGTTCCTTACTCCTGGGTTATAAAAGATGGTTTTTGTACTGGTAATTCTATCTTTCTATTTGAAGGAGAAACTGGAAGTGGTGGAGGAGTAAATAATTTTTCCTATACGAACTGTGAAATATATACTGATTCTTTACCGAAAATCCATCAGAGACTAAAATCAGAACATTTTATTGAAACTGAAATAAAAACTATCCAGAAGAAATTCGATAAAGAAATAGATGCTCTAGAACAAAAATACCATGAAGATTTTCGTGATTTAAATCTTCAGAAAAAGAATAACAACAAAGAACTTCAAGAACTAAATGCACTAGAACAAAATCTTAAAAAAATGATTAATAAATGCAAAACTGAAATTAAAAATAAAGAAATGATTTGTGTTCAAGAATCTAAAGAAGAACTGTTTTTCAGTATTAAATACGATGATAATCCTTTACTTAATACTTCAAAACTACAAAATCTAAAAATCCTCATAAAACCTAAAGAACTTAATAAACCCTCTAAGATTTTTGATTTGTCTAAGTTCAGTTCTGAAGCAAGACAATTAGAATTAGATTATCCTGAATACCTATTATAAATAAAAGAGTAATAAAGAGCATAGCATTTAAGCACAGATAAAGCTTTTTGTGTTATAATTACTGTATAGAAAGACTAGATATAACCTAATGTGTAAGTCTAGATGTTTAATAGTACTTCTTCAGCCCTAGACTCCTATT
>Ga0256826_1000413_pt1 | contig 26034 bp, 17 predicted proteins | sample CV79metaG_FD_185975 | JGI IMG/M metagenome (GOLD analysis project Ga0256826, IMG submission 185975) | Hydrothermal vent microbial communities from East Pacific Rise, Pacific Ocean - CV79 | ecosystem: Environmental > Aquatic > Marine > Hydrothermal vents | place: Pacific Ocean: East Pacific Rise...
AAAGTTTTAAAGTTTGTCATAATATTTCCTTTTATTGTTTTCTGTTAAAAAAAGTATAGCACTGTTAAACTTAATTAATATTTAACATTTAATAATAAATTACAATTTTTATTAATTTTTTATAATTTTCACTGTTTTTGGTGTTAATTTTGATTTTTAAGAGAGTTTTTTAGAAAAAAAGTTGAAAAATGAGTAGGGAAGAGGGAAATTATGTTTGCATATTTGTATGTCTGTTAGAAAACTATTTTAAATAGTTTTCTAACAGTTCTAAAGCTTTTCTGTCAGCACCACTCAGTGCTAAGTTATGAATTTCATCTATGCTGTAGTAAAACATATCTTTTTTTTGAGAGCTTTCAATAAGGATAAGTGTTGCGTTTAATCTAAAGTGGGTGTAGTGTTGAGAAAAATCTCCAAGAAGCGTTTGGTTTGGTTCTGTAGTTTCTGTTTCTTGTTGAGGAAATCCCCATAGTCCATTTAAAAGTTTTGTCTCATTTTGACTAAGAGCATATTTATTTTGATGTGAATAGATATACATATAGTGATTTTTTGTAGGCTTTGTTTTTTTAACTTTTTTCTCAGGGTAGAGTAGTGGCTCTAGTTTACCTTGACATTTTGATTTAAAAGGACAAGCTTGACAGTCAGGATTTTTTTGAGTACAAATTAAAGAACCAATGTCCATAAGTGTTTGATTGTAAATGTATGCATTTTCTTTGTCAAAGAGTTCATGTGCTTTTTCCCATAGAACTTTTTCGTTACGCTTTGTAATGGCAAAAAAACGATACAAAATACGTTTTACATTGGCATCGAGTATAGGAAGTGCTTCATTAAAAGCAAAACAAGCCACAGCATGAGCTGTAGAAGGACCAATGCCTGAAAGTTTGACCAACTCCTCTGCGTTATTTGGTAAGAGACCCTGTGTGGTCTGTGCTGTCTTGTGAAGGTTTCTAGCACGAGTATAGTAACCTAGTCCTTCCCATGCTTTTAATACATCATCGACAGGTGCTAAAGCAACATCTTTAAAAGTAGGAAATTTTTTTAAAAATGGAAAGTAGAAACGTTCAAGAACAGTTTTAACTTGCGTTTGCTGAAGCATGATTTCAGAGAGGTAGATTTCGTATGCAGAATTGGTGTTACGCCAAGGAAGTGTAACTCTACCATACTCTTTGTACCAATTTAAAATATTTTTATGAATTTGAACATATATGTTTTTTTGCATCAATAAGGATTTTGTCCTACAATATTGCCATAAGGGTAGTATTTGCAAACCGTAACATACCCACCTTTAAAACGACCCTTTTTGTATTGAGCAGAAGCACAGCCTAGAAGCTTACTCTCTTTCCAAACAATTTGGGTGTAGTGTCCACACATCTTACCAGCGACACAGGCCTGTGTCCCATAAGTGTAATATTGTTTTTCATCGTACCACTTTTGAATGATACGAACAAGGTTTGGTGTTTTATTTAGACTGAATGCATAAAGATTTTCACCATATTTATGACTTAAGTTTTTGGGGTCATGCTCAAATTGTCCCGTTTTTGCTAAGTGGTTGGCATATTGTTGGGCATCGTATTCTACTCTTTTACTGTATTGTAAGGGAGCATCAGCAAAATGGATTTGGCGTAAAGCATTATGTTTTAAAAGAGCAACGTGTGCGTCTTTAAATTCATTTATATTTATTGTTTTTATTTGGGGCTCTTTTTGACAAGCAATAAAAAATAAAGGGATAATGATTAGAAATAGATAATTTTTCATTATTCTATTACCAAGCCATTACGATCTATCTTTTTCCATTTTCCACCACTGAGCATTGATGTTCCTTCTTCTATTTGTTCTTTGCATCCAACACAAATTTCTGCTGTACCATTGTGAAAAGGAAAAGCAAAGTCATAGATGGGTTTTATGATGATGTCAAGGTTTCTGTTAAAAAAGCCCACTTTACCCTTGACTCTTGTACGTGCAAGACCATCAGCAAATTTATCTGCTTCACCATCATAGGTTAAAGTTGATATTTTTCTTCCATCTTTACGTACATAGTAAAATTCATTCTGAGTTTTAATGGAAATGACTTCTTGATTTTTAAAGTCAAGTTCTTTTAATAACTCTGGATTGAGGTAACTGTTATGTATTTTAGGTTCTTTGGGGATAGGTCTACTTTTTGAACACGCCAAAAAATTAAGCAGCATAAAAAAAGTAAGTAGGTATTTCATTTTAGAGCCTTTGTATAATCTGATTTTTTGATTATAGCACTCTAAAATAAAATATTTAAGCTTAGCAATTAGATTGGTAAAACTCTAATGTTTTCGTCAAGTTTTTCTTTTAAAATATTTTCAATGGCAAAAAGTGTACCTGTGTCAGCAGAGGCACAACCATTACACGCACCAAGGTATCTAATGTAGATGTCAAAGTGTGTTCCATTCTCTTTAATGTCAAGAACTTCCATGTCTCCACCATCCATAATAAGCATTTGACGAATGTTGTCATCAATTACTTTTTCAACAGCTTTTAGTTTCTGAACAATGGTCATTTGTGAAAAGTCAACTGGACCTCCACCTTTCATGCTCTCACCAACTTTGGCCATTTTTTCGCGCTCATACTCTTCAAGTAGGTCTACAAGATAGATGTCTTTCTCTTCATGTCCACCAGGGCGAATACATGATTTACAAAAAGCACCAGCTTTAGTGTAGTCAGTAATTTGTTCAACAGTAGTAAGGTCATTCAGTCGAATAACCTCTTTTAGTGTGTCAAGACTAACTCTTGCACATTCACAAACAATAACCTCTTCTTCAAAACTTTCCATGTCTACGTTCATGTACTGACCAGCTGCTTTTTTAATAACATCGTAAGCCATTACTGAACAGTGCATTTTTTGAGGTGGAACAGAAGGAACATCGGGTGTGTCTCTCATTGCTTGTTCAACATCAATGTTGGTAATTTTTACTGCTTCTTGTACCGTTTTACCTTTACAAAGCTCTGCCATTGTGTCAGAAGATGCGATGGCTGTACCACAACCAAATGACTTAAACTTTGACTCTTTAATAACATCTGTTTCAGGATCAACTGCCCAGTAAAGACGAACAGCATCTCCACAACTCTCTGCACCAAAGTCTGCAACAATAAGTTTTGCACCCATTGCGTCTGCCTCTTCTTGTTTAATGTCACCCATATTTTTTGGGTTATTCATTAACTCTGTTACTTTTTCGCTGTACTCATCCCAGATGGTACCACCAATTAAACTATCCATTCCCATGATTTTTCCTTTGTTTCTTTATCGTACGGTTAATTACCGATTTAGTGTGCTGTTAATCCTGACTCATGACCTTCTGGTGCATAAGCGTAAGAGCTTGAAATTTCTCTAAGTCTTAGAACAGCTTTTTTAACCACCTCTAATGTATAGTCTAGCTCTTCTTGCGTTGTGTAACGAGAAAGTGAAAATCTAATGGCTGTGTGTGCTAAATCTTCGTCAGCACCAATCGCTTCCATTACTGAGTTTGCTTCAAGGTCTTCTGATGCACAAGCTGAACCTGTACTTGCACCAATACCTGCACGGTTTAAGTCCCAAAGCATTGATTCACCCTCAATACCTCTAAAAGAGATAAGAATGGTATTTGGTGTTCTTCTATTTCTAGGAGTAACAACAAAAGTATCTTTAATCTCTAAAAGTGCATCTTCAAAATCATCTCTCATCTCTTTAATCTCACTCATCTCAAAATCGAGTGCATCAATGGCTTGTTCTATTGCTTTGCCCATGCCAACAATTCCTGGAACGTTAAGTGTACCTGAACGGTAACCACCCATTTGTGAACCACCATGAAAAAGAGGTGTTAACTCTTTTCCTTTTTTCATATATAAAGCACCAACACCTTTTGGTCCATGAAATTTATGTGCAGAGAAGGTTAAGTAATCAACATTAAATTCTTGAACAGAGACAGGAATTTTTCCAATGGCTTGTACAGCATCTGTATGGAAAAGTACTTTGTGCTCAGCACAAATTTCACCAATCTCTTGAACAGGGAAAATAGCACCTGTTTCATTGTTTGCCCACATAACTGAAACCAAGGCAGTTTTAGGAGTAATTGCATCTCTAACAGACTGTGCTTCAATAAGTCCTTCAGCATTAATTGGAAGATAGGTTACTTTACATCCTAATGATTCAATAAACCTAGCAGTAGCCATAACAGATGGGTGTTCTACTTCTGAAATAATTATGTGGTTCTTTTTACCCGTTAAAATCTGCTCAAAATAGATAGACTTTAGTACCCAGTTATTGCTTTCTGTAGCACATGAGGTAATAACTACGGAATCTTGTCTATTGGCTTGAATCCCAGCATAGATTTTTTCCATTGCCGTTTTAATATGTGGATGTGTTTCACCAGCAAATGCATGAAGTGAGTTAGGATTACCATACTTTTGTACAAAGAACGGTTCCATCTCTTCAAATACATGTGGGTCAACGATAGTAGTAGCGTTATTATCCAAATAAACTTTCATTTAATTCCTTTGAGCTCTTGCTCATAATTTTTAAATCGGACAAACTTAGTCCTAATTAACTTTTCCCATACTACAGCATGAAACCTTAAAAGACCATAAAGTATAAAAAATTTTAGGATTATACTCCTTTGGTGGTTAAAAAGGAGTTAGTATCTAATGTTAAGATATTTTTTTACTGACATAGAAAATAAAAATAAATAATTTAAAAATATTTAATTATATTTTAAATTAAATTCTATATGTTTTATTTAAATATAAATAGTTAAAAACTTAATTTTATGACAAAAATATGGAGAAAATATAATATTTATTTAAAATAAATAGATATAATATTATTAAATTTAATACATAAAGGTTACGTGATGATAAATGCATTTACAAATGGTACTTATAATAAGTATTGTACTAATTCTTCTTGTTTGTCAGCACTTTCACCTCTAAATGAATTAAAACAGCCAACGGTTAGTGAATATAATGCGTTAGCGAGTATTTATAAAAATAATAAATTAAATAAAAAAGTTATAGAATGTTGTGAAAAATCCTTGTTATTAAGTATTAGAACAGAAGGTAAAGTAAGTAGTAAAACAGCAATAGCTTATCGAAAACTTGCTGAGGCATATTTGGAAGATCAAGTTGTTGGAAAAGCCATATTACTGTATGAAAAATCATTACATTTAACAGTGAAGTTATTTGGGGTTCACTCTTTAGAAGGAGCCATTCTTTATGGTGCATTAGCCAATATATATTTTTCAGAAGAAAAATTAAGTGAAGCACTTAAGTTGTATAAGAAAGCATTGAATATTAGAAAAGAATTCTTAGGGGACATTCATCCTTTAACTGCTAAAAGTTATCATGACTTGGCTTATTTTTATGCTGCTGAAGAAGAATATGAGTTGGCATTACCATTATTTGAAAAAGCATTAGAAACAAGAGTAGAGCTTTTTAGAAAGAGTCATCCTGATACAGCTAAGAGTTATAATAGCTTGGCTATATGTCATTATCATCTCTTTAACTATAAGAAAGCTTATACTAATTTACTTGAAGCAATAAGAATTAAAGAGTTGATTTTACCTAAAAATGATGAGAGTTTATTGGTTTGTAAAAAAAATTTAGCAGAGATAGAGAAGTTTGTTTTTAAAAATAAAATGAATTTTTTTATTGAACGTATTAAAAGATGGTTTTAAAACCTGAGTTAGACTCAGGTTACTTGCATAAATTAAAGTTAGAAGTCTTTAATTTGTGATTCTTGAATAAATCTATCATATTCGTAGATGTCTTTTCTAAAATATGTTAATCCATTTCGTTTAAACACAGAAAAATAAGTTGTATGCACAGGTAATTTCTTTTTAAAATTAATTACTTTGTTCTTTAATGTACTTCTATATTTATTAATTTGCTTTAAGTCTCTTGACGATATTCTTGACTTTAATACTTCTAGCAACTCAAATGGTTTCTCTAAACGCATACATCCTGAACTGTAAACACGGTATCGGTATTGAAAAAGAGATTTGTTATCTGTATCATGTAGATAGACAGAGTATTTATTAGGAAACATAAATTTGATACGCCCCAATGCATTGTCATCTCCTGGAAACTGTACAAATCTATAAGGAATATGTCCTTTTGATTTATCAGCATAAGGGAAGAGCATTTCAGGTTTAAAGTTTTTCATTTCACCTTTTTTCTTCCATCCATAGAAAACATGAATGTTATGTTCTTCTAAATAGTTTGGGTGTTCGTGTAATGCAACAATTAAATCTCTTCTTACTAAATTTTCTGGAATATTCCAATTAGGGTTAAGTTCAAGATACGTCATGTAACTAGAAAAAAGAGGTGTTGGACGCTCTGGTCTGCCTACAACAGCACGCATATCTAGTATTGAGTGCCCGTTTTTAAAGTAATTCATTCTAAAGTCAGGAATATTTACACGAATATATTCATTTGGAAATTTATCAGGAAATACTTTTAGTTTATCTAAGTTAACAACAATTTTTTCAACCAAGTGATGCATAGGTTTATTAAGATAATAAACAAGAATTTTATCAATTAGTCCATTTTGTGTAAGTTTAAAACGATCTTTGTAACTATAAATAGCACTTTTTAGTTCTTCATCAAATATGTCACTGGTATTGTTTCTGTTTCTTAAGTCACCAGCTAACATTAAACGCTCTTTTACATCAGTAATGTACGGATACTGATCACCGAGTCGTAAATCTTTAGCATATTTAATACGTTGGACATTATGTAGGCTACGATAGAATTGTAGTGAATCAACCAACTCTCTATGCTGTTCTGGTAATGCTGTTAGAGAGTGCAAGAAAGCATTTATATTTTGATTTGTAATTGCTGCAAACAACTTTGGTGTTGATGGCAAAGTTTTATGTACCATTTCCCAGTTTGCAGTAATGTCTTTTGCCTCTTTTAGTCCCACAATCTTTGATTGCACCATATTCCAGTCAATATCACCTTTGACAATAAACTTTACAAGTTTTAAATAAGCACGCGTTAGTAAAATATCGAGTTCACTTAACTCTTCACTGTTTTCATTTAAATTCATATTGTCATGAAGAAGATAGACGTATTGTTCTATCTGACTTTGATAAAAATCTTTATATTTATAGTTAAAATAAGGATTTTGAAGGGCTTCACGTAAACCATTTAAGTTTTTTGCATGACCAATCCATAAAGGTCTATTTGCATTTTTTTTATATAGTTGACGAATGATTTGTTGTTCATTCGTGAAAGTGGAAAGCAATTCTGGTTGATTATTGACAATGTATCGAAGTTTGTCATCAAGTTGTGTTCCATGTATACTAGAAATAAGCATAGCAAGAAGTAGTAGTAGTCGTCGCAAAAGTATCTCCTGTTAAAAGTTTTTAAAACATTTATAAAAACTTAAAAAATAGATGAAATTTTTAGAGATATTTTAAGTGGGGGATAATTGGAAGTACTTCAACCCCAATAATTAGGGTTGAAATAGTTACTAGATTCTAGAAGTGGAATGCAGCACCAAGTGTTGCACCATACTGATCAATAGTGTTTGATTTTTTCATGTAATCCATTACATCAGCAAATACTGAGAATGAGTCAGAAATACCATAATCAACACCTAAACCATAAGATAAACCTGTTTCTTTTTTGTTAAGATCTTGTGTTGCCAAGTTAGCTTTTGATACACCAACAAGACCATAAAGATTTAATGCATCAGTAACATCAATATTTGGTTTTAAGTAAGCACCGTATTGTTTGTATTTAGGGTCACCATCTTCAGCTTTTGAAACTTGTGCAGTTCCTCTTAATTCAGCTCCAAGATAGTTCATGAAATCATAACCTAATCTAGCAGTAAGAGCTGTTTCATAACCATGTGCGCTTTCAGTAACATCACCTCCGAAGTCACCAGCATCAACTGCAAATCTTAATCTAGTTGCACCTAGAGCAACATAGAAATCTTTTGCAGCAGGAGCTACAACAACTGGAGCTGGGATTGGAGCTGGAGTTGGTTTTGGAACAACTACAGGCTCAACAGGAACAACTACAGGCTCTTGTTCGAAAACAGTTACAGGGTTAATATCCCCACCAGCAAAACTTAGTGTACTTAATGCAGCAATAGCCACAAGTGAATTTGTTAATTTCATATCGAAATCTCCTTCATATAATTAAAAATATAGAGAATTATAACACAAAGAGTTTAAAAGAACTCTTGTTTTTATGATAAAAACTGAAAATACTTAAAATATGTTTAAATATATTTTTTATTATTTGAAAAATAAGATAGTTGAAATTTTCTCTGGTTGTTTTACTGATTTAAGTTTTGATGTATTTGCTTGAAATTTAAGAAAGAGATGAATTCTAATAAATTTTCGATATAATTCGCGTAATTTATTATAGTATAGGAATTTTAGTTAATGCAAAAAATCAAAAACATCGCCGTTATTGCGCACGTTGACCACGGTAAAACAACGCTTGTTGATCAACTTCTTCAACAGTCAGGAACATACGAAGCACACCAAGAGGTTCAAGAGAGAGCCATGGATTCAAATGAAATTGAAATGGAAAGAGGAATTACCATTCTTTCTAAGAATACTGCTATTACTTATGGAGATCATAAGATTAATATTATTGACACTCCTGGTCACGCCGATTTCGGTGGTGAGGTTGAGCGTGTTCTTAAAATGGTAGATGGTGTACTTCTTTTAGTTGATGCACAAGAGGGTGTTATGCCTCAAACAAAATTTGTTTTGAAAAAAGCAATTGGGTTTGGTCTTATTCCTGTTGTTGTTATTAACAAGATTGATAAAGATGGTTCTGATCCAGACAGAGTTATGGATGAAGTGTTTGACCTTTTGGTTGCACTTGATGCAAATGAAGATCAGTTAGAATTCCCAGTACTTTATGCAGCTGCTAGAGATGGTTATGCTAAACATGAGATGGAAGATGAAAACAAAGATATGACTCCTCTTTTTGATGCTATTATTGAGCAAGTTCCTTACCCTAAAGGTTCACCAGACAATGATACACAAGCACAAGTATTTACACTAGATTCAGATAACTTTGTTGGACGTATTGGTATTACTCGTATTTTTAACGGTAAAGTTAAAAAAGGTGATGAGTATCTTCTTGTTAAAGCAGATGGTTCAAAGTCTAAATCAAGAATTTCTAAACTTATTGGTTTTAAAGGTCTTGAGCGTATTGAAATTCAAGAAGCAGAAGCTGGAGATATTGTAGCAATTGCAGGATTTAACGACATTGATGTTGGAGATTCTATTTGTGATAAAACGAATCCAGTAGCACTAGACCCTATGCACGTTGAAGAGCCTACTCTTTCAGTTATTATGTCTGTAAACAACGGGCCTTTGGCTGGACAAGAAGGTAAACACGTAACTTCAAACAAAATTGCTGAACGTCTTGAAAAAGAGATGGAGACAAATATTGCTATGCGTATGGAGCCAATGGGAGATGCATCTTTCAAAGTTTCTGGTAGGGGTGAACTTCAAATTGGTATTCTTGCTGAAAATATGAGACGTGAAGGTTTCGAGTTTATGTTGGCTAGACCAGAAGTTGTTACTAAAGAAGAGAATGGTGTTAAAATGGAGCCGTTTGAACATTTGGTTGTTGATGTTCCTGAAGAGTTCCAAGGTGTTGCTATTGAAAAGCTTGGGAAAAGAAAAGCAAACATGACTCAACTTACACCTATGCCTGATGGAACTGTACGTTTAGAGTTTGAAATTCCTGCACGTGGTCTTATTGGGTTTAGAAATGAATTCCTTACAGATACTAAAGGTGAAGGAATCATGAACCACTCTTACTTAGAGTATAGAGCATATACAGGAAAAGTTGAGAGTAGAACACCAGGAGCATTGGTTTCTATGGATGATGGTGAAGCAGTTGCATTCTCAATCTTTAACCTTCAAGCACGTGGTGTTATGTTTATTTCTGCACAAGAGAAAGTTTATTCAGGAATGGTTATTGGTGAGTCTGCAAGACCAGGTGACCTTGATGTTAACCCTCTTAAAGGTAAGGCATTAACAAACATGAGAACTTCAGGTACAGACGAAGCAGTTAAGCTTGTTAAGCCTAGACAAATTACTTTGGAGTCTGCAATGGAGTGGATTGAAGATGATGAGCTTATTGAGATTACACCTCTTTCTATAAGAATTCGTAAAAAATCACTTGACCCAGTAGTAAGAAAAAGAGCAGCTAGAGATAAGAAAAACTCTAAATAATTTTCATATCTAGAGGTTCCTTATGGGGAACCTCTTAATGTCTCTCTTTTAAATCTATCTTTTCTCAATTATATATATTATTAATGTTAAGAGAAAAGAAAATATCAGTAACCCAAAAAATATATTCTTTTTGTTAAAACCTTGAATAATTTTAAATAAATGTAACAGATATTCTATGGCTCTTTTAAGTAAGTAAAGTACAATGATTGAAACTATAATATAACCAATAATAGGTAAATAAAGACCAACATTTCCTTCCATATATCCTTCTAAATACCCTTCAATATTACTCCATAGTGAAAGAAAAGTATTGATAATAAAATCCCATATGGTAATGCTGATGTTACGTAAATAATCATACATGTTAGTATACTCCTGTATTTAAATTTAGAAGTATCATAGCATTTTATAACATATATAAATATAAAATAGTTGAGAAGTTTTTAATTGCTTTTTATTTTTCTTAGCCACTCATCTAATGTTTTTTCAAATCCTATTTTAGAGCTTACATAAAATTTCATCTCTTTTGACATATACTTTTGTTTAACCCAACCACCATAATTATGAGGATAGAGGTAATTAACTTTGTCATGTTTTATAGTTGCAGGAATAGGGTTTATGGCACCATTTTTTATAGCATCTAATGCATTGTTAATTGCTAGGTAGGAAGCATTTGATTTGGGTGAAGATGCTAAGTAAATAACCAACTGTGATAAACTTATCCTCGCTTCGGGATAGCCAATCATTTTGACAATGTTTAAGGTAGAAGAAGCAAGGTTAAGGGCAGGAGGGTTGGCATTTCCAATATCTTCGCTTGCGAGTATGCATAGACGTCGTGCAATAAATTCAGCGGGTTCACCACCTTGAATTAAGCGGGCTAAATAGTAGATGCTTGCATCTACATCTGAACCTCTTATAGATTTTATCATGGCAGAGGCTAAGTCATAGTGTGAATCTGCCTCTGAACTACCTGCTTGTAGTGCATGGGGACGAATAGACTTTAGTTGTTCCATTGAAACATCGTTTCCTAAGGCTTTAGCAGACTCTAAAAGATTAAGCATAGCACGCACATCACCATTTGAAGAAGAGACTAAAAAATCTTTGGTATTTTCCTCTATGTGAATAACTTCTTTAGTGATAATTTTTTCAAGTTGCTCTTTCATAGCAAAGTTATTCACATGTATTAGTTCAAAAAGGTGAGAACGTGAACGCATAGCCGCAGTCAGTGAGTAATAAGGATTTTCAGTAGAAGCACCCATAATAAGAGCAGCATTGTTTTCCATAAAAGGTAAAAGGACTTCTTGTTGATTTTTACTTAGTCGATGCACTTCATCAATAAAAATAAGAGGTTTTTCTAAAGTATTACTGTACTCTTTAAAAATTTTTCTTAAATCATCTATTTTTAGGGTAGTGGCATTAAGTTCAAAAAAAGGTCGTTTTAGTGTTTTAGCAATAACTCTTGCTAAGGTGGTTTTTCCACAACCAGGGGGACCATAGAAAAAAGAATGCATAAGCGCATTTTTTTCTATAAGGGTACGAAGGACAGCAGTTTTGGACAAAAGATGCTCTTGTCCAATAATCTCATTAAGAGTAGTAGGACGGTACTTTTGTGCCAAAGACAAGGTTACTTCTTATTTTTTTTATTTGGATTATTTTTATTAGAGTTTCTTTGGTTAATCTCTTTTAAACGTTTTTTCTCGGCAGAAGCTTCTCGTCGTGCTTGATCTTCTGTTTGATTTCTTTTTTTCTCTCTAAGACGTTCAGCTTTTATTCTGTCTTCTTCTTCTTTCTTATCTTGTGCATCTAGTTGACGTATCATTTTGAGATATTTATGGGTATCATCATACTCTTTACGTGTAAAATAACGGCTTTTTCCAGTCGGTAAATTGTTAAGCTCAATTCCTCCAAATTCTACCCGTTTAAGGTCAAGAATATTGGCTTCAAAATGCCCGAAAAAACGACGTAATTCTCTATTTTTCCCTTCTGCTATGGTAACTCTTAGTTTTGTAAAGTTACTTGAAACACCACGAATGTCATAATGAACAAAAGGTTCAAATTCCATTGAGTAAATTTTACTTTTTTCATGTCCACCTACACGGGCATCATCAAGTATAAGACCTTCTCTCATGGCTTCTTCCATTTCAGGTGTGAGAGGTTTATCAATTTTAATGTTGTAGGTTCTATTTAAATCACCTTTCATCATTACATCAGCCACAGTCGGTGAATCTGTCAGTATAAGTAAACCTTCCGATGCATAATCCAGTCGTCCAATAGGAATAAAGTGTCTAAATTTTCCGGGAAGTTTGTGAAAAATGGTTGTTCTTCCTCTATCATCTTTTCTCGTTACCAAAGTTCCTTTTGGTTTGTTAAAGACGATCATGGTCAGTTCGGTACGCTCTTTTACATGTAGACCTCGAATAGATATTTGGTCACCCTCTTTGACATCGTAAGAGAACTCTTCTATGAGTTTACGATTGACACTGACTTCTCCTGCTTCTATTAGCTTGTCAGCTTCACGACGTGAATACTTAGTATTATGCGATATGTATTTGTTGAGTCTCATTCTTTTTCTTTATATGGAGCTTGTGAAAATTATTCACATTAATTGTCGTAATTATAACATACTTGGGGTAATAGGGTGGTTGTCTATTGACAACTCCCTATATCTATGTAGGTGAGTGCAGCTTTTAACATCGATTCATTAACATCACCTCTAACATGAAAAAAGTCATCTTCTATGTCACATCCTGAGGTTACGGGTAATCCTTGGAAATAGTCATAGAATCCTAGAGAATTTTTAACCACAAAGTTAATTAAAAAGTAGTAGTAGTAATTTCCTGCTATGCCACTCATACCTACAGGTTTTCCATGTGTTTTATCACCTATTGTAACAACGTCTTCTGCGGCTAAATAGGGTTTCATTGCATTAATAACAAGTTCACTTGCTGAAGCAGAATTGGCCGTTGTTAAAAATAAAATTTGCTCTAATTCAATAGCGTGTGGATCATTTTGAAAATTGTAGGGATGATTGTTACTTGCATAGTCACTGTTCCATGCCAGCGTAAACTGTAAATCAGAAGTATGAGATGTTGTTAGCTTATTAAGTAGTTCAGAAGCTATACTAACTGCCCCTCCTCCATTATATCTAAGGTCAATAACCAACTTATTAATAGAAGCATCTTTAAATTCTTGAAAAGCTTGATTTAGCTGATTGATGATTTCATCACCACCCATAAAAGAATCAAATTGTAAATACCCTACTGTTGTATTGTTAGGACTCTTTACAATTTTTGTTTTAATAACTTTATAACTGTACTCTCTTGGCGTTACTTTACAGCTACAAACTTGGATTATTTGATTTTCACGTTCTATTTTAAAGGCAATAGGTTTACGTTGTTGTGCAAGTAATATAACGTTTTCCCATGTTCCTGCTAGTCCATTTAGTGTTAAAATAATATCACCTCTTTGTAAGCCCACTTTATCAGCAGGTGAATCAAGTCGAACACGGGTAATATGACACCCTTTTGTCACAGAAGTACAAGCAAATCCCAATCCTTCAGACTTTTGAGAAATAAGTTGATTGTATGAGGATGGGCTAATTGCAAAACTCCATCGGTCTTTTGTATACGCTAAATCATTTATCATTGTTTGAGGGCTAGCATATTGATTCAGATTATTCTCTTCTCGTGTTTCACTTGCCCAATAATAAGAACTATGCAAAAGATTATAAAGCAAAGAACTGTTATACGATGTACCCGCTATTGAAGGAATGGTATTTTCTTCTATGTTCTCAACAAGAATAGTTTGTTCATTGTTAAAGTTTTGAAAAGCGATATTACTTTTTCCCACTTTTTTTCGTAAAATACCTGTAGCGGGGCTCTCATGGCAAGTTATTGCTGTATCTGCTTCTGAATTATTTATTGTATCAATAGATCCTCCCCCGCCACAAGCTGTAAAAAGTAAAGCAGATAAGAGAAGTAATGTTCTCATTATAATTTTCATTTTAAACTACCCAAACCAATGCAAGTTTATCTATAGAGATATCACTCTTTTTAGGTTTCATGGCACTCTCTTGTATGTCGACAGAATCAACATCATACTTCTCTGAAATATCATCAACTTTTTCTTCTAATTCTTCCGCTAAAAGTTCTAACTCTTCATGCAAGTCTTCAAGTTGCTCTTGGGCACGACTGATATCTCCTCGTTCTTTATAGGCACGGCTACCTTTAGAAAATGCACGACCTAATTTAGCAGTAGAGGTACGACCAAATAGCGCACCAAGAACAGCAATCCCTGTATCTATTAGTGATTTACTTGCGTCTGCTTCTTCTTTTTCAACCTTCTCTTGAGCACGTTGAACCCGTTTTAGTAAAGTTTTCTCTTTCTTTTCATATCGCTCTTGAAGTTTGTCTATCTCTTTTTCTTTTTTATCATCTAAAATATCTTTGAGTCGAACTTTAAAATTACCAAGGGTCTCATAAGCATGAGAAGAGAGTCTCGGTGATGTTGAGCGAAACATCTCTAAACGTCTATTTTTATAGAGCCAATCAGTAAGTTCACGTTTGGTACGTTTTAAACGTTTGTCAGTGCTTATCTCTGCGTTTAATTCAGCATAACTTGCATTACTTGGTTCATTGTCACTAAAGTTTGGACAGGATTGAATCGCTTCTGCATCATCCCAATCTAGATTATCATCTTTGTGAAGGTCTATTGTAAGACAAAGCTTTTCTGTTTCATCTATGCCCTTGCTTTGGTTAAAGTAATGAAGCTCAATTTCTGTTTGAAGCGTTGGTCTAAATTGATTTTGTCCCGTAACATCTATGGCAAAACGTTGTTCAATACTTGAATCAAGTGTTACGAACTCTTTGTATCCATTGTTTTTTACTTCTTTGCTTACAATAGCTTGTGGTAGATTATTCTTTTTAGCAGACATTAGTTGTGAAATCTCTGCTGCTTTGAGAGGACCTTTTAGGTAGGACATAACCCAACGTGTGGTGAAGAGCCGTATGTCATCTAAATGGGCAGACTTTAAAAAGAAAGTACGCTTATTTAAATTTGCAAGCAGGGCTTTAATTTCTGATTTAGAATAAGAAGCCCCAACCTTACCTCCCAATCCATCTATCACACGATCAATATCTTGTGATGTTTGAAGCCGACCTATAAACCATGTTCCTATATTAGAAAGACCTTTGTAGTCAAGGTCAACAGGATTTTGGGTACTTAAAACAACACCTACTCCAAATGCTCTAGCTTGTTTGAGCAATAGCATCATAGGCTCTTTACTTGGTGGATTCTTACTTGGTGGGAAATAACCAAAAATTTCATCCATATAGAGTAAGGCTTTAAGAGCAGATGTTCCTGATTGTCTTCTCATCCATGCAATATATTTGTTAAGTAGTAGGGTTACAAAAAACATTCGTTCTTCATCACTAAGATGTGCAATTGAGAAGATAGCAACTTTTGCTTTTCCATTTTCATCATAAAGTAATTTCTGAATATCTAAATCATCACCTTCTAACCATGAAGAGAAGGTGGGTGATGCGATAATGGCATTGAATTTTGTTGCTAGGGTAAAACGTTTGTCTTGTGGGTAAAAACTTTCAAGAGGAAGAACACCAATTTTTTCAAAAGAAGGAGAGATGATTTCTCCAATAAGTTCTTCGAGTGAGATACTATCATTGCTCATCCATTTATTAGCTAAGATTTGTGCAATGAGTAAATACTCTTTTGAACTTATGGGATCAGCTTCTATTTTAATAAGGGATAGTAGTGATGAGACGGTACTTTTAAGGTAGGATGCAAAGGTATCTGCATCATTTAATATCTCACTTGGTGGAGCTTCTAATGAACCTAAGATATTAATGGATATTCCTGCAGAACTACCAGGAGTATAGATGGTTTTATCTACTGCTGTAAGTTTTGCAACTCTCTCTTCATTTTGATAGTCACGTTTTATGCCTTCTTTCCACATTTTAGCAATGCTCTCAGCATAGCTTGCCACATCCTTCTCTTTTGTTTTGGCTTCATCTTCAACCCATGGTTCAAAACTTTTAGGATTAAAGGTAGGATCAGTTAAAAGTAAGTTTCCCATGTCTCCCTTAGGGTCAATAAGAATAGAAGGAATATTGTCTATGGCAGCTTCTTCAATGATACCAATACCAAGTCCTGTTTTTCCAGAACCCGTCATACCAATAATGGCAGCATGTGTTGTAAAATTTTTATTTTTTAAGAGTGTAAGTGCTTCAGTAGCTTCTTGTGAAGTTTTGTCAAGATCTCGACCAAGGTAAAAGAGTCCAAGTTTTTCGTAGAGATTTGTCATATGCTATCCTTTGAAAGTCAATTGAATATATTTTAGCATATTTAGATGGGGATTTCATACTAGTTAAGAAGATATGTGAAATATTAGTTATATTATTGGGAGAATTATAAGGGACATTTCATCTAAAAAGTATAGATATCTTCTTAACTAAGGAAAGTATAACAAGTATAAAATAATATTAAACTTAAAAAATAAAAGTATTTTAGAAAAATAATATTAATAAAATACTTTATTTTTTTTAGAAGGTAGCACAGATGACTTTTGTAATAATGAAACCACCGATAACAAGCCATACAAACATTGCAAGTGCTGTATAAATTGGTGCAAGTCCTAAACCTTTAAATTTGGCAAAACGCGTTCCCATCCCCAATGCTGTCATTGCCATGGTTAGTAAAAATGTATCTATTTCATTAATAGTATTAACTATATTTTCAGGAACTAAATGTAACGAGTTAAAGCCAGCAACCCCAATAAAGTATACAGCAAACCAAGGAATGACTAATTTAACACCATCTGTTACAGTCCCCTCTTTTTTTGCAGTGTAACTAAGATAAATACCAAGTATAATTAACATTGGTGCAATCATAATAACACGAGTCATCTTTACAATAACGGCAGAATTTGACATAACTTCAGGTGCATTTGGTACAGAAGCAGGAACAGCAACAACTTGTGCTACTTCATGAATGGTTCCTCCGACATAAATTCCAAATTCTCTAGCCGTCATATGTAAAAAACCGGAAGCTTGTTCAAAAATCGCAGTGTATAAAACAGGGTAAAGAAACATGGAAATAGTACCAAATAAAACAACCATAGAGACAGCGATGGCTGTTTTATGTTCTTCTGCTTTTAACACAGGTTCGGTAGCAAGAACAGCTGCTGCTCCACATACGGATGCTCCGGATGCTGTTAACATAGATGTGTCTTTGTCCATTCCAAAAACCTTATGTCCTAGCCATGTACCTAAAATAAAAGTTGTTGAAAGCATAATAAGAGAGACTAAAAATCCTTCTAGTCCTACTTCACCTATTTGTTGAAAGGTAATTCTAAACCCATAAAAAACAATGGCAAAACGAAGAATCTTTTTAGCTGAGAAGGTAATACCAGTTTCCCATGCAGTAGGAAGTTTGTTATGAAGTGTATTGGCATAAAAAATACCCATGACAATACCAATAACCAATGGTGAAAGTCCCAATGCTTTCACTGGAGCTAACCCTGCAATTAATGTTGCAGCTGCTGCAAAAATAGCAACAAAGATAATACCACTCATGGTACCTGTACGTTTTTCAGGTGAAAAAGCCATAATAATCCTTTTTTTTCGCCATTATACTCTTTTTGAAAAAATATTAAAAATAAATTTGATTGATGGAGTTAATCATAGATTATGGTTAAAAAGAGGAAAAGTTAATAGTAGAGAACCACCAAATAAATTGGTGGCTCAAAGTGAAAAATATTATTTCAGATTCCACGATCCATCATCATAACCATTAATGGTATTAGAAGGTTTAGTTTTAGATGATTTAACAGACTTAGCTGTAATCCATCCTGGGAATAGTTCATTATATCCATCTGTAGCAGCTGGTTTAGCTACATTACAGTTGATCGGAACATTAGGGAAGAAGTTTCCTTGAATAGGTACGCCACCTACAGGGATTGACTTATCTAAGGTTAAGTTTGCTAAGTCAATACGGAAGAAAACACCACCATCTGACCAGAAGTTATAGTAGTATCTACCAGTAGATTCTATAAATTCAGAATGTGAAACAAATAGAGAAATCCAATTGTTTACTTTATAGCTAACAGGAATATTTTTTATAAAGGTATGCTTCTTATAGTTTATTGCCGTTAAAAACTTTGCTTTATGGTTGGTTACAATCGCAATTCCTCTTTGTTTAGAGAAGGCAACATGTCCTGCACCTGCACCTGCAGGAACAAACGTTATAATCTTCATGGTAGTTGAGTCAAGTACAAAAACTCCACCATTGGCTGTTCCGTTTAGTGTTCCACCAGCTGGGGAATAGATAAACTTTTTATCTGGGGTAATATAAATATTATGACCAGCATAACCAATTACCAAGTTAGGTATATTTAATTTGGTAAAGCTTGTTTGAACCAATTTACCATTTTGTAATGTAAACTTATAAACACCAGGTGCTTGTTTCGATGCTAAGTTACCCTCTGTTGAACCAAAGAAAGTTACATTATTTGGGTTAGTCGTATCTTTTGCAATGATTTGGTGTAACGATGTATCGGTCTTTAATGTTTGAACTAAAGTAGTGTTCCATTTTGCACCATTTTTTGCAATAGAGTAGACATGTAAAAGTCTGTTTGATCGGTCAATAAGTGCAAAGAGTGTTGAACTTAACCAAATTGGGTGTCCAGAAATTTGATCTCCACCAAAGTCAAAGTTGTTACATTTTAAGTTTTGAATCTCTTTTGCTGCATAGAGTCCTGCATATGGCGCTACTATTTTTGGTTTATTACACGTTGTATTAAATCCAGCTTTTCCAACAAGTTTTAGTGAAATAGGGTTAATAAGTACAGCTGAAGGTCTGTCTCTTGAATTTAACAGAACAAGATTATGTACTTTATTGTACGCATCACCAGATCTTGGTCTAAATGGTAAGTTAATTTTTTTAACAAAATTTCCAGATTTAATATCTCTAATGGTTACATGTTTTGAGCCTTTTGCTACTAACATGGTATAGTTTGCTTTACTATTTAACCCAAGTGTATCTGCATGGTGATTAAGTGAACCTTCTACTGGAACAGCTTTAAGTAGTTTCATATTTTTATAATCGATGGTAAGCATTCTATTATGTGGATCATGCTCATCAGCAAAGTGTACAATATTATTTCTGTAATTGATTGTACAGTTTTGTGTACCACCACCATTTGAATACCCAATATCAAAGTTAAGGTTATTAGCTTTTGTTACGGTAAAGATAGATGTTTTACCTGTTTTACCAGCATCTGAATCTTTAGCAGTATTTCCACCTTTTCTTTTAGGAGAAACAGCATTAAATCCTGTTGGTTTATAAACTTGAATGTAGTATTGACCTGCAGGAATATTTGTAAATAGGTATTTACCATTTGCATCTGTACGTGTTGTTCCTACAGTTTTTCTTGTTGTACCATTTCTAAGTTTTACTTTAACATTTGCAATTCCTTTTTCATTGGCATCTTGAATACCATCACCATTGGCATCGTTCCAGATATAATCACCAATATTTGCATTGCTTGTTTTTTGTTTGGTATAACCCATATCGAGATTTAGGTTTGAAGTACCATTAATTGTAAACTTAGATGTTTTTCCACTAGTACTTCCATCTGAATCTTTGGCTCCATTGGTACCTTTTTTTCGTGCTGTAGCAGCAAGATAGGTTGCTGGTTTATAATATTGAATATAGTATTGACCATTTGGTACATTTAAAAAAGTGTATTTACCATTGGCATCAGTTTTGGTAGCTTGTACTTTTTTTCTGGTTGTACCATTTCGTAGTTTTACATATACATTAGGTATACCAGGTTCACCTGCATCTTGAATTCCGTTGCTATTTTGATCCCACCAAACCAAGTCACCTATGGCTGTATTTCCTGGACCTGTACCACTGTATAGTCCAAAGTCAACATTTGCAAGGTTACTGTTCAGTGTAACTGTTTTACTGGTTGGAGTAGAGTTAATATATCCAGTAGGTTTAGTAATGGTTACGGTATAGTTTCCTGCTGCAAGTTTTTTAAATACATATTTACCATTGGCATCACTTTTTGTACTTTTAAGTTTTGTTCCTGCTGCATTGTAAAGTGTTATTGTTGCATTACTTAAACCAGGTTCACCATTATTCTGAATACCATCTTTATCTGTATCATTCCAAACTTGATCACCTATGGCAAAATTACCTTGAGGCGTATTGTTTTTTGTGAAACCCATATCCATATCAAGATTGTTGGCTGTGGTTACTGTAAATACTTTGGTTTTTCCTGTTGATCCACCATCAGAATCTTTACTAGTATTTCCACCTTGCTTTTTTGGAGCACTTGCAAGGTATCCTGTAGGTTTATAGTATTGAATATAGTATTGACCTGCAGAAATGTTTGTAAATAGGTATTTACCATTTGCATCGGTTCTCATTGCTTGTACTTTTCTACCTGTAGCCGCACTACGTAGTTTTACATAAGCATTTGCAATACCAGGTTCACCTGCATCTTGAACACCATTTGAGTTTTGATCCCACCATACAAAATCACCTATATTTGCTTTTGTATTTTTAGGCTTCTGGTACCCCATATCAAAATCAAGATTTGTTCCTGCAACAGCATTAAACTTAGGTGTTTTACCTGTAGATCCACCATCAGAATCAATGTTGTCATTATTCCCTTGATTTTTACCCGTAACAGCAACAAATCCTGTTGGCTTATAAAATTGTATGTAGTATTTTCCAGCAGGTACATTCTTAAATGAATATTGACCGTTAGCATCTGTTCTAACCGCTTGTACTTTTCTATTGGTTGTGCCGTTTCTTAATTTTACATAAGCATTAGCAATACCTGGTTCACCCGCTTCTTGGATACCATTTTTGTTTTGATCCCACCATACATAGTTACCTATATCTACAGCAAAACTGCTGACGGACCCCATAATTAAAAGCAATGGAATAATTCCTGCTTTTCCTTTATTTCTGTTGTGCATACGCTTCTCCTTTTAGTAGAGTAATATTGTTATAAAAATCAATAAATAATAATTGCCAATATTGTAACCTTAATTTAATCTTATTTACTTTAGTTAACTAAATAATTTTAGTAAAATAAAAATAAAACATATAATATTAACACTATATAATATCAAAAAACATATTATAGTTGTATTAATAATTATGAGTAAAATAAAACAAAAAAGAATATTATGACAATATAAAAAATATAATTAATTTATTGGGAGAAAGTGTACTCTTACCAAAAGGTAAGAGTACATAGTTTGAGTAGAAAAGAACTAAAAAATTATTTTATTTATTAACATTTAGTTTTTTCTTTTGAGCAGTAGAACAACCCATAAATGAGAGACCCATGTCAATGTTCATTTTAGTGCTTTTACCATTGTAATTGAAGTAATCAGTTACACCAGCGTAGTCACCATCAGAATCTTTAGCATCGTTTGTACCTTCATCCATTGGAGAAGCTTGCGTACAACTTGGTAAATCAAATTTTACAATGTATTTCCCAGCAGGAACGTTTGTAAATTTATAGTTACCATTTGCATCTGTTTTTGTTGTTTGTAATGATTTATCATTTAAGTCATAAATTGTTACTTTAATATTTTTAACACCAGTTTCCCCAGCATCTTGAATACCATCATGATTTTTATCATACCATACTAAATCACCAATAGCTCCACCATTTGGAGGAGTAACACCACCTTTGGTAAGACCCATATCAATAGAAAGGTTAGATTTGTTAGCTACTGTGAAAAGAGCTGTCTTCCCATTTGCTGCACCATCAGAATCTTTAGCCGTATTGGTTCCTTGATTTTTAGGAGATGCAGTATATTTTTTAGGAATGGTAAATCTAATATAGTATTGACCATTTGGAACATTTTTAAATAGGTATTTACCATTTACATCTGTTCTTGTGGTTGCAACTCTTTTACCATTTGCTTTGTAAAGCTTTACAACTTTATTTTTAATACCTTTTTCACCAGCATCTTGAATACCATTTTTATTTTTGTCAAACCATACAAAATCACCAACATTAACTTTTCCTGCTGGAGGTGGAGGCGTACCACCTTTAGTAAGACCCATGTCTATAGAAAGGTTATTTCCTGCTGTAACAGTAAATAAAGCTGTTTTTCCGTTTGCATTACCATCAGAATCTTTAGCTATATTGGTTCCTTGATTTTGTGGTGAAGTTGTGTACTTTTTAGGAATCACAAATCTCATGTAGTATTGACCACCTGGAACATTTTTAAATAGGTATTTACCATTTGCATCTGTTCTTGTGGTTCCAACGCGTTTACCATTTGCTTTGTAAAGTCTTACAACTTTATTTTTAGCACCTTTTTCACCAGCATCTTGGATACCATTTTTATTTTTGTCGTACCATACGAAATCACCAACATTACCTAAACCTGGAGGAGGAGTTACACCACCTTTTTTAGTATAACCCATGTCTAAATTAAGATTTGTAGCAGTTAAGTTAAACTTAGCAGTTTTACCAGTTGCTCCACCATCTGAATCTTTGGCATTGTTATTACCTTGTTTTTTAGACGTTGGTTTATACCCTGCTGGTTTATAGAATTGAATGTAGTACTTACCTGGTGCTACATTTGTAAATAAGTATTTACCATTTGCATCAGTTTTTACAGTTTGTACTTTTGCTCCAGTTGCAGCTTTTCTTAGTTTTACACGTACATTTGCAATACCTGGTTCACCAGCATTTTGAATACCATCTTTGTTTTGATCGTACCATACGTAGTCACCTACATTAATCTTACCGTGAGGAGTAGTTCCTTTGTTAATACCAAAGTCAACATTGGTTTTGTTAGCATTAAGCGTGAAACAATTTTTTGCCGCACCTGTTGTTAAATTATAAGTTTTAGGAGCGATTACTTCAACACAATAGTTTCCTGCAGGGAGCTTAGAGAACAAATATTGACCTACTAGACTACTCTTTGTTGTTTTAATAACTTTGTTACCTTTGTAGAGTTTAAGTGTAACATTTTTAGCGCCAGTTTCTCCATTGTCTTGTTTACCGTTACCATTTTTATCGTACCATACTAAATCACCTACAGCATAACTGTTAGCTGGAGCATTTTGGTAGTAACCCATATCTAAATTAAGGTTGGTAGCTGTTAAGTTAAATCTTGCTGTTTTACCAGTTGATCCACCATCAGAATCTTTAGCATTGTTGTTACCTTGTTTTCTAGATGTTGCTTTGTAACCATTTGGTTTATAGAATTGGATGTAATAGTTTGCTGCTGGAACATTTGTAAATAAATATTTACCATTAGCATCAGTTACCGTAGATTGAACTTTTTTACCTGTTAGACCATTTCTTAATTTAACACGTACATTTGGAATACCTGGTTCACCAGCATCTTGGATACCATTTTTATTTTTATCATTCCAAACATAATCACCTACATTTACTTTTGCAGTATATGGTTTTACCCAACCCATATCTAAGGTAAGGTTATTTGTAGTACCTACCGTAAATTTAGTTGTTTTACCAGTTGATCCACCATCAGAGTCTAAGGCAATATTTGTACCTCTCTTTTTACCCGTTGCTGAAACATATCCAGTTGGTTTATAGAATTGAACGTAGTATTTACTACCTGCTGGAAGATTAGTAAAACTGTATTTACCATTAGCATCTGTTCTTACAGATTGAATCATTTTTCTAGTAGTGGCATCTCTAAGTTTAACAATTGCATTAGCAATACCAGGTTCACCTGCATCTTGGATACCATTTTTATTTTGATCCCACCATACATAATCCCCTATGCTAACTTTTGTTGCAGAACCACCAAGGTAATGACTTGCATCAGTATCAGTTACAGTTTGTGTTCCATATTTACCAGTTGCAGTACCAATGTTTGCGTATTGACCAGCTGTTGCTGTACCAGTTTTTGTACACGTTTTACTTGTCCCTGCTGCTAACGCACCAATAGTACAAATTGCACCCAGTTTGTTATCTGTTACTGCAACATTTGTTAATGCTACGTTACCAGTATTTTGAACCATATAAGTCCATGTAACCGCTCCACCAAATGGAATGATTGGACCGGTACCTGTATCTGCATCTATACCATTGGTTGCTTTTTCTATGTTAATTGCAGCTACGGGTTTATTTCCACCAAAATAATGACTTGCATCGGTATCAGTTAATGTTGTTGCACCATATTTACCAGTTGCTGTACCAATATTTGCATATTGACCAGAAATAGCCACACCAGTTTTTGTACAAGTTTTACTTGCACCTGCTGCTAACGCACCAATGGTACAAATAGCACCAGCTTTGTTGTCGTTTACCGCAACATTTGTTAATGCTACGTTACCTGTATTTTTAACAACATAGCTCCAAGTAACTGCTCCACCAAATGGAATATTAGGACCTGTACCGGTATCTGCATCGACACCATTTGTCGCTTTTTCTATATTAATTGCAGGTTTTGCAATAATACCAAAATAGTGACTTTTATCAGTTACTTTCGGAGTCCATTTTTTATAATAACCAACTTTATAATAACCCGTTACTGAGGCTATATTTTCATATTGACCTGCAATAGCAATACCTGTTTTAGTACAAGTTTTAGTTGCTCCTGGAGTCAATGTTCCAATATGACAAATTCGTCCTACTTTGTTATCTTGAATATACCCATCATAAACAGTAGTATTTCCTGTATTTTTTACAAGATATGTCCATTTTACTGTACTTCCTACTTGAACTTTTGGTCCCGGTGCAAGATCGGCATCAATACCATTTGTTGATTTTTGAATGCTTAATGCACCCTTTACATTGTTATAATTATAATGACCACCTGCTGACAAATCAACTGTACCAGCAAGTAAAAGCATAGGAAGTAATCCTAACCTTTTCTTATATATACTACTCATTTCTTTCTCCTTTATTGAATAATATTTTATTTTTATACGGAATTAGTACTATTATTGCAAGTACTAACATATAATAATAACAAAAAACACATTATGTTATTGTTAAAAAAATAGAATAATAAAAAACATAAAATAATATTTTTAAATATTATGTAGCTTTGGTAAAAATAGTGAGAAATATATATGAAGTGGAGGGAGAATACTCTTACCAAAAAGGTAAGAGTATAGGGTTACTTATTTAGTAACATTTAGTTTTTTCTTTTGAGCTGTAGAACAACCCATGAAAGAAAGACCCATATCAATGTTTAGTTTAGTGCTTTTACCATTGTAATTGAAGTAATCAGTTACACCAGCGTAGTCACCATCAGAATCTTTAGCATCGTTTGTCCCTTCATCCATTGGAGAAGCTTGCGTACATGCAGGTAAAGTGAATTTTACAATATATTTACCAGCAGGCATATTTTTAAAACTGTAGTTACCATTAGCATCTGTTTTGGTTATTTTTAATGCTTTGTCATTTACGTCATAAATAGCTACTTTAATATTTTGAACACCAGTTTCACCAGCATCTTGAATACCATCATGATCTTTGTCGTACCATACTAAATCACCAATATTACCTTTACCCGTAGCTGGTGTTACTTTTCCACCTTTAGTAAGACCCATATCAATAGATAAGTTAGAGTTACTAGCTACTGTGAATAAAGCTGTTTTACCATTTGCTGCACCATCAGAATCTTTAGCGGTATTAGCCCCTTGATTTTGTGGAGAAGTAGTATACTTTTTAGGAATGGTAAATCTAATGTAGTATTGACCATTTGGAACATTTTTAAAGAGGTATTTACCATTTACATCTGTTCTTCTTGTCGCATATCTTCTACCATTAGATTTGTAA
>Ga0256826_1000414_pt1 | contig 25963 bp, 26 predicted proteins | sample CV79metaG_FD_185975 | JGI IMG/M metagenome (GOLD analysis project Ga0256826, IMG submission 185975) | Hydrothermal vent microbial communities from East Pacific Rise, Pacific Ocean - CV79 | ecosystem: Environmental > Aquatic > Marine > Hydrothermal vents | place: Pacific Ocean: East Pacific Rise...
AGGTTTCTTTATAAAGTCATTACCACCTGACTCAAAGGCATCTTTGAGATGTTGGGTGTCATGAAAGGCAGTGATGAAAACAGCAGGGGTATTGTCACTGAAACTACGTAGTGCTTTGAGTAGGGTAATCCCATCACCATCAGGAACGTTGATGTCAAAGATGTAGAGATCAAAATGCTCCTCTTCAGCTAGGGAGAGGGCTCTGTTCATACTGTAGGTGTGGGTAACATCATACGATTCACTAAGATAGTCAACTAAGATGTCGGCAAGAACAGTATCATCTTCTAAGAGTAAAATTTGCATGAGTTATTGTAGCAAATTAGTGCTACTTTGTTGCGTTGTCTATCTTACCAACGGCACAAGAGACAAAACTCTTGGCTTTAGTAGAACCTATTTCAAAGAGGTTAAGCTTTTCATCACTCATAGGATAACCAAGACCTCGCAAGGCATTACGTAGCTCTTGGAGTTGAGACTCTTCAACCTCTAAAGTGATCTCTCTTGGCATTGTCTCAAGGTTCACTTCCACTTCACCAAAGGTGTCAAGTAGCTTTGTCTTGAGTGTTGAAGCACAACCTCCGCATTTAATATTTTCAACTTGATAAGTTTGTTGCATAGTTAGCTCCTTTATTATTGTGCTAATCATACCGATAAAGTGTGAAAGGTTTGTGAATGTCCTAATTAATGATGAATTGAGTACACTAAAATTATGAAATGGTATCACTCACTTAAATTTAAAAACTCACTTTTCTTCCTTTTAGTAGGGTCTCTTTTTGTCCTTGCTATGATGCTCTTTTTTACCAATCTGAAAGAAAAACGTCTTATGGAGCGTGCTGAAATAGCGGTTAAGCTTGCGACCACTGATGTAGTCAGAGAGCTTCTTCTTACACAACAACGTAATGAACAGATCGTTGAAGATATGGCAGATGTGGCAAGTTTGAAAAATATTGATTCAACTGTTGTTAGAAAGTTGTTACGTGTGTCACGTAAAAGTGATATTGTGAGTGGAGGATTATGGTATGAATCCTATGCCGAAAAGAGAGATCAAGAGAGTTACGCATATTTTTATTATCGTGAAGGTAATAGCAGTGACTTTGTAGAGATCAGCGATTATCAAAGTAAGTCAGATGTTCCATATCGAGATATGGAGTTTTATCTACTAGCGAAACAGCTAAAAGAGGGCGAGACGTTCTGGACTAAGGCGTATATAGATCCCGTGACTAAGGTACGTATGATTACGGTGGTCTCTCCTATCTATCGAAAAGAGCAGTTTATTGGTGTAGCGAGTCTTGACATAGAGTTGATCCATAAGCAAAAGCAGATATTTTCAGATCTAATTAATTCTAAAGAGCGTTACTTTTTACTTGCTGACCGTGCAGGTGAATTACTAATTCGTTCCACAAAACTCTCATCAACGGGTCTGAATAAAGAGAGTTTAAAAAAGAGTGTCCTTGATGAAAACCAATACAATATTATGGAGTTTCTATTTTATTTTCAGTCACATGAAGAGAACACTACCTTAGTAGATGGGCTCTTAAAAACCTTTGATGATTTTACTGAGGATGAGGTAAAGCAACTGGCTTATGAGCTGGAGCAAAAAGGCCACGATTCTCAACAGCAGCTTCTTTTTCATTCAAAGGTCGTTCAAGATGACCCCATCTTTCATGAACCTTCTGTGATGGCCGCTTTTTATTTTCCTCATGCTAGTTGGCATATGTTGATTGCTATACCTGAACATGTTATTTTAAAAGACACTATAGCTGTGTATGACAAGATTATGATTATTACTGCTATTTTTGCAGTAATGGCATCATTTATGGGATACTTATTAATTCGTGGAAGTATTGTAAAACCGCTGGAGTCTATTACCAATCAGATTCAACAGGTAGAACTTGATGAAAATATAGAGATAGTTATTAATGACAAAAGTGAGATTGGACTTTTAGCTAATAGTTTTAATATAGGTATACGAGAACTTACTGACGCGAGAGAGAATGAGCGTCGCAATGAAACTCTACTAATGCAACAGTCTAAAATGGCAGCAATGGGGGAGATGCTTGATGCGGTGGCTCATCAGTGGAAGCAACCGCTAAATGCGTTAAGTATGTATGCAGAACTCATCAAGATAAACTATGAAGATGGTGAAGTAGACCAAGTCTACATCGAACAGTTTCAAGAAGACATAGAGACGCAGATTAATCATATGACTGACACCTTAGGTACGTTTAGAACCTTCTTCCGTCCTACTAAAGAGTTACACTCTTTTGAGTTACATCAGGTCATTGATGATGTCCTTCTTTTGGCTAAAGATGAGTTGACTAAAAATACCATCAATGTTGAGGTGATCGAAGAGGGTACGTTAGAACTCTTTGGTTCTGAAAATGAGTTTAAACATCTTTTACTCAACATCATCAATAATGCGAAAGATGCTTTTAACGACAATGGTATAAAAACCCGTAACATCACGATTCGTATCATTACTGATGAGAGTGCACCACGACTTGAAATAGAAGATAGTGCAGGGGGTATCCCATCGCAGGTCATCGACAATATTTTCCAAGCTCACTTTACAACAAAAGAAGAGGGTAAAGGAACAGGCATCGGACTTTACATGAGTTCGCAGATTGCGCAAAAGCACCATGCCGAGCTTCGTGTAGAAAACAGAGAAGCAGGTGCTTGTTTCATCGTTACATTTACTCCATTAAGCTTCCACGCCTAAGCTCTTCACAAACCTCTCACACAAGACCACTATACTTCCTTAATTCAACTAAGGAAGTTACTATGAATACCCTACTTAAACTCTTTACTATCCTAGTTCTAGCAACAACGCTACTTAATGCAGCCGCATTTGAAAAGATCGCGAAGTTCAGAACCACTAAAGTATTGATCACTTCTGAAAAGCCACTCGTTGTGGGCAACAACACTATAGAGATGTTGGTCACACTCAAAAACAAGGTGTCAGAAGGGGCTAAAGTCTCAGTTAAAGCTTTTATGCCAGCAATGCCAGGAATGCCAGCGATGGAGAGTAAAAGTGAGGCAAAAAGCTTTGGTAATGGTAAGTACAGGACTAACATCAACTTTGCAATGGGCGGTACATGGCAGATACACATCATCGTTATCCCTAAGAGCGGTAAAAAAGTGCGTGTAAAGAGTTCGGTTAACATTTAGGAGAGTCTATGAAAACGTTATTATTGATGCTTTTACCCCTGTTGATGAGTGCTGCGACCTTAGAGTCTATTATCAACAAAGCCTTGTCGTCACATACCTCTTTAGAGGTTATACAAGAGCGCTTGAACGCAGAAGATTATGAGATCAGTGCAACACGAAGTTTTTATAATCCTGAGATCTCTTTTGCGATTAACGATATACAGTTCGACGATATTACGGACCGCTCGCGTGAACGGATGCAGACCAGTAGTATCAACATCAAGCAGAAGATTCCTTCGTTTGGTAAACGTGATGCTAAAACTGAACGTAGTCGTGCCGTGAAGAGCCAGATCGCTATGAGTCTTGAAGAAGCGAAGGTCAAGCTAGTGGAAGCAATCAAGGTCACTGCATATCAGATATGGGAAGTCAATCAAGAGCTGAACATCACTCAAGAATACATTGCCGTAACCAAGCAGAGCATAGAGCTTAACACTGCCTATAGTGCAACACGTACAAACTCTCATATGGGGATTATGTCCGCAGAACTGACCCTTTCGCAACTCAAGATCAAAAAGAGTCGTTATACCAGTCAGCGTAAAGCACTGTTTGCGAAACTAGAATACCTAGCAGGTGAAGTGGTGGATGACTTAGAGATTACACTTGATGTTTCGGAGCCTAAACCATATAGCTATTATGCAGAGCGTTTAGGCAACAACCTCTCTTACAGTGTGAAGTCATCTGAGGTGATGGTAGCACAGCGTGATGTTAAGGTCAAAGATAGTGAAGGCGATGTTGACCCTTATGTTCAGGTAGGTTACTACTACCGTCAAGAGTATAACGACTATGTGAATGTTAGTTTTGGAATGGCACTCCCTATCTATGGAAGTGAAAACGACAATACCGAGAGCGCTCGTAAGATTGCCCTCTCCAAAAGTGCTGCAACACAAGACTATATGTTAAAGCTAAAAGGGGAGCTACGTGGGCAGTATGCAGAGCTTGAAGATGCGCATGCGATAGCGAAGATCTTAACAGACGAGAGCATGCCACAGTTGGAACATATGTTTGAGTTGACCAACGCTTCGGTAAAAAATGGACAAGACCTTTTTGTCTATATTGACCTTCTAAAACAGAAACTGTCGCTTGATGAGCAACTCATCCAAGCGACAGCACGACAACATACCACTGAGGCCTCACTTGATGCCTTGATAGGAGAGACAAAGTGAAAAAACTACTCTATATATTAGTAACTCTAGTGCCATTGATGGCAAGTGAAGTAACGGTAGAACAACTTTTTAACGTACAGACGGTGAAGGTCAAAGAGGAGAGTCGTGCTATTGAGACGAAGAACTTTGGTTATGTGAAAGCAGATGAGTCCCGTGTTTTTGAAGTTGTACCTCGTTTTGGTGGGTATATCATCACACTTTATGCTGACAAGCAGTTTCAAAAAGTAAGCAAAGGTCAGCGTCTCGCCAAGGTCTACTCTCCAGAGGTTTACCAGTCAGAAGAAGATTACATCAATGCGATCAACTATGACAAAAAACGTTCCAATCTACAGATGGTGGCGAGTGCTAAAGACAAGTTACTACTTCTTGATGTACCGGAACGTGAAATCCGTGCTATTAAAAAGAGTGGTAAGGCACAAAAATATACCTATATCTATGCACCAGCAAGTGGATACCTTTTTGAAAAACATGTTAATAACAGAGGCTCGTTTAATACCAAACAGATGCTCTTTACTATTGTAAACCTTGACAAGGTGTGGATCGAGGCAAAACTCTATCAAAAAGATCTTTCCAAGTATGCCAAGCTAACAGAGTTTAATGTTCAAGCTGTAGGTGTTGAGAAGCCTATTAAAGCAAAGCGTGAACAACTCTATCCAAGTCTTAATCTAAAAGAGACGACGGCAACCTTACGTCTTACAGCTGATAACAGAGATGGAAAACTTCTTCCTGGCATGTACACGACGATCATGGCGAGTAATAAAGCGAAGCGTTATTTAACCTTACCAACCACAGCGGTCATCCGTAAGAATGGACAGTTTTATGTCTTTGGTGTGGGTGAGTTTGAAGGTGAATACGAGCCAATGCCAGTCGATGTTACTCCATTGGATAACAATACTTATATCATTAAAAGTGGTCTGAGTGCTGGTGATGAAGTGGTCAACAATGCCCTCTTTATGATGGACAGTGATGCCCAGATCAATGGGCTATATTAGTGAAGAGAAAAGAGGGAAGGGGGGAAGAGAAATGAAGAGGAAAATAGGTTATTTGACAAGATTCCCTTTTCTCTTTCCTGTCCTCTCTTGCCTATTCTTCCAAAGGAAAAACAATGATAGAAAAACTGATAGCCTTTAGTATTAAAAACCGATTTCTTGTCTTAATGGCAACACTGTTTTTGATCATTGGTTCATATTGGGCAATGAAAAACACGCCGCTTGACGCATTACCAGACCTTTCGCCTCCACAGGTGATTGTACAGGTTAACTGGGCAGGGCAGTCTCCGGAGATCATTGAAGACCAAGGGACTTATCCACTGGTGTCACAGTTTTTAGCGATTGCTGATATTGAGACTGTACGTGGGTATTCGACATACGAAAACGCTCTTATTTATATCATCTTTAAAGAAGGGACTGATCTTTACTGGGCACGTTCTCGTGTTTTGGAGCAGTTGGCTTCGGTACAGTCGCAGCTTCCAAGTAATATGGAAATTGCGCTTGGACCTGATGCATCAGGTGTAGGTTGGGCGTATGAGTATGCCTTGACCTCAAAGACAAAAAACTTAGCCGAACTCCGTACGCTTCAAGACTATTACTACAAGTATGCCCTCTTGGGTGTAGATGGTGTCTCTGAAGTGGCTAGTATTGGTGGATTTATCCCGACGTATCAGGTGACCGTGAGTAATGATGCTTTGGTTATGCACAACCTCTCCATTAACGATGTGGCCAAAGTACTTAAAAACAATAACAATGATACTGGCGGACGGATCATCATCCAAAATGGTTACGAGTGGATGGTTCAGGCCAAAGGGTACATCAAAGACCTTGATGACATCCGTAAACTTGTTATCGCTACTCGTGATGGTGTGCCATTGACCGTAGCCGACATTGGACGTGTGGAACTTACTCCAGCAAACCGTCGTGGTGTTGCTGACCTTAATGGTGAGGGTGAGGTTGTTGGTGGTATTGTGATGACCCGTTATGGTGAGGATGTTTACACGGTACTTGGTCGTATTAAAGCGAAGATGGCTGAACTAGATGTTGAGGGTGTCGATGTTGTCACGGTATATGATCGTTCTGAACTGATTGAAAAAGCAGTAGAGACACTAAAGGGAACGTTAGTTGAAGAGAGCATTATTGTTGTCATTATCATTGGATTATTCTTAATGCACCTACGTTCATCGTTAATTGTACTTATTGTTCTACCACTTACAATAGGCTTTACCTTCTTACTGATGAAAGGTTTTGGCATTGGCTCAAACATCATGAGTTTAGGTGGTATTGCCATTGCTATTGGTGCGATGGTGGATGCGAGTATTGTAATGATTGAGAATGCACATAAGTCCTTGCATAAGTATGAAGACAAGATAGGTAGAATTCCGACTAACAAAGAACGTATTCAAGTTATCTTGGAGTCTTCACAGTTAGTTGGACGCCCGATCTTCTTTGCTTTAGCATTGGTAGTGGTCTCATTTTTACCGATCTTTGCACTTGATGGTCAGGAGGGACTACTTTTTACACCACTAGCTTTCACAAAGACCTTCGCCATGACAGCAGGAGCACTGCTTTCTGTAACCTTAGTACCGGTGTTGATGGTCTTTTTTGTACGTGGTAAGATTATGCGTGAGCGTAAAAATCCACTCAATCGTTTCTTTATATGGCTTTACCATCCTATCATTGTCTATGGCTTGAAGTTCAAATACATTGTATTGGCACTGGTTGTTGCATCATTGGTCTACATGTACCCACTCTACAAGGGACTCAACTGGGAGTTTATGCCGATGCTCAACGAAGAGACTTTCATGTACATGCCCGTTACACCATATGGTATCAGTGTGGATCAGTCCAAAGAGCTTACACAAAAGACGGATAAAATCATTAAGTCTTTTCCTGAAGTTGAAAATGTCTTTGGTAAAGGTGGTCGTGCGAATACAGCGACAGATCCTGCTCCCCTTGGTATGCTTGAGACCATCATCACCTTTAAAGACAAAAGTGAGTGGCGTGAAGGAATGACCTATGAGAAGTTGATGAGTGAAATGGAAGATGCTCTTCAAGTCCCTGGTCTTGTTAACTCATGGACATACCCTATCCGTGGCCGGATAGATATGCTTTTAAGTGGTATTAGAACTCCTCTTGGTATTAAACTTTATGGCCCAAACGCAGATGGTTTACAGCGTATTGGTAAAGAGATAGAGTCAAAACTTCGTACCTACGACAAAACACTCTCTGTCTTTGCTGATCAGGCAAGTGCAGGGTATTACATCGATATTAACATTGATAAAGTAACTTTGGCCCGTTATGACATGAATGAAGCAGAACTTCTGCAGTACACATCGGCGGCTATTGGTGGTATGAAGATATCAACGATGTTTAAAGGTTTGGAGCGTTACCCCGTAGCCCTTCGTCTTGAAGAGGATGAACGTCGCTCACTACAGAGCATTAGAAATATTCAGATCAAGACTAAGCTTGGCTTTGTTCCTCTAAGTACTTTTGCGACAGTGGACTATAGAGAGAGTGCTTCCGTCATTAAAAGTGAGATGGCGACACCCGTAACCTTCATCTATATCACACCGGTTGAGGGGCTTTCAGCAACAGCCTACAAAGAGGTTGCCGCGAAAATGGTAGCAGAGATCGAATTGCCAGCAGGTTTTTACATCGAGTGGGCAGGTCAGTCAGAGTACTTAGACTCAGCGATGAAAAAGATTATCTGGATCGTACCAACAGTACTTTTAGTAATCTTAGTACTGATTTACTTTGCACTTAAAGAGATGGTGTCGACATTAATCGTCTTCTTTACCCTGCCGTTTGCTCTTTTAGGAGGTTTAATCTATATTGATATATTGAACTTTAATATGAGTATCGCAGTAATTGTTGGATTTTTGGCACTCTTAGGCGTCGCAGCAGAGACTGCCATCGTTATGATTGTTTATTTGAAAGAGAGTGTTGAAGAATCAATGACAAAGTGGGGAAACGAATATAACCTTACCCATCTAAATGCAGCGATTTACGAAGGAGCTGTACAGCGTGTTCGCCCAAAACTTATGACCGTCTTTGCCATCTTAGCGGGGCTACTACCGATTATGTACAACCATGGGGTTGGCTCTGAAGTCACACAACGTATTGCGGCTCCGATGATCGGTGGAGTGATTAGTTCAGCGGTGCTTAGTCTTGTGATTATTCCACTGTTGTATGAGATCTATGCGAAGTGGTTACTTAAAAAGAGTAAAGAAGAGCAGTCGTCCACTAATTACACGAATTACACGAAAAGAGCGATTGAAAAATAATTTGTGAAATTCGTGGATCAAGGCTTTTAAAAAGGAAAAAGATGAAATTACTATTGATATTTGCAACAATACTACTGTTAGTGTTTAGTACAGGTTGTAACAACAGAGACGATAGTGCCAAAGAGAGTAACCCAGCAGCCGGCGGTATGAAGTGTGGTGCAGGTAAGTGTGGTGCTAACATGTTTGATGGTAATGCTGCTTTAGTAAAAAAGAAAGCGAACATAAGTAAGCAGATGCGTAGTGATGATCCGCGTCGGGAGTGCGTAAGGCAAGCCGCATCAACTAAAGAAGTTTACGACTGTATTCGTGATTCTAAAACAGGGAAGTTAAGTAAGAAGTGTGGTGCAACGATGAACAGTTCATCTATGAAGTGTGGTACTGGTAAGTGTGGCTCGATGTAACCATATCTATAAATTGTATAAACTTAATAATACTATAGAAATATAGTTATATACTATATAAGATAACTAATAAAAGGAAATTTTATGAAACAGTATACTTCAATTTTACTCTCTTTAGTAACATTTATTGCGATTACAAGTATAGGTTGTAGTAATAGTGATGATGATAATGGTCTAGGTTCAGGGGTGTATAAATTACTCTCAGAGAGTTATGACTCTGATGCAGATGGTACTCCTGAGAAAATTAATACCTACACCTATGATGCGAATGGAAATCAATTAACGTTTAGTTCTGACTCTGATGGAGATGGTACTCCTGATAGTATTAATACCTACACCTATGATGCGAATGGAAATCAATTAACGTTTAGTTCTGACTCTGATGCAGATGGTACTCCTGATAGTATTGCTACCTACACCTATGATGCGAATGGAAATCAATTGACGCGGAGTAATGACTATGATGCAGATGGTACTCCTGATAATATTGCTATCTACACCTATGATGCGAATGGAAATCAATTGACGCGGAGTTATGACTCTGATGCAGATGGTACTCCTAATAATATTGATACCTACACCTATGATGCGAATGGAAATCAATTGACGCAGAGCTATGACACTGATGCAAATGGCACTCCTAATAGAATTAATACCTACACCTATGATGCGAATGGAAATCAATTGACGCGGAGTAATGACACTGATGCAGATGGTACTCCTGATAGTATTACTACCTACACTTATGATACGAATGGAAATCAATTGACGCAGAGTTATGACTCTGATGCAGATGGTACTCCTAATAGTATTACTACCTACACCTATGATGCGAATGGAAATCAATTGACGCAGAGTTATGACTCTAATACAGATGGTACTCCTGATAGTATTAATACCTACACCTATGATGCGAATGGAAACCAATTGACGCAGAGCTATGACACTGATGCAAATGGCACTCCTAATAGAATTAATACCTACACCTATGATGCGAATGGAAATCAATTAACATATAGTTATGACTCTGATGGAGATGGTACTTCTAATAGTATTACTACCTACACCTATGACGCGAATGGAAATCAATTGACGCAGAGTTATGACTCTGATGCAGATGGTACTCCTGATAGTATTACTACTAAGACATGGATAGAAATTTAATTTTTCATAATGAATATTTCTTTCAATAACGGATGATATTTATTCGGATTAGAAGAACGTTATTTTTGAAAGTGTGGGAGTTCGATGTAGTTTAGACCTTGAGTGTAAAGGTCTGCTTTTCACCTACAAGTTTACCGTTGATTTGAAGTTGTATGGCTTGTTCACCTGAATAGTAAGTTCGTGTTGTAGCCAATTTCAGTGGATGCTTTTTACGCAATTCCAATATTGCATTTGGCTGGATACTTTTAGATGAAAGTTTAAATACCTTAGGTTTTAGTTCCCCATTAGCTTTTTTAAAATAGAGCAAGTAATCTATAACGATTTTTTCATCATTAGGATTAGCAAAGTCCATAGTACATTTAAACTCAAGTGACTGACCTAATCTTACGATGGGTGTTTTAATGGTGAGAGAAGAAGTATTGATACTGATCTCAGGGTCTAAGCCTAGTAGTTTTAGAGTGCCTAGATGTCCCTCTTTGACTAAAGAACGTGTCGCATGTCTGATTATCCAGTCCACATCTTTAACATCCTCTTCTTTCCACTTAGTCAGGAAGTCTACAACCGCGTCAGGGTTATCTTTACCTATGTCATTGAGGTTGTTGGCGATGGAGCGTTGTACTAGACGGGTGGGCTCATTTTTTAGAAGCTCAAGCAGTTCTAGTACTGGTTCAGGATCTTCCATGAAAGCATAAAGTCTAGACCCTAGAGGTAGTCGTGGTCGCGTTCCTTCACTGACCAGTCGTCGAACATGACAGTTGTCGCTTTTTGCACAGATTTTGAGATGTGCTAAGGTCTTCGCTTCTTCTAGTTCTAAAAAGGTACGAATAGCCCACTCTGAAGTGAATCGCTTTGTCATCTCAATAAGAGCTGTAACTGAGAGCTCATAATGTTCTGTTCCGTAACGACTTACGTAGGTGCTCAAGGGCATGACATAAAAGCCTTCATATCCCTCTAGTTCTTCGACTTGCATGGCTTCACCTAAAGAGGCTGTTAATATGGTGACAGCTATTGGAAACTCTTTAGGTAGATAGTGGTAGAGGTTGTCAGTGATTTTAGCATTTCTATCGCCATAACTGAGTTGTTCAAAGCCATCAAGAATAGCTTTTATAAATGCTTTCTCTTCAAACTCTTGATATACCTCTTTAATCTGTTTGGCTGTCTTTTTGACACTTTTTTCATTAAAAACAGAACGAAACTCAAACTTCTCTTTCATACTTACCTCACGATTTAGCAGTAGTATACTTAAAGTACTTAGCTATTTACGAGAACTTGTTAAAATGCCATATCAAAATAAAAGATAGACAATGAAGCTAGTATTAATAACACTCTTTTTGACCTTTACACTCTTTGGTGCAGATGCATTGAAGTCAGCAAAGTTGCTAGGGTATGAAACGGACTACAATACTGCCATAGCTAAAGCTAAAAAAGAACACAAGATGGTGTTGATGGTGATCGTTCAAGACCCTTGCCCTTATTGTGATAGGTTGGTGCATAAAAGTCTTGTTACACCTTGTGTTCAGAGGCGTATGGTAAATTATGTACCACTAATGGTAGACAAACATGGTGATTATCCTAAGCAGTTTAAACCACCGTTTATCCCAATTAGTTTTATAATCGATCCGGCTAAAGAGGTGACAACCTATGAAATCGTTGGCTCTTTACCTTATAAAGATTACATAGAAGAGTTAGAGAGTGAGATGGAGTTTCGTAATGTTGAAGAAGAGTAAAAAGGAGAAAAAATGTTAGATCTAAATATTACCCCCGGAAAACTAGGTGAATTTCCACCAGCAACTAAGCCACATCCCGGTTTTTTTTATGAGGTAGGTGAGGAGCGATTTCGTGCTTTAGTGGATGATCATTACGAGATGATCCGTGAGAGTGATATTGCGAAACTTTTTCCTGTTATGGATGATGAAGAGTTTGAAGAGGCTAAAAAGCATGCAGCAGACTTCTTTATACAGATCTGTGGCGGACCAAATTACTTTGAACAGACACGAGGTGAGTCTAAAGTAGTAGGACGTCATGCTCCTTTTCGCATAGATGAAGCAGGGCGTCAGACTTGGTTGAGACTCTATACTTATTTGTTGCCTGATCTTATTGAAGAGGGGATAAGTGAGGAGTATGTGCAGTCGTTTTGGACATATATAAATATACATTCAATATGGATGATAAACACCCCTTAACTTTTAAAAGTTCCAGCTGCGACGCGATTTGCACTTCAGTTCACCATTCGACGTACGCTAGTACACCTTCAGGATTCGCTTCAGCACAACTCACGCCACATCTGAAACTTTTAATCTATGCAGATACTTTTTACAATGTTCAAGTGCTAAGCACTCACATACTCTTCACATAAAAAACTTATACTTACACACAAAGATAGAGATAGTTCGCTTGCGTAATTAATGTCACAGACAAACTTGGTCAGACTAAACTATACTTCTGAAAATCAAAAGGATATACAATGAAAAAGATTATAGGTTTACTGCTACTAGCAGTTATGGCATTTGGTGTTGAGTTGACGGTGGATGAGAAGGCTTCTAACATTAAGTTTGAAGCGACGAAGATGTTGTTTGTTGATGTAGATGGAAACTTTAGCGATTTTAGTGGTTCTATCTCAGTTGAAGGTGATAGGATCACCGCTATCAATGGTGTAATTAAGGTGTTGTCTATAGACACGGATAATGCTAAGCGTGATGACCACCTTTTAAGTAGTGACTTTTTTAATGTGATAAAGTTTAATAAGATCACATTTAAATCTACTAGCGTAACGGAAGATAGTGTTGTGGCAGATATTACCATCAAAGATATCACTAAGTCGGTGACTTTTGAGATGGAACAGACCTTTGTGAGTGAAAAAAGTGTTAATATCAAGCTAACAGCTGTTGTTGATCGTACTGAGTTTGATATCGACAATAACTTTATGAGTATGATGATTTTTGATAACATTGATGTTACTTCTAATCTTGTGACACGCTAGACTTTATTTTAGGCCAATACTCTTGGCCTTTAGTCATTATTGTATTCACAATAACTCCACACTTACATGTTATAATCACACCGAAATTCATAAAACGAGGAACAATTACTATGAAAAAATTACTTATTATTGGACTACTTTTAGCAACATCACTTTTTGCTGACCTGAACTGGGCAGATGATTATGAGAGTGGATTAGAACAAGCAAAGCAAGAGAAGAAAATAGTTATGTTGATGTTTACACTCACCAACTGTCATGTATGTGAGACAATGAAAGAGACGGTCTATACTCAGCCTGATGTGATGGCGTATGTCAAAAAGTACTTTGTACCGATCGAGCTAAACCTAGACATTGATGACAAAGAAGGTTACGCTGTCTTTGGGACACCAACGTTTTACTTTCTAACAAGCGAAGGAAAACAGATTGGTGATATGAAGGTAGGTGGTTCTACTGTTGACGGCTTTATGAAAAAACTTAAAGCAGTTAAGGCCACTCAGAAGTAAGTTGTAGGTTACACATACTAGACTGGATTACTGATCATAAGATGCCTGCTGGTGTGCAGGGACAAGTTTAGATGCGTTATAATCACATATTATAATTAAGGTATATAGCGATGAAGAAATTATTATTAATTTTACTTTTGAGTACTGTTGCACTTTTTGGTGACATGTATTGGGCAGATGATTACAGAGAAGGCGTAAAAGAAGCAGCTAAAGAGAATAAAAATATCATTCTATTCTTCTCAAAAGAGGAGTGTGTGAAGTGTGAAGATGTTCTTTGGACGATCAGTTTTGATAAAAATGTTTCCGACTATGTGAGTGAACATTTCGTGGCTATTGAGATTGATGTAGAGTTTGATAAGCGTCAAGGTTTTAAGATCTACCAGACACCCACCATCTATTTTCTTGATAACAAAGCAAAGCAGATTGGAAAGCCATTAACAAAAGTGCTTGGGCCACAAAAGTTTCTTAAAAAACTAAAAAAGATCGTTGAAGAGACGAAGTAACCGCAAATATGATAAACTTCGCTAACTAAAAACAGGACATCCCCTATGACAAAAACTGAAGAACTAATCGACCTTTTAAACAACGACATCGTCCCTGAGATCGAAGATGTGATCGACGGGCTTTTTGAACTGATCAATGATGCTAAAACAGCAACTGAAGAGGTTAAGCAAGAGCTTCAAGAGTTGCAAGAGCTAAAAACTGAGTTTAAAGTGATGCTTGAAGAAGCAATGACGGGCGAACTTGAAGAAGATGAAGCACAAGAGATCTTAGAAGAGATCGCTGAGATGCGTTCAGGTGCAGAAGAAGAGTAACTACTTCTGGTAAGCGATGAGTCTCTCTTTTTGAGGCTTAGTTAGCCTTTTAATGACTATCTCTCTTTTTAAAGCACTGTTTTTTGAACGGTGCCTCTCCTCATAAACTAACTTTACAGGTCGACGGGCTTTGGTGTACTTCGCCCCTTTAGTCGAACTGTTATGCTCATCCACACGTCTCTCCATCTCTTTTGCAATCCCCGTATATAAACTCTTATCCGCACACTCTAAGATATAGACAGTGTAGAAGTCATCTTCTTCTAAAGTGATGGTGTTGTTGAAAAAGCTAATACCTGTACCCGTCGGTATTTTTTTATAGAGCAGAGGACTATCTAAGTCGATGTGGCTAAAGGCATCACTATATGCCATGACAAGTTGCGTTGTTAAAGTGATAGAAGTAGGGCCTTCTAACATGGAACCCATCATGCATTTAACATCCTTCTTTTGACAGTACTTTATAATTTCTATCGCTTTAGAGATACCACCACATTTCATCAGTTTGATATTAATAAGGTCAGCCGCACTCTCTTCTATAACACGTTTGGCATCTTCGAGTGTAAAGACGGCTTCATCAGCTAAGATAGGGATGCTACTCTGCTCAGTTATGTGCTTAAGACCTTCGATATTATCACCAACAATAGGTTGTTCGATGAGTTCAATCTTAAGTGATTCTATAGCTTTAATGATCTGTAAAGATTCTTCAACACTCCACGCTTGGTTAGCATCGACTAAGATCTTAGCTTCTGGAACAGCTTCTCTAATGGTTTCAAGGCGGGTGATGTCTAGATCATCATCTCCACCTACCTTCACCTTCAAAATAGTTAGACCTCGACCAAAGGCACTAAGGGCATCTTCTGCCATCTGCTCAGGTGCTTTAAGACTGATTGTGACTGCAGTCTGTAATGGCTTAGGTGTTGCACCTAAAAACTCGACTAGACGTTGATGTTCAACCATAGCTGCAAGGTCATAAAGGGCCATGTCTACAGCAGCTTTAGCACTACTGTTACCTGAGCATGATGCATGTAATGTCTCTAATACTCTTGGTAAATCAAATGTTTTACCTATGAGTTTTGGCGCAATGATCTTTTTGATGGTTTTTGAAATACTACTAAGGTCTTCACCCGTTATAGCCCTGGTAGCAGGGGCAGCACCATGACCTATGTAGGGTGTGTCTGTGTGAATAGTGATACGAATATTCTCTACATTTTCAACACGACGCAGGGCTGTAATAAAGGGCGTTTTTAGAGGGATGTTCTCTTTTACTAAGGTGATGTCAGTAATGATCATGTGGCAATCGCTTGTAAAATATAACCAATGCCAAGACCAGCAAAGGTACCGATCATGTAGCCCATAATCGCCATTAAAACGGCGATGCCAATGAGGGAACGATGATAGGCCGCTGCAAGGATAGGAGCCGAGGCAACACCACCAATGTTGGCAAGAGAAGCGACGCCGATACTAAAGAGGTCGAGTCTAAAAAGCTTGGCAACAATGACCATAATACTAGCATGAAAAGTGAGTATGAGTAGGCCAACAGCTAAGTAGAGTGGCACTTCGCCAAAACCACGTAGGTGCGCTTGTGAACCTATGAGTGCTATGAGTAACATTAGCATAGCACTTGAAAGTTGTGGTGAGCCTGCAATGTTTTTTAGAGCTGTTCGTGAGCCAATGAGTCCAAACAGTGTGGCAAAAAGAACACTCCATGTTGTGGTGGAGAGACCACTGAAAAGTGAGGCGAGGGTGTTGCTGAGATAGGCGATAAAGAGTGAAAAGAGAAAGAGTAGAGCTAATGTGAAAGGTCTAATCTTTAGTGTTTCAACACTATACTCACTGCTAAGATTCTTAAATCGTTGGGGCGCTTTTGTCCAACGGTTAAAGGCAGGGCCAAAGGCAACAAGCGCAAGTAGTGTCATCACCCAGAGGGTATAGTCGATGGAGTCAACAATCAGCGCATAGCCCATCAACTCTTCACGCACCTCTAATGCGCCCGCAACAGCTAACATGTTGGCGGTACCACCTGTCCAACTTCCTGCAAGTGTGGCAAAGACACCAGCCGCATCTTGGTTGAGTGAAAATAGCCAAAAAATACCGATAAAAGCTACGGCTAAAGAGAATACAGAAGCCACATAAGCGATGATAAGTGAGCGACCTAGACCAACAAAGGCTTTGAGGTCAATTTGCAAGAGCATCACAAATAACATGGCGGGTAATAAGATGGTTTTCACACTTTTATAGGTGCTGTGGATTGCTTCACTTTCTTGCCAAAGACCTAGTTGTGCTAAGCCCATGGCAAGTGCGTAGAGAAGAACAACAGCAGGTAGATAGGTGAAGAGTTTATGTTTAGAGAATTTTTCTACTGCACCTAAAGTAAAGGCGATAAGGAGAAGACTTACAAGGTATAAAAGAGGCGAGCTTATCATGGACAAGGGGCTTTATGAAGTGTGGTGATCTTCTTTCGAATTCCCTGCATAAAGGTGTGTCCAGGATCTTCTTTTTCAGTACGGTAATCTTTGTCTTTCTCTAACCATAAGTTATGCTCTTCAAAACATTGGTACTCAGAGTGTCCAATGAGATATTCTAATGTGGGGTACTTTTTTTGTAGGTATGTGATGAGTGTAATATTGGCTTGTAATTGTGCAGGTGTGAGTGTACCGAGGTTTCCAACATTTTCGATTCCGATGCTACTGTAGTTAAGCCCGATCACATGTCGACCCATCCAGTTGTCCGGCATGAGTTGGTAGATGGTGCCATCTTTGTCGATGAGATAGGGGACAGAGACATTGGCACTTGCTTTTTTACTAGAGATATCACTGCGACTTGAGGGGAGTTCTTCGTTGTTAAAGGCTTCAAAAGAGCCTTGTAGAGTTGGTATCGCCGTGTAATGGATGACAATGACCTTGGGAGTGATAGAGATCTCTTTAGGTGTTAGACCATAATGTATTTGGATGTAGTCAAGGGTGAGTTCTTTGCGGTACTCAGTAAAATTAATAGGTTTTTGGATGATCTCTATGGCATTAGATATGCTTGAAAAGAGAAGTAAAAAGAGGAGTGTTTTAATCATGAGGTTATTATATAGTGCGAAACAAAGATAAAGATTAGAGGTGCGTTATACGCAGGCTACATCTTATCTTAACTTTCAATAACTTATAATCGCACATAAATAGAGAGGGAAGCAGATGGCAAAATATATAATCTTAGATACAGAGACAACCGGTGCAGGCGAAAAAGATAGAGTGATCCAGTTAGGTTACATGGTCTTAGGAGCGAAAGAGGTTGAGGTCTATAATGAACTCTGCTCAAGTGATGTCCCTATGAGCATTGGTGCAATGGAAGTACACAACATCACACCTGACATGATTGAGGGAAAGCCTGTATGTACTGAAATGGCCGCATATAAACGCCTGTTAGAGTTAAATACTCCCGAGAACTATATGATCATTCATAATGCACCTTTTGACATCGGAATGTTAGAAAAAGAGGGTTTTTCCCTTGAGATGAAGCTAATCGATACCCTTCGTGTTGCTAAACATGTCTTTCCTGACTCTGAGTACCACCGCTTGCAGTACTTTCGCTACTCATTAGAACTCTATAAAGAAGAAGATGCTGAAGCGGCTAAGTTAGGCATAGAGTTAAAGGCACACGATGCACTGGGTGATGTGATCTTTTTGAAACTGCTCTTATCTAAACTACGTGTTGCGGTGAAAGAGAAGTTTCCAGATGAAAATGATGTTGAGAAGATGGTGCAGTTAACACAAGAGCCTGTTTTTATCACCCAACCGATGCGTTTTGGTAAGCATAAAGGTAAGACAATCCAAGAGCTTGCGCATGAAGATGCAGGCTATCTGCGTTGGATGGTAGAGAACATGCAAAACTTAGATGAGGACACCAAATACACGATTAAAAAAGTGTTATCAGGAAACTAGCCATCGCCTAAGGTCCGGTAGTGTTTCATGGACTCACGTGGGGAGTTCTTGTTGTATTGGTTCTCTTCGGTAATTGAGCTGTAGAGATCGTAGAGTAAATAACTAATGAATGTCAGCACAACTAACACTAAGACAATACCGAGTCCAATTCCTATGATATTACTGGCGTTGGTACTTAAAAAAAGTATTAAACTTCCTATAGAGATGATGAGTAAAATAGTCAATAATAGTAGACCTAAGTTGTTCAGGGGTTGTTTCATAATGGGCTCCTCTTTAATGGTTATAAGAAGTTTATAGAGAAATAATGTGAAAATAGTGTGAAGAAAAAAAGCACTTCCCTTTAATGAAACTTGTATATAAAAAATAAGAAAACTCCTTATCCCAAAAAGACTATAATAACTTTATGAATTTTGATGCTTTAAAAAACAGTAACATTATCTTGTTTGGTAAAAGCCGTGCTTTGACTGGTGATGAGTTTGTCAAGCAATTGAACAATCAAGGCATACGTTTAGCCTCAGATGTCTCAGAAGGTGTGACACTCATTGTTGAAGGGCGTATGGTTAATCCTGTTGAACAAGATAAACTGGATGATCTCTATGCTGAAAAAGTGGCACCGATGATCGAGATAGAGTCACTTGAGAAGTGGCTTTGCGCGCAGATAGATAGTGATAGTCTGTTGATGAGTCTGAAACTTAGTGGTGATAGTGAGCGTTTGATGGGCTACTTACAAAATCCTTACATCGACAATACGCTTTTTTTACGTCTTTTAAATCTTTACAATTGGAACGGTGAAGGCTTTTTTGAAAATGATGAGAACCGAGATATTACTGCTGCACTCATTAGCCGTTTTTACGAAAATATTGAACGAAACCATAATGTGCAGTATGCCAACATGGGGATCATGCACCTTCTAAACCAGAGTGATAATGCTGAACTCACAGAGACCATTGCCCTTTTAGCCCCACTGCAAACAGCGCTCAAAGAGGGGTGTGATAACTCCACACAGAAGATCTTAAATGCTATAGCTCTTCACCCAAACACCTCTGTTAAAGTCTTGAAGCAGTGGCTTAAAAAAGGTAACAACGATATTCAGATGCTCATTGCGATGCGTGAAGATTTGAGCTTGCAGTTACAGGAGTATCTGTTAAACCTCAAAAAGCCTATTATCAATGAAGTCCTTTCTCTGAACCATACGCTTAAACACGAGGTTGCATTAGTGCTATTAGAAACTTTTCCTGAGAATATTGCCAAGCAGATTGTTTTAGACGAGGCACTTTTTGGAACATTGGAAGATAAGTATGCTGAAGCTTTGGCTGAAAACCAGAACTTGAGCTTAACGATGCAAAAGCGTCTTGTAGAAAAAGAAGAAGCAGTTCAAGTGATTTTGGCGAAAAATAGGGCCTTGGATACTGAGGTGTTTGAGCAGTTACTTTTGAGTCATAATCCTACAGTGATAAAAAGTTTGATTCATAATGAGCAGATGAGTAGCACCCAACTTCTCAAGCTCTATGAAGAGGCACCAGCGGAATATGGTGTTGAAATTGCAGGTAACAGTAAGACTGTTGTAACGACCTTGGAAAAACTTTCCACGTCAAGTGATGTTGAGGTTTTATTGGCATTAGCGCGTAACGAGTCAACTCCCGTTGATCTTCTCTATCAGTTTCAATTAGATTCACGTCTGGCTAGAGCCGTGAAAGAGAATGCGAGTTTTGGTAAACATATACAGCGTGATAATATTGGATGGGACGTGTGATTAATGTTTAATGCTAATTTTTTAATGTTAAATGAATTGACGATAGAAAGTGAGAAATAATGAGAGCTAATGAGTTAACAACTTCGATTACAGCGATGGTGAAAGTGCAGATTCCCACCTTTGTTTGGGGACCTCCAGGGATAGGGAAGTCTTCAGTGGTGAAGCAGGTGGCTGTGGCGAATGGGTATGATTTTATAGACTTACGTTTGGCGTTGATGGATCCTACCGATCTTAAGGGGATCCCTTTTTATGACAAAGAGCAGCATCAAGCTCTCTGGGCACCCCCTTCATTTTTACCCAAAGAGGGCGAGGGTATCTTGTTTTTAGATGAGCTCAACGCTGCACCTCCTGCAGTGCAAGCGTCCGCATATCAACTTATTCTAGACCGTAAGGTGGGAGAGTATGAACTTCCTGATGGTTGGGCTATCGTTGCAGCTGGAAACCGTGAAGGTGATCGTGGAGTAGTCTACCGTATGCCTTCACCGTTGGCAAACCGTTTTGTACACCTTGATATGGAAGTGAGTGTGGATGATTGGCGTGAGTGGGCTTTTAGTGCTGCTTTAGATGAGCGGGTCATTGCTTACATCGGCTATAAAAGTGAAGATCTCTTCTCTTTTGATCCGACTAAAAATGAGAAAAGTTTTGCGACACCGCGTTCGTGGGAATTTGTAAGCTCACTTCTTAAAAGTTCTATGGACGATAAACTTCTCTTAGAGACCATCAGTGGTGCCATCGGTAAAGAGCGTGCCGTTAATTTTCTAAGTTTTGCGAAGGTGATGCATAAGCTACCTAACATAGAAACCATTTTGAGTAGTGGAGAGGGAGATTACCCTGAAGAGATCGATGTGTTACATGCACTCGCTACAGGGATGGTGATGGCGATTCGCCAAAATTATTCAATAGAGCGTATGGATAAGCTTTTGACGTATACCCTTGGTCTTCAGAGTGAGTTCGCCGTGATGATCGTTCAAGATCTGCAACGTGCGGGCTTTACCATGGAAGAACAGCCTGCCTTTAGTAAGTGGGTTGGAAAGTTTGCGTACCTCTTAGCCTAATGAACCGACAACTCAAACAGAAGGTCTCAGAAGCAAAAGCAAAACTCTTAGTGGATTACCCCTATTTTGGTACCTTAGCCTCACGGCTTGAACTTAAACCAAACGACAATATTCAAGCTTACTTGAGTGATGGTGTTCGTTTTGAGTATAACGATGAGTACCTTTTAGACCTCTCTCAAGAAGAACTCTCTTTCGCCTTGGCTAATGGTGCCATGCATGCAGCCTTAGCCTATGAAAACCGACAAAATGGACGGATGTCATGGCTATGGCAGTTAGCAACAGACCATGCAATTAATACGATGTTAGTGGCCAATGGTTTAGAGGCACCTATGGAAGTGATGGTTGAGAGCCGTTTTGAGGGGATGTACGCTGAAGAGATCTACGCCATTTTAAAAGATGAGATTCAAAACGAAGAGTTTGATGACGATGAGTCCAACGAGACGGGCTTTAATGAAGAGAACAAAAAGAAGCAAGAGCAACTTCGTAATGCTGAAGGTGACCATGATCCCAACAAAAAACGCGAACGCATGGAAGTCGAAAATGAAGAGCGAAAGACGCAGATAGCTACCGAAGAGATGTTTGAGCAGTTTGCTAACGATGCCTTAGAGAAGATGAACGAGCAAGGAAACTTACCGCTTGATATAGAGCGTTTCTTTGAGATTATAGATAACTCAAAAGTAGATTGGCGTCAAGAGCTTTACCAAGCCATAGACCGACACTACTACGATAACTACCGTATGCTGCCACCTTCCAAAAAACTGCTTTATACCGGTATTTATCTTCCCTCACTGTATAGTGATACTTTACGACTAACTATTGCCATTGATAGCTCCGGTTCAGTGGATGAAAATCTGCTGTCGCTTTTTATGAGTGAAGTCGAAGCGATCTTGATCCACTTTCCAAGTTATGTTATTGACTTAATTGTTTGTGATGCAAAAATACAAAGCTATCGACAATTTTCTAGTGGTGAAGCTTTAGAGATAGATATGAAAGGTGGTGGTGGTACGGACTTCCGCCCTGTATTTACTTTGATTGAAGAACATCTTGAACTTCCATCACTTCTTTTATATTTCTCAGATACAAAAGGAAGTTTTCCATCGTTTGAACCTAGTTATGAGGTGCTTTGGATCGCTTCTGAAGAGAGCACTGCTCCTTTTGGTAGGGTACTTACAATTGATCATGAAGAGACGATTTAGATTATAAAGACAACCTTGTTTTAAGCTTCATTATATTACTATTTATGATAATTCTTTCATCAACAAAGTATTGAAAAAGCTAAACCTATCGTGAGGTAGGGGCAGAAAGCTATGGGTCTCTTGCAGATCGCCAGGCTACCGATATTATTATCTCTCTTTTTCTCTTATCATGTTGGTTCCAAGGCTAAAAATGAAAAGACGATTACTGCAACTTACTATGTTACTTCCACTACTCTTTATGTTAGGGTGTGGTGATACACCTGAAGAAGGTAGAAGCGACACACCTGAGACAAAATATGACCTTAGTTATAAGGGACTTAGCTTTTATTATCAGAACAAACCTACTTCACAATATCGTTTGGCACAACTTAGTGATAGCGAATTTAATGGGCTGACTGAGATGCAGCAGCTAGAAGTCGCTGATAAGCTTTTAAGTACACTCTTCTTTGGATTACCGCAAGATAAACTTGAAGAGAAGATTGCTTCAGAACAGTTCATCTCTAAAATACGAAAAGGACTCAACGAAGATCGAACTGATAAGGAGTGGTTAGAAAACTACATTTTAGATAAAGAGTATTTCCGTCAAAATGCATCTACGCAAGAGGCTGTCGATATCTTAAGCCGTTTTTATGCCATGAATGATCTTGATAAATATTATCTTAACAATTGGACTGCTTATATTCTAACGCAAACGATTATGTTCTCTCCCGCTTATGAACTTGACTCTACTCATACACCAAACATTTCGCGAGTATATAACCGCTTAGTCTCATTTTTTGAAGATGAGAGTGGAATGCGTTACACCACTTATGTACATATGATGAGTGAAGATAACTGGCGTCGTTTTAGAAGTCCTGAAGATAATGGCCGAGAGATGATGGAGATCTTTTTAGAAGATGAAGACGATGCCAAAGTGCCATTGGCGGGAAAAGCCTTGCAAAACTGGAAATTGAATAGAGATAATGATACCTTGGTTGTGGGACGTAATGAAAACACTGAAGCATTAGCATTGTTTGGATCAACGGTTTACAATGGCGATGACTTTTATAGAGAGATGGTCAAAACAGGTACCTTTCAAAATACAGTAACTGAACGTTTAGTGAACTTTTTCTTTACTAATGCAACGGTCAGTAAAAAAGGCCAAGTTAGTACTGCTATCATCGCTTCAAAACCAGAGACTTTTCAAGATATTTTACTTCAGATCGTATTTTCAAAGGAGTACCTTCTTTATAATAGCCGTGCAAAAAGTGCAGAAGAGTTGTTTTATTCATTAGCAAAGAAGATGGACTTTAAACATAGAACATCGACTTTTGATTACTTTAGACGTGCCCTAGAAGATATGCATCAGGCAAGTATGAAGTATAAGCTAGGAAAGACAGAACGTGTTCCTCTTGATACCCTCTCATTCGCGGGTTATCACAAATACATACGTGAGAATATGATAATGCGTAAGTCAGAAGTAAAATATGAAGATGACTATAGTAATTGGGGTAGACAAGGATGGGGTGAAAGTTTTGTTGCAGATGTATATTTCAATTTTGATGATAATGATGAGTTGGGGAGTCTGGATACTTTAGTACAGTACCTTTTTAAAAGTCTAGTGCAACGTCGTGCGACTAATGAAGAGTTGGAACTCTTTCGTACCCATATGCAACGAGACTATAATGGTGTAATAGCGCTTGATTATACGTTTGATATGTTTTATACCAACGACAATAATGAGACTAAACAGGTTAAATATAGAGAGAGTAATAAACGTAATATAGCTACGATCGTGATGGATTATCTTTCACGTTTAGATCGGTTTTACATGCAAAGTGAGGTGAAGTAATGCAACGTCGTAATTTTTTAAAGCAGTCATTAGCTGCTGCAACACTGTTGATGGTGCCAAAAGTATCTGAAGCAGCAGTTGCTGATCTTTCTCAAGTGAGTTTTGATAGTGGCGTTTATGATGCAAACAATGCACAGACTATTGTTGTCTTTTTGTATGGTGCTGCGAGTCAACTCTCCGGAAACATGAGTAATTATGATGAGATAAAACTAAAGTCTCAAAGTGACTATAGCTATTTTCGTGGTGTAACCTTAACAGCAAATGAGTGTTGGCAAGAAGCTGGTGGAAGTTATATGGAAGAGATGCTAAACAGTGGTGATATGACACTCTTTAGAACCTGTTTTTCACGTGTAAGAGAAGAGAATAACAACAAGGCGCATGGACTTTGTACTCTTCAAAATCAAACAGGTAATTTCGATGGCAGTGGAGGGGGTATTGTGGCAAACATTGCGACACTACTCAAAAGGGCGGGAAAGGTAACAGACCAAACTATCCTTCCCTTCATTATGTTAGAAGGTGAGTCTGCTTTTTATCAAGAGGGTGATGAACCTTTAGAAGCCTACTTGAAGCCTGTCGCTTTAAATGAAGACCTAGATAACCCATATGCCAGAGGTTGGCAACGTGACTGGCGCTATTATACACCAGAAGAAAGAAGCACAGCACCTGATGACTACTATAAAGACGATACTGGTTTTGACCCTGCACTTCATGTAAAGCTAGATACGTTAGCGCAACAGACGAATAGTGAAGGTAAAATCAAGGAAGCTTTTAATCGACGTGCTGAGCTTGATGCTTTTATTGAAACACTCAAAACAAAGACAACACCTTCTTTAGGAGGAGATGCATACCCAGCTGACAATCGATTTGCAGCACGCTTAGAGACAGCAGTGAAGGTAATGGTGAATAACCCTGATACAAAGCTAATTACTATGGGGGCTGATGGACTCGGTGGTTGGGATGATCATGATGATGCTCGTGGTTATGTTACCCGTATGGAGAGTCTATTCTCATCACTGAAGTCGGCCATAGCTCATCTTAAGGCTGAAAACAAAGAGGGTAGTGTCAACATTATGGTTTTCGGTGAGTTTGGCCGTAATGTAAATTTGAACTCGGCATTAGGCTGGGATCATGGAAATCTTCAAAACCTTTATGTTCTTGGTGGAACAAACTACTTTCAACATAATGGCGTAATAGGTGAAACAATAGTAGAAGACACAGGACGTATCAACCGACTCTTTTTAAAGCCAAAGCAAGATTCGTATGAGTTTGAACCGATGAGTATCGCTTCAACCATCTATAGCCTTTATGGCATTACCAATCCAGAAGTTCTTACTAGTGGATACTCGCCGATCTCCTTTTTGGGCTAATTAAGCCCCTTCTCCTCATAACACTGATCAATACGTTGATCAATGGCCATCTCACGACTATTACTGTTTTTAGTGTTTTCTATAATGTAAAAACCAGTGATAAACATAAAGAGAAGAGCACTTACAAGAACGGTAGTTGTCATATAGATGTTGCTTTTTTTAGGATCAAATAACATTGAGGTTTCCTTAGTGACTATAATAGGTACTTTTATGTTGGTAATCTTTGATAAAATACAGTTAACTTAATCACTAAAGAAACCTATGGCTGACTTGAAGACCCTTATCTCTCTCTTGGATGCAAAACAAAATGTCTTTTTGACGGGTGGCGCGGG
>Ga0256826_1000415_pt1 | contig 25907 bp, 10 predicted proteins | sample CV79metaG_FD_185975 | JGI IMG/M metagenome (GOLD analysis project Ga0256826, IMG submission 185975) | Hydrothermal vent microbial communities from East Pacific Rise, Pacific Ocean - CV79 | ecosystem: Environmental > Aquatic > Marine > Hydrothermal vents | place: Pacific Ocean: East Pacific Rise...
TAAAAAATAAGTTTAATACATATTATTTAACTCTTCATGTGGGTGCAGGTACTTTTAAACCTGTTGAATGTGAAAATATACTTGAACATCCTATGCATAGTGAATTTTATGATATTCCAAATATTTCAAAAGATGTTTTAGATAAAGAAAATAAAATACTTGCAGTTGGTACAACAGTAACACGAACAATTGAGTTTTATAATGATACAAAAAAAACTAATGGTGAAGCAAATTTATTTTTAAATCCGTTAAACAAACCTAAAAGAGTTGATTATTTACTTACAAACTTTCATTTACCTAAATCTACACTTATAATGCTTGTAGCATCTTTTATAGGTCTTGAAGAGACATTAAGAGTATATGATGAGGCTGTAAAAAATAAATATAGATTTTTTTCTTATGGTGATGGGATGTTAATAATCTAAAGTTTTGGTACTATTAAAAGACCATCTTTTTTAGAACCAAAACTATCATACTTATATAAATCATTATATAATTCTATTCTAGCACAACTACTATATAGTTTTAAAAACAATGAACTATTAATAGGATATTCTACTAATTTGTATATTGGTACGTCTATTACTATAGTAGTTTTGAAATTTTAGTATAAAAGATATTAGAAGTTTGTTATTTGTTTTTACTCCAAGCTAAATCTATACCTATAAAATACAAGATTTAACTTTTAAAGTAATCCCTTACATATTCCCAACCAGAATACAATGTAAGTGCAACAGCTGCCCATAATAGTTCAGTACCATATGGCCAGTTCATTATTAAAAATCCTATTGCAATCATTTGAACTACTGTTTTTACTTTACCAGACATAGTAGAAGCTACATTTTTGCCTTCAGCAACTGCAACAACTCTAAGGCCTGTAATAAAAAACTCTCTTGAAAGGATAAGAAATACTGCAAAAGCACTAGCTCTATCCATTGCAATAAGTCCAATGAAACCTGCAAGCATAAGCATTTTATCTGCAAGTGGATCTAAAATAGCTCCAAGCTTTGTCATTTGATTCCATTTTCTAGCAATAAAACCATCAAAAAAATCAGTAACTGAAGCTATAACAAAAATTAAACCAGCAAAATAATCAAACCAAGATGGATGCCATCCTTGAAAGATAGAATTATCTTGGTCTATCATAAACCAAAGCATTAAAGGTGCTAGAGCAATTCTAAATGCAGCTAAAATATTAGGTAGATTAAGATTTTGTTCTTTTGACATTATTTTTTAAATGTAGTCCCACCATCAACCATTAAAGTTGATCCAGTTATCCAAGAAGCTTCTTCTGAACATAAGAAGTAACAAGCCCCTGCAAGATCTTCAGGTTGTCCCATTCTTCCTAAAGGAGAAAGTTCTGCTGTTTTAGCTGCAACTTCTTCATAGTTTGTAAATGCTCTTAATGCATCAGTTTCAATTGGACCACCTGATACAGCATTTACTCTAATACCTAATTCACCAAGTTCAGTTGCTGCATATCTTACCATTGCTTCAACTGCTGCTTTATTTGTTCCGTGACCTGCATAGTTTTCAATATATACTAAGTTTCCAGTACTACTCATAGATACAATAGCTCCACCATTTTTCATTCTTTTTGCAGCTTGCTGAGATCCACATACAAATGCATCAACAGTTGCAGTATAAATATTATTTAAACCTCTAGGTTTTAGTTTCATAAATTTATTATATCCACCAATAACAGCTCGTCCATAAATCATTGCATTTGATATAAAATAATCAATATTGTCAAAGTCTTTATCAATCTCTAAAAATAATTCTTTAGCAGAAGTTGGTTCTAATATATCAAAAGGATAACATCTCGCTTTTATGCCAAATTTTTCTTCTAAATCTGCAACAATTTCTTTTGCAATTGTGTCATTAGAATTATATGTAAAAGCAATATCTATACCTTCTTTTGCAAATCTATATGCACATGCTTTACCTATACCTTTTGTAGCTCCTGTTATAACTAATACTTTATTACTCATTATTTAATTCCTATTATATAATATACTTCTTTGTTTGGAATAGTTTCTAAACTAACGTGATACTTATCGCTCCATTTTTTAACAGCTTCATGAAATTCATCTTTTAAAGCTTGATTATCTATATTTTCAGATTTTATTTTAAAATATTTTGTATTGTTTGACATTGCAATATATCCATTCATATGTTTTAAGTTATCATTTAAGCTTATTAAATGTTTTGCAAATTTTTCAAATCCTATTGTATTTTCAATGGCATCTTCTACTTGTGCTAGAGAAGAATTATTTACTGTGTATCCTAATTGAGATAATATCATCTCACTAGATATTTCTAAATGCATTATTATTCCTTGTATAATTTGTCTTATTTTATCCAATTAAAACTAAAAAATGGTATAATCAAAAAAATTAAAAGGCAAAACATTATGGATCTTATCTCATTATTTCAAAAGTTATTACAATATAAATCTATAACACCATCAGATGCAGGAGCATTTGAATTTATCACAAATTATTTGGGTGAATCTTGGGAGTGTATTGAATTAGATATTGAAGATACTAAAAATAGATTTTATTATAAAAAATTTAATGAAAACAATGAACACCTTTGCTTTGCTGGCCATATTGATGTTGTTCCTGCTGGAGAAGGTTGGAGTGTTGATCCTTTTGCTGCAGATGTTATTGATGGTGTAATAACTGCAAGAGGAACACAAGATATGAAAAGTGGTGTTGCTTCTTTTTTATATGCTTGTAAACATGCTAAAAATTTTAATGGTACTTTATCTATGCTATTAACTAGTGATGAAGAAGGTGATGCTACATATGGAACTATTAAGATGCTAGAACATTTAAAAAAGATTGATTTTTTACCAACATCTGCAATAGTTGCAGAACCGACTTGCGAAGATATTTTTGGAGATGCGATTAAAGTTGGAAGAAGAGGTAGTATAAATGGATATCTTGAAATTCAAGGGAAACAAGGACATGCAGCATATCCTGAGAAAGCGATAAATCCTATTCATCAAATATCGAGTATATTAAATGATGTTGCAGGGTATTATTTAGATGATGGTGACGAGTATTTTGCACCTAGTCAATTAGTGGTTACAGACTTACGATCAGGTATGGAAGTAACTAATGTAACTCCAAATAAATTAAATATGATGTTTAATGTAAGAAATTCTACTAAGACATCTCAAGATGATATTAAAAAATTTATAAATAGTAAATTTGAAGATTTAAATTATACATTAAAATTAACTCAAGGTTCATATCCTTTTATGACAGATAGTTCATCAAAAGTTGTACAAGAGATTTCAAAATCAATTAAAAACATAACAAATATTGATACAAAATATAGTACTGCAGGTGGAACAAGTGATGCTAGATTTTTTGGTCAATTTAAAATACAAACAGTCGAATTTGGTGTAATAAATGATACTATTCATAGTGTAAATGAAAGAACAACAATAAGTGAAGTTGAAAATCTTTGTAAAGTGTTTGAAGATATAATTAAAAATTTATAAATCCTTTAAAGAATAAATATAGTTAGTTTAGTTATACTACTATTATGTTAAAAAAGTTTCATGAAAAAATTTTAAAAACATCCTCTATTCTTTATGTTGAAGAAGACACGCACTTTAATTTGAATGTTACAAAAGCTTTACAACTTAAATCAGATAATATATTTTCCGTTAATACTATAAAAGAAGCTGTTGAAGTATATAACAATAACACAATTGATATAATTATTTCTGATGTAAGTTTTAAAAATGGAAATGGACTTAATTTCTTAAAATCATTACGAAAAACAAATAAATATATACCTATAATTGTAATTTCTGCACAAAAAGATACACAAATATTATTAGAAGCAATGAAGTTAAATCTAATTGAATATATTATTAAACCAATTGATCTAGGACTATTAAGATCTGCACTTATAAGAGCAGGCCTTAATATCTGGGAATCAGGTAGATATGAAGTAGATTTGGTGATGATATTATATATAATATACGTAAAAAAACATTAACAAATAAAGAAGAAGAAATTGCACTTACTTTTTATGAATTAAGAATGTTAGATGTATTAATTTATAACCAACAATATATTTTAAATAAAGAAGAATTAAAAGATTTAGTTTGGGAAAATAGTTATGATGTTTCTGATACAGCATTTAAATCATTAATAAACAGATTAAGAACAAAAATAGGGAAAAAGTCTCTAAAAAATGTTGCAAGTACAGGTTATATTCTTAATTTAAATAATGTTTAAATATTTTTTTTTAGTAAGTGTATTTTTTTTTCAAAATGCATTTTCTCTTTCTAATTTCTCTTCTGAAACTGTAACAAATATAAAAATAAAATATGGTGTTAAAACCCAAAAAAGATTAAAATCTTGGGATAATATGCTTAAGAAAGCTAAAAAAGCTAAAACAATAAAAAAATTAAAATATGTTAATGATTATTTTAATACTATAAAATATATTAGAGATATAAAGCACTGGAATCAAAATGATTATTGGGCTACACCAATAGAATTTTTTGGAACTGCTGGTGGTGATTGTGAAGATTATGCAATTGCAAAGTATTTTGCACTTTTAAAAGTTGGAATTCCTGAACATAAGCTAAGAATTGCATATGTTAAACTTTTAAGAAAAAAAACTAAGTTTGAAGAAGCTCATATGGTATTAATGTATTACCATAAAGTTAATGCAACTCCAATTATCTTAGATAATGTAAATAAAAGATTAAAACTAGCAACTAAAAGAAAAGATTTAAAACTTGTGTATAGTTTTAATGCAAGTGGTTTATATAAAGCAAAAAATAAAGGTAAAAGTAAAAAAGTTGGGAAAAACAAATTACTTAAGTGGAAAACACTAATAGATAAAATTTAAGGAAAAAATATGTCATTATCAAAACAATTATATTTAATTATAACATTTACATTTTTATTGATTTTTACAGGAAATACAATAATTTCTGTTCAAAATACAAAAGATTACTTAGAGTCTGAATCAACATCTAAAGCGCAAGATACTGCTACATCGTTAGGTATGATTTTAAAATCATTAATATCTAATAAAAAAGATCCAGAAATAGCTTCAACTATAAATGCAATCTCAGATAGTGGATTTTATTCTAGTATTAGGTTAGAGGATAATTTATATACATTTACTGATAAAGAATTATTAGAGCAATTAGATGATATTACTAATTTACAGTGGGAAGTTAGTGATGTAAGTATTGATAAAGATTATGGAGAGATTATCTTAAATAGTGATGATAATTTATTGGATGAATTAAATGAGCTAAATAATGAAGAACCCAATAATGATGAAATATCAAGTCAAACAGATAATACATATACATTTATACCAACAAATAAATTTAAAAATAATAGTTTTTTAAAAATAAATTTTAAAGCTAGTTCAAAAGATAAAGTATTAAAAGCAAGTGTTAAATTAAAACTATCTAAAATATTAGTAAATAGTATACGAGATATTAAATTTGATGATGTTCCTCAATGGTTTATAGATTTTATACCTATTCATTTAGAAGAACAAAAAAGTATAATAAATGATGGGTGGAAAACAGCTGCGATTATTTATGTAAAAGCTAATCCTGGCGTTGCATATTTAAAATTATACAATCAAGTTCAAGATGAGTTAAGATATTCTTTAATTGCATTTTTAATATCATTTTTATTATTGACAATTTCTTTAAAGCTTATTTTAAAACCTTTAAAAGATATTGAAACACTTGCAAATAAAATATCACAAGGTTCTTATGATACAGTTATAAAACTACCTTGGACAACAGAATTGAAAAGTGTATCAATTGCTATGAATAGTATGTCTGAAAAAATCAAAAATATAATTCAAAAATTAAATAATAATATTCAAAAAATTAGTGAAGAGATTATAAAAGACCCATTAACAAAATTAAATAATAAACAATCTTTTGAAGATGAATTAAAAAATTGTTTTAATACAAAACAAAATGGATATATGTTTTTAATACAAATATCAAAACTTGGTGAATTTGCTCAAGTAAATGGTAGAAACAGTGTTAATAATTTTTTAAAAGAATTTGCAAATATATTAAAAAATACAAAAAATGGATCTTCATATAGATTTTACGGTTCAGAGTTTGCAATGATTATTAAAAATATAAATGAAAATGATGTTAAAAAAATAGGATTAGAATTTAAAAAGAAATTCGAAATTTTAGCGAATAAGTTTGATAAAGATGATATTGCAAATATAGGGATTGTTTCTTTTTCCCAACTTGATACAATGGGTACAGTTTTATCAGGAGTTAGTGAAGCTTATGAGATGGCAAAACAAATTGGACCAAATGAATTTTATATTAAAAAGCAGAATAATGATGCCAGAGGTATGCTAGAGTGGAAAAGTATCGTATTTGATATTATAGATACTCAAAATATAAATATAGATTATATTGGAGATATATTATGTACAAAAACAAATAATTTACTAATCCAGGAAGCATTTTCAAGTATGAAAGATAAAAATAATGAAAATATACCAATTGGTATATTTTTATCAATTGCACAAGAAAATAATAAAGTTGTAGATTTTGATAAAATAATTGTTGAAAAAATTATAGAGTATATAAATAAAAATAAAATTAAACATAAAATTTTAATAAACTTATCAATACAATCTATTCAAGATATAATATTTTTATCTTGGCTAAAAGATATGATTAAAGCAAATAAATCAATATCAAATCAATTAGTATTTGCTTTAACTGCATATAGTATTTCTACACATATTAATGAATTTGAAACATTTGTAAAGTTTATTGAAGAACAAAATGCCTTAACTATGATAAAAAGATTTGATATAAAATTTGTAAAAATTGATGACTTAAAAAAACTTAAACCAAATAGCATAAGACTTTCTCGTGATTATACTTCTTGTATATGTGAAGATATTAATAAAAAATCTTTAGTAGATTCTATTTGTAAAATCTCAGAACTAGTAAATATTAAAGTTTATGCAGAAAGTGTTGTTGATGATAATGATTTAAATATTATTAAGACATTAGAATTAGATGGTGTTAGTAGAAGTTAAATCAAACTATTTGCTTTAATGTAATATAATTGTATTAAAGGATTTTTAATGTTTAAAAATAAAATTATTATATATGTTATTTCTTTATTACTTGTTAGTAATATTTTAGCTGATAAATTAGCTGATATTCAAAAAGCTGGAGTATTAAGAGCAGGTGTTAAAGTTGATTTTGAACCTTTTGGCTTTAAAAGTAGAAATGGAGAAATAATAGGATTTGATATTGATATTCTAAAAGAGATTGCAAATAATATTGGTGTAGATTTAAAACTTATACCTGTAACTTCTGCAAACAGAATTAATTATATCTTAGAAGATAAAGTAGATGTAGTTGCTGCATCTATGACACATAAAATAAAAAGAGATAAAGATATTGATTTTACAATTACTTACTTTTATGATGGTCAATCAATTTTAGCACCAAGAGTATTAAAAGCAAGAAATTATAAATATTTTGAATCTAAAAAAGTAGGAGCTCAGATTGGATCTTCAAGTGGGAAAGTTTTTGAAGTTATTCAGCCATTAGCTCAAATGGTTTATAAAAAAAGTTTTGATGAATTAATAAAAGATTTAAATAGTGGTAAAATTGATGCTATTACTTCAGATTATGGTTTTTTAAGAAATATTGCAAAGAAAAGCAAAGGAAAACTAAAAATTGTTGGTAAAAAGTTTACAATTGAGCCATATGGTATAGGTTTAGCTGAAAATGAATCTAACTTAAGAGATGCATTAAATATAGCAATTCAAAAATCAGTTAAGACAAAAAAATATAGTAAAATATATAGAAAATGGTTTAAATCTAATCCTACAAAAAGTCCAGTTCTTTGGCCATAATTTATTAATAAATAAAATAAAATTACTTAAATATAACTTAACTTTATCTATAAAATAGTAGGTAAAGTTACATTCTAATTACATAAAAAATACAATAAAATTACATTTTAAAATTTAGATAAAAATCACAATTTTTAAATTAAAATTAAGGTTTTTATATAGTATACTTCAAAAAAAGGACTACTATGAAAATTAAATTTATATATATTTTATTTACAATTTTACTATGTCTTAATACAGTAAATGCGAATAAATTATTAGATATTAAAAAATCTGGAATATTAACTGTAGGTATACAAAATGACTTAAAACCATTTACTTTTTTAAATAAAAAGAAAGAAAGAATTGGTTTTGATATTGATATTATCAAATATATTGCTAATAACCTAAACTTAAAATTAAATTTTGTAATACTAAACTCTTCTGAACTAATTTCATATGTAGAAAATGAAAATGTTGATTTATCAATATCTGCAATTACACATAAAGAAGTTGAAGAAAGTAATGTTGATTTTAGTATTACTTATTTATATGATGGTCAAATATTAATGACAAATAAATCTTCTAAATATAAAAATTATAAAAATCTTGCTGGTAAAAATGTGGGAGCACTAAATGAATCAAATTGTGGAAAAATATTTGAGGTAATCTCTCCATCTACAACTATAATTTATTTTAATAATATTTTAGAAATTAAAGATGCTTTAATTAATAATGAAATTGATGCTGCTACAGGGAAAGTAACATTACTTTACAGTATTTTATTTAATAGCAAAACTAAATTAAAACTAATAGGAAGAAAGTTTACGATTGAACCTTATGGAATAGTACTTCCTGAAGATGAATCAAAATTTAGGGATGCAATTAATTTGTCTATTCAAAAACTTGTAAAAGATAAAACATATAATAAAATATATAAAAAATGGTTTCATAAATATCCATCAAGAAGACCAGTACTTTGGCCATAATATTCTAATTTACTCATTTATTTAATAATTTTAAAATAGTTATAAGTTAATTATAGGTATTTTTTTTGCTGAATTTTTCTTACTAAATAAATTATCTATAATATCCTTTTAAAATGAATCCAAAAAGAAACTTTTTTTTTATATAATATAGTAATATATTTTAATGTAGGAGTTAAAAGTAATGGGAACAATTTTAATAATAAATAAAGATGGTACAATCATCGAACTTAGCGCAGCAGAATTAGAAACATATGAACTTAGTCCAGGGCAAGTTTTAACTATAGATGGAGTTGAAACTTCATTGGCTGATTTAAAAAATAGTATTGAAAAAGCAGATTTTGAAAAGATGAGTAAATCTCTTAAAGAAAAGGGTTTATCTGCAGTTCTTGATGATAATACTGAAGAAAAAGGAAATGAAGTATCAATATTAAATGTTGATGGTCAAGAAGTATTATTTATAGGTGATGAACTTGATGCAGCTGCTGGTGCGGAAGAACCTATTGAACTTATTGAAGAATCATATATTCCAGAAGATATTATAGATGAAGTAGATGAAGAAGAATTTGATAATGAAGATACTAATAATACTAATGATGATAGAGGAAATACTAGAGATACAAATACTCGTGCAAATGTTAATCAAAATAATAATACAAATACTAATAAACCTACAAATCCAACTGATCCCGAAGAACCAACAAATCCAATAGATCCTACTGAACCTTTAAAACCTATAACTCCTATAGATCCAACGAATCCTACAGAATTAGCTTATATTGAAGATAATAGTATTAAAATATCCGTTGATACTAGTATCCTTAATGATAATATTACAAATGAACAATTTCAAATAATTGATGCTAAATTAACTTCTACTTTAGCTGATAACGATATTTTATATGGTTCTGTTAATGGAGGAGATACTTGGATTGAAGTTCCTAAATCTGATATTAACGATAAATCTATTTCTTGGAATACTGAGCTTTATACAGGAATTAATAATATTCAATTTAAAATAATTGATAGTAATAATAATCAAAGAGATATCGAATCTTTAGAGTATCATTTAGATTTAGAAGATATTAAAATACAAAGTTTTGTTTCTACAAATACTGACGATAATTATATATTTGGATCAGAAATAAATGTAACGATGCTTGTAAATAAAAAATTAATTGATGGTTCTAGTATTACAGTTATTTTAAATAGTGGTGATAGCGTTACTTTAACTGCTAATGGAAATAATGCAGTACTTTCAGGTAGCTTTATTCCATCATCAAATGATATATCTGACCTTTCAATTTCATCTATTAGTTCAGTTAATTTTGAAGATGTATCTGGAAGAATATTAAATAATCCTGCTGAAGCTATTATCCCTTTTGGTGAAAATTTAGATGATGATTCTAATATAAATATAAATAATAGTACAAATAATCAAACGCAAATAGAACCTGAAACAATTACAGCAGTTACTACAGATAGTGAAGATGCAATAATCGCTACAAATGCAATTGATATTGTTGATGGAAAAGGTGATAGTGCTAGTAAAAATGGTGACCTAGATGGTTCTGTTGGTGGAGATACATTAAGTTATAATTCTTCATTAAGTTCTATACAAGTTGATCTAAGAAATGTAGATACAAATAAATCAATTGGAGAGTTTACTACTTCAGATACTTTTACTAGATATTCAAATGGTTATGCTTTTGGTGATATTGTTTCAAATATTGAGAATTTTGTATGTTCTAATCATGGTGATCAATTAATTTTATCTCAAAATGTTTATTTTGTAACTGGAGGTTCTGGAAATGATACTTTTGTAGTTGCAAATGAAGGAACATATAGAGTAAATGCATCTGGAGGAGAAAATTTATTTATACTTTCTGGAAGTGAAGATGATTATACTATTAGTGCGGTTCAAGGTTTCCCTGAATATGAGCAAATATCAAATGGTGATATTACTGTAATCTATAAAAAAACAAATGATGATGGTGATGCTATAAGTAACAATGTACAATTTGATCCATTATTAACACCACTAAATGCTACTGATAAGCTAAGTGATTCAATTCATAATTCAAAATTAAGTGTAGAAGATGCTAGTAGTATAAATGAGGGTGAAAATGCTATTTTTGAACTATCTTTATCTAATGCAAAAGTAGGTGATACTCCAGTAGTATTAAATATTTTAGGTATTAGTGAAGATGATTATTCATCTTTGGAATATACAATTGATAATATCACTTGGACAACTTTTGTAAATGGAAGTAGTGTAAATATTCCTGAAGGTAAAACAAGTTTATTTGTAAGAGTAATTACTACAAATGATAATTTATATGAAGGTGATGAATCTATTATTTTAAATGCCATTAGTAGCGATAATACAGTACAAAGTATTAATACTTCAGCACAAGCAATTATTAGTGATGAAGCTGATGGTCGACCTGAACTTTCAATTGAAGATATAACCATAAATGAAAATGGTACTGCTACATTTACAGTTACACTAAGTAAAGCTATACAATCTGATGTAAGTTTTGATTATAAATCAGATGATGGAACTGCAAAAGATGGTTTAGATTATGTTGGTGTTGATGGAAGACTTACAATAGTAGCAGGTCAAACTACAGCAACAATAACAGTTGATATTACAGATGATTTTAGAATTGATAATAAAGAAAATTTTCATATTGTTTTACATAACCCTACAAACAATGTAACAATTGTTGATCAAAGTGCAACTGCAACAATTTTAGATGATGATGATATTACAAATTTAGATATTTTAGAACTTAGTGGAGATAAATTATATTCTTTACAATTAGACCAAACACCAATTACTAATGTTGTTGTAGAAGTTGCATATTTTGGAATTAAAAATGGCCTAGAAGTAAGTGGAACAAAAGAAGTAGTTATAAACGAAGGTCAAAAAACTTCTACTTTTGATTTATCAGAAGAGCTAGATGAGATATTAAGTGCAAATATAAATAAAACAGAAGGTGGATACTTAGAAAATATTGTTTTCTCAAAACTTTTACCAACATTAGAAATATCTGAAGATACACAAAATAATGTTGAAGGTAGTGATTTTATTTTTGATGTATCTATGTCTTTCAAAAAAGATAGTGATACTCAAATAAAATTAACATTTAATATTGAAGATGAATATAACAATCAAAATAGAATTATTGATACAAATGATTATAGTTCACTTGAATATTCTCTTGATAATGGTACAACATGGGTGTCTTTTATAAATGAAGATTTTATAACTTTACCAGCAAATACTGATGGAATCAAAGTAAAAGTAGTATCAATTGATGACAGTATTAAAGAGGGTAGTGAAACTATAACTTTAAATGCTATTACAAATGATGATGAAGTTGCAAATTCTGGTGAAAATATTGTTTCAAATGATGCAATAATATATGATAATGAGGTAAAACCTACACTTAGTATTGATGATGTTGTTGTTGATGAAAAAACTCATCAAGCAACATTTACAATTACATTAAGTGAAGCTACACAACATCAAGTTGAATTTACTTATAAAACTTTAGATGGAACAGCAACTGCAAATAGTGATTTTAACTCAATTAATGGGGCAAGTGCATTTATAGCTCCAGGAGAGACTAGTGTATCAATTACTGTAGATTTAATTGATGATTTTTATATTGAAAATAGTGAAGATTTTAAAGTAGAATTAGTTTCTGTAAATGGTGATAACGCAGTATTAAGTGATGATATACTTGGTACAGCAACATTTAGAGAAGAGTTAGATGTAATGCAAAATGATGAATCAACTGCAAGTATCTCTTATGTTTCAATTTCTCAAGCAAATGAATATATTGTTGAAGGGCTTAGTGGTAAAACTACAAATACAAATACATATACTATTAGTATTACTCATGCACCAACAAGTGATTTAACTGTAAATTTAACATATTCAGGAACTGATACAGATAGAATTGCTACAGCTGGAAGTGATTATGATGCTGTTACTTCTGTTGTTATTCCTGCTGGTTCTTTAAGTGTTGATTTTGATATATCTGCTTTGGATAATCTAAATGACGTAAAAGAGGGTAATGAAAGCTTTACAATATCTATTGATGATGATTTTTCTATAGGTCAAGCTGGATTAGAAAATATTGAACCAAGTTCAAATTCTTCTACTCTTACTACTGTTATTGCAGATAATGATTTAAAAATTGTTGAATTTAATTCTGATACATCAGATGGTAAATATGGGGCTGGAGAATCTATAAATATTAAAGTAACTCTTGATACGGAAGTTTTAGATGGCTCTAAAATCACTGTTAAACTTGGAACTGGGGATATAATAGAATTAATTGCTACAGGAACTACTGATACACTTGAAGGTACATATATTGTATCTGAAGGTGATTATTCTCCTGATTTAACTATCTTTGAAATATTATCTGTAGATATGACACATATGTATGGGACGTATGAGAGAAAAACAACATATTTAGAATCTTTAAATACAGACTATGATAATTTATCTGATATAAAAGATATTGAGATTATTTTAACTCAACCAGAAGTTACAAATTTAACTAATGGTGGAGATAACAATGATAATACAACTTCAATAGAAGGAAGATCTTATCCTGGTGCAGATATTATTATTTATGATACTTTTACAAGTGTAAAAAAAGATGATAATAACAATGATATATTAGATAAAGTTGTTTATACAAATAGTGAAATAGGTAGAGTAACTGCTGATTCAAATGGTAATTGGTCTTTTAAAACACCTACTACTTATGAAGTTGGAGTACATGATTTAGTTGCAAAAGCTACTGCAACAAATGAAGCATATCCAAATACTCCTGGTTTTTCAGAAGATTCAAATGATGCTAGAATTTTAATTGGTGATGAAAATTATGATATATATAAACATTCAGACCAACAAGGTGCTACAAGTATTGAACTTAATGCTTCAATCAACTATGTATCAGCTGGACATAACTTAGATATTATAACTGCTGGATCATCAAAAGATATTATTGATGGTGGTAAAAACTTTGGAGATGTTGGTAATGAATATGAAGCAGATAATTTATCTTATATAAATTCAAATGCTGGAGTAAAACTTGATTTAAGAGAATTAAATACTGGAAATACAATTGATGATAGAACAATTGGTTCTGCTGATTCTGCACAAGATATTGTTTCTAATGTAGAAAATATTTATGGTTCTACTCATGATGACCAATTTATAATGTCTCAAAAAGCATATTTTGTTGTTGGTGAAGGGGGAGATGATAAGTTTATAATTGTTGAAAATGGAACATATAAAATATCAGGTGGAGAAGGTAGTGATACATTAGTTTTACCTGGTAAAGAATCTGATTATACTATAACTGAAATTGATGGTGCTCTTAAAGGTATAAATGAAGATTTATTACAAATTACAAATGGAGATATAACAGTAATATATCCTAAAAATGATATTGAAACATTAATTTATGATAATACTATAGATGTAACAGATCCTGATTCTACAGGTAGTTATGTTGATGGTGCAGTTGTAGGAATGCAATATGATAGAGGCAATGGAAATATTGGAAAAACTGGTTCAAATGGTGATTTTGACTTTAATTCAGATGAAACAATTACTTTTAGTGTTGGTAATATTAATGTTGGAACAGTAAATACAAATGATATTTCGGATAATTTAGTATTTTTACATGATATTGTTGGTATTGCAAATAGGGATACTGATAATGCAACATCAGAACAATTACAATATTTACAAAATTTAGCAGTATTTTTTCAAACAATAGATGATGATTCAAACCCTTATAATAATATTGTTATAAATGATGCAATGGTTGAAAAACTTAATGCTGTAGATACTATTGATTTAAAAACAACATCATATGCAAATTTATCTACATGGCTGATATCTGTTGAAAGTATTACAACTTTAAGTATACCTTCAGTTGCTGAAGCAATGCAACATGTAGAAGATATGGTTACTAAGCATATTGATGATATTAAATCATTTAGTAGTTTAGTTGGTACTAAAATTATAGAAGTTGTTCCAACAATAGATGTTGCTCTTTCTACAGTTAATAGTACAGAAACTACTTCACTAAATAGTTCTGATGAAAATAATACATTTTTATTAAAAGGTTCTTATACTCAAGCATATATACCTACCTTGTCAATTACAAATGAACTTGGAGTAATAATAGAAGAAAATATTGAAGTTACAAGAATAGTACATGATAACTCTGATACAACAAATAGACTTTGGGAATATGAAGTTGAAGGTCTACCAAATGGTACATATACTTTTAAAATACAAACAAAAGATTATAGTTCTGAACTTAATAAATTTATTTCTGGTACAGGAATAAGTGAAAAAGTTGAAATTGTTGATGGAAGTATTGAAATATCAAATGATACAGGTGATATTGATAATATTACAACAGAATCAACACAAACAATAACAGCAACACTTACAAGTGAAATTTTATATAGTGAAAAAGTATTTGCATCAGTAGATGGTGGAATTACTTGGATTATGTTAGATGAAAATAGTATTGATGGTGTAAATATATCTTGGGATACTATTTTACTAGAAGGAACTAATAGTATTCAATTTAAAGTTGAAGCAACACAAGATGAAAGTGGTGAAGATTTTGATTTAGAATCATTAGAGTATACATATACTCCAATTGAAGGAACTCAGATAGTTGAGGATAGTATTTCTATTTTAGACTCAAATATAGTAGATGATAATATAACAAATATACAAGATCAAGTTATTAAAGCTACATTAACACAAGAGTTATCAAATGGAGATAAAGTATTTGGAAGTATTGATAATGGATCAATATGGATTGAAATCCCAAGTGAAGATATTGATGGTGTTAATATCTCTTGGAATATCTCACTTGGAGATGATAAAGAAAGTACAATACAATTTAAAACACTTAATTCTCAAGGTGAACAAATAGATATTAAATATGAAGATTATATTTTAGATACAATTATATCTACCCCAACAATTACTTCAGTTAGTGGAAATATTGATAACTCAAATGTAAGTGATTTAATAGTATCTGATAGTACACCAACAATTTCTGGTATTGCTGATATTAATTCACTTGTAAAAATAACATACATTAGTAAAGATGGAAATGCATATACACAAGAAACTACAGCTAATGAAAATGGTGAATATACTATAATTCTTGATAATGAACTAATAGAAGGAAATACAAATATTAGTATTATATCAACTGATGTTGCTGGAAATTCTTCAGTGGCATTATCTAAAATATTAACAGTAGATACAATAGCTCCGATAAATACTACATTTGAAGCTGTTGATTCAACTTATGAGTTTGAAAATGATGGTAGTTTATATGGTGAAAATGATAATATTACTAATAGTAAATCAATCAATATAATTATCCCTGAAAATTCTTTAGGGCAAACTATAAAAGTTTATGCAAATGAAAATAATACGGCAGTTGCAGAACATATAATTACTCAAGATGATTTAACAAATGGAAGTGTAGAACTAGAACTTAATATAGAAGAAAATACAAGTAATATAATTAGTACAACTTTAACTGATATTGCAGGAAATGAATCAATTAAAAGTGATCCTATTACAATAGTACATGATACAATAGCTCCAGATGCTACATCTTTAAATACAATTACAAGTAATAATACAACTGGATATACATTTACAGGAACAGCTCCTTTAAATACTAATTTAGAAATTTTTAATACAAAAACTGATCCAGCTACGTCTTTAGGGAAAGTAACTTCATTTAATGATGATGGTACATGGTCATTTACAATACAAACTCTAGCAACTGGTGAGTATGAATTTAGTGTTAAAACATTTGACGGTGCTGGAAATGTGATAGATACAACTAGTAATACTAAGGTAATTATTGGAGATACTACAAATAATTTTTATACAGACCATACTACTATGGAATCAAGTATTACAGTTGATAAAGATGTAAATATTATTGAGATGAGTGATGGAGATTATGATTTTGTTACTGCTGGTTCTGGAAAAGATATTATTGATGGTGGTGATGGAATATTTGATATGGTCTACTACAATAAATCAACTGAAAGTATTCAAGTTGATTTACGTAATATTGGAACAACTACAAGTATTGGTGAATATATAAATAGTAATGGTGAAACAATTATATCAACGGGAGATGCAAGCGGAGATATACTATCAAATGTTGAAAATATTGTTGGTACTGCAGGAAATGACCAATTTATTTTAGGTTCTAATGTTTCTGTAGTTGCAGGATATTTAGGCAGTGATAAATTTATAATTGCTGAGAATGGAACATATACAATTTTAGGTAATTATCACGAAAAGTGGATTTCAGGTACTGCATTTGAAGATGGAGTAAAAGATACTATCATCTTCCCTGGAACTAGTTTAGATGAATATCATTTTATTAATGCTCCGATACCAGGTGGTGGATATGGTATTCATATTACTTCATTAGATGGATTTGGACATGATATAGATTTAAGAGTACCTGCTTTAGTTGATGGATCAGGAAGGGCTGAATTTGAAGAATTATATTTATTTGAATGTGATCCAACTATTGATACTTCTGGTACATCAAATACTCAACATGGTAGTTATGTTGATGGTGCTGTTGTTGGTATGGAATATACTAGAACAAAAGATAGTGATGGTTCAACAATTGATGCAGAAACTGGATCTAATGGTGAATTTGAATATGAAAATAATGAAGTACTTTCATTTAACGTTGGAGGTTTAAATTTAGGTATATTTGATACAGATGATGTTGCAGATGACAAATTAATATTCCTACATGATATTGTAGGAATAAAAAATGATGATGGTGAATTTTCAAGAGATGTTAATGATGCTAAAGTTGTTGATGGAGTTGATCAATTGCAATATTTACAAAATATTGCAGTTTTTTTACAAACAATGGACACTGATCCAAATCCATATAATAATATTATAATAGATGAAACTCTAGAACAAGATCTTCAAAAAGCTATTGATGATGGGGACTTTACAATTGATTTAAAAACATGTTCATATGATGAATTGGTTGCAGATCTTTTAAAAGTAAATCCAAGTTTAACAGAGAATAATGGAGATGATACTAGAGTAAATGGTGAAATACCAACAGTTGAAGAAGCTATGCAACATCTTGAGGATATGGTTTTAAAACATAGTTCTCAAGTTGGTGATGGTATTTTTACTCAAGATGCTGAGATGTTACCAACAATTGACCTTATTGCTACAAGTGATTCATCTAATAGTACCGATAATATTACAAACTCAAATGATTTAATCTTTAAAGGTACTTATACTAATGAATTTCAAGTAACAGTAACTATTATAAATAAAGATACAAATGAAATACAAAAAAATCTTGAAATTATACATCAAAGTGAAGATGATGAAAATAATTCAAATAGATTATGGCAGTTTAATGCAATAGATGATTTTCAATTAGAAGATGGTAAATATGATATTATTGTTACTAGAAACTATGATGATTATATTAATGGAACTATTAAAGGTTCTAAAATATCAATAGATGTTGATAGATCGATTGAAGCAGAAAAAATAACTTTAAATTCTCCTCAAGATGATAGTGGTATTATTGGGGATTCTCAAACATCAAATACAAAACCAGAATTAAATATTGGTGATATTGAAGATGATATTTTAGAAGTAGAAATTGTTGGATTAAAAGATTTAAATGGAGATGATATAACTGCTATTCTTGTAAGAGATAACATTTCTATACCTTGGGATACTACTAATACAGGATTTAATTTTACAGAAGATTCTTTGGGAAATTTACTTTTAAGTTATACACCGCTTATTGAACTACAAGAAACTACTCATCATATACAAGTACAATTAAAGGATGGGTTAAATAATATTAGAATTGGTGCAGATAGTGAGATTGTTGATTTAGTAATTGATACTACTATTAGTGCTACAGATCTTACATTTGATGTTGATACAGGAATTAGTGATATTGATAATATTACAAGTGATAATACACCAGTTTTAACAGTAAATAATGTTGATGAAGATAGTGTATCTATAATAATTTCTATTGATGGAGAAGAGTTAGCTAAAGCTACAAAAACAACTCTTGATGGATCTTGGGATATTGTAAATACAAAAGGTACTTTAGAATTTATAGATGGAAACTGGAAATATACTGCACTTGAACAAGCTGAAGGTACTACTGCATTTCAAGTTATTGTAGAAGATGATGCTGGAAATACTAGTGAAGACATCAATGAAATACAATTTGATTTGACAAAATCACAATTAGCTACACTTACTTTAGTTAGTGGAGATAGTGATAGCTCTAGTGAGTCTGATCTAATTGTATCTGATACTACACCTAGATTAAATGGTACTGGTGAAGCTGGTACAATACTTGAAGTTACATATCTAGATAAAGATGGTATATCTCAAACTCAAACTGTTCAAATTAATAATAATGGTGAATATGAACTTACTATTACAAATGAATTATCAAATGGTGATACTAATTTTACTTTTGTTGTAGTTGATATTGCAGGAAATAGATCTGATGAATTAATTAAAACAATTACTGTTGATACATTAATGCCTACACTTACAAATATTGGTGGAGATGAAGATAATACAGATGAACTAGATTTAATAGTTGCAGATAAAACTCCAACATTAAGTGGAACTTGTAAAGCTAATAGTACTATTGAAGTTACTTATACAGATTTAAATGGAGATACTCAAACTCAGGAAACAACTGTAAATGATGATGGTACTTATAGTATCACATTGACACATGAATTGCAGTTAGGAGATACTAGTGTTTCTATTAAAGCAATTGATGGTACAATAGAATCTTCTGTATTAGAAAAAATAATTACTGTAGATACAAATGAAATTACAATTAGTAATATTGATATCTCAATAGATAGTAGTGATGAAAATGATTTCATTACAAATGAACAATCACAAACTATTACAGCAACACTAAGTGAAGAATTACCTTTAAATAGTACTGTTATGGCAAGTGTAAATGGTGGTAATACTTGGATTGAAGTACCAAGTGAAGATATATCTCAAACACAAATTTCATGGCCGAGTATAGATTTAGTTGAAGGCGTAAATGAAATTCAATTTAAAGTTGTATCCCAATTAGGTGTTGAGGGTGAAACTGCATCAGTAGAATATAATCTTGATTTAGAGCCAATAACACTTGATAGTTTTGTATCTACAAATACTAATCAAAACTATAAAGATGGTGATGAAATAAATATCACTTTAACAGTAAATAAAAAAGTTACTGCTGGATCTACGATTACTGTTTTATTAAATTCTGGTGATGAAGTTGTATTAACTGCTAATGGTAATAATGCAATTTTAAGTGGAAGTTTTATACCTGATTCTTTGGAAGATTCAAATAATTTATCTATTGTACATATTAAATCAATAAGTATAGAAGATATTTCAGGGAGAACTATAACTTCTGCGTCTATTGATAATATTGCTTACAATCTAGAAGAAGATTCAAATTTAAATATAATAAATTCAACAGATAATAATACTACGCAAGAAGAAGTAAATAATATTAGCACTACTAATAATGAAGATATAATAATCGCAACAAACAAAAGTGATATTGTTGATGGTTTAGATGATGAAGGATCTAGAAATGGATATTTAGATGGTTCAATTGGTGGAGATACTATCTCTTATGAACAATCTTCTGATTCGATACAAGTTGATTTAAGAAATGTAGGAACAAATACAAGTATAGGTGAATTTACTACTTCAGATACATTTACAAAATATTCTACAGGTTATGCTACTGGTGATATTATCTCTAATGTTGAAAACTTTAAATGTTCAAATAATGGTGATCAATTAATTTTATCTGAAAATATATATTTTATTACAGGTGGAACAGGAGATGATACATTTATTGTTGCAACAGAAGGTACTTATAGAGTAAATGGTTTAGCAGGAGAAAATTTATTTATACTTGCTGGAAATGAAGAAGATTATGCAATAAGTGATGTTCAAGGTTTCCTTGAATATCAACAAATATCAAATGGCGATATTACTGTTATTTACAAAAAAGTAGATGGATCAGGTAATCCTATATCAAATAATATACAATTTGATAGTAATTTAACATCATTAAATGCAACAGATAAGTTAATCGATTCAGTAAATAACTCTATTTTAAGTGTTTCAAGTCCTGAAGATATACAAGAGGGTGAAGATTTAATATTTGATGTTAATTTATCTAATGCAAAATCTCAAGATACAGAGATATCTTTAAATATATCTGGTATTTCAAATGACGATTATGCTCAATTACAATATTCAATAGATGGTACAAATTGGACAACATTTACAAATAATGATTTAGTAAATATTCCAGAAGGATACACTAACTTAAAAGTTAAAATTATTACTAACGATGATGATGCTTTTGAAGGAGATGAAGTAGTATCATTAACTGTTAATTCTTCTGATATAACTATTGCAAATCCAAATGAAGATATTAGCAGTAATGCAACTATTACTGATGAAAATGATGGTAGACCTGAATTATCAATTGAAGATATAACTATAAATGAAGATGGAACAGCTACATTTATAGTAACATTGAGTAAAGCTATTGCATCTGATGTTAGTTTTGATTATAAAACATATGATGGAGTTGCAAAAGATGGTATAGATTATGTTGGAGTTGATGGAAGACTAACAATCCTTGCTGGTCAAACTACTGCAAGTATTGTTGTTGATATTACAGATGATTTTAATATTGATAATAAAGAAGATTTTCATATTGTATTACATAATCCTACAAATAATGTAACTATAGTTGATCAAAGTGCAACTGCTACTATTATTGATAATGAATCTATTACAAATCTTACTATTGTTGAAGCAAATGGAGAGAATGAATATACATTAGAATTAGATCAAACACCTATAACAAATGTAACAATTGAAGTTAATTACCATGGTATAAAAGATGGAATAGAAGTAAGTGGTACAAAAGAGATTATTTTATTGGCAAATAATACAAGCACAAACTTTAATTTATCAAATGAAGTAGATGAAATATTAAGTGCAAATATCTCTAAAACAGAAGGTGGATATTTAGAAAATATTCAATTTGCAGATCTACAGCCATCTTTAGAAATTTCAGAAAATATACAAGATGCTATAGAAGGTAGTGAATTTATATTTGATGTTAATTTATCATTTAAAAAAGCAAGTGATACTATGGTTACATTAAATCTAGCACTTGAAAATGAATACAATGACCAATCAAGAATAATTGATTCGGATGATTATTCAAGTTTAGAATATTCTACTGATAATGGTACGAATTGGACTTCATTTAATCCTGGTGATAGTGTTTTAATATTAGCTAATACAAATGGAATAAAAGTAAAACTTATAACTATTGATGATGATATAAAAGAGGGTAATGAAACAATTACATTAAGTGCTATTAGTGAAGATGAAGAGTTAGCAAATAGTAATGAAGAAATTTCATCAAATGATGTATTAGTTTTAGATAATGAAGATAAACCAGAATTAAGTATAAATGATGTTCATGTAAACGAAAAAGATGGAACAGCAACATTTACAGTATCACTATCACATATTACACAACATGAGGTAAGATTTGATTATAAAACAATTGATGGAAATGCAAAAGCAGGAGAAGATTATGAAGCAATAGAATCTTTTGCAAATATTCCAGCAGGTCAAGCATCAACAACTATAACTATAAAATTAACAGATGACTTTTATATAGAAAATGATGAAAACTTTACAGTTGATATTATAGGTTCTAGTAATAATGCAATTGTTCCTGATGATGCTGCTAAAATTAGTGGAACAGCAACAATTAGAAATGAATACAATGCCTTTAATGCAGATCCAGCACTAACAGAACCTAGTGAATCAATTATTGAAATATCTCAAGCTAAAGATTTTACCCTTGAAGGTGAAACTACATCATTATATACTATAAGTATTGACCATGCACCAGTAGAAGATTTAAGTGTTGAGTTAGTATATACAGGTATTGCACAAGATGGTAGTGATTTTACAAGTGTAGAAATTGTTACAATTCTTGCAGGTGAAACATCTGTAACATTTGATATTGATACAATTGATTCAAATAATTTAAAAGAGGGTAATGAAAACTTTAGTATATCTATTAAACCAAATCAATTTGAAATTGGTGAAGCTGGATTAGAAAAAATTGTTGTAAGTAATACTAATGGGTCAGTAACTACAACTATTGCAGATAATGATATTAAAATTACTAACTTTACATCAACATCTGAAGATAAAATATATTCTGCAGGAGATGAAATAAATGTAGAATTAAACTTAGATACAGTTGTAAAAGCTGGCTCTAGTATAAATGTTACATTAGATACAGGTGAAATTATAACTCTTACTGCTCAAGAAGAGGGAAGTAAATTAACAGCTATATATACTGTTAAAGAGGGACAATTTACTAGTGATTTATCTATTTATTTAGTAAATAGTGTAAATATGACTCATAATTTTGATACAGGAGATGGTATTGAGCAAAGAGAAACTACTTATATTGAATCATTAAATATAGATTATGAAAATTTAAATATAAATAAAGATATTCAAGTTCAACTTAGTGAACCTGTTATAACTAAATTAGATGGTGCTGGAGATAATGTTACAAATACTGTATCTATATCTGGAACATCTTATGAAAATGCTAGTGTTGAAATATATGCAGTATTAACAAAAGTACTTAAAGATGAAGATAATAATGATATTTTAGGTGAGGTTGGAGATAAAATATTATTAAAAACTGTTACAGCTAATTCAAGTGGAGCTTGGGATTATAACTTTACTGGTGATGTTGGTATTTATGATATAACAGCAAAAACAACTGTTACTAATTTAGATGGTGAAAAAGGCCAATCATCAGATTCTAATGATGGTAAAATAGTCTTAGGTGATGATAATTATGATATTTATGGGGAAGACTCAAATATCAGATTAGATGCTTCAATAAATTATGTTGCAGCTGGACACAATAAAGATATTATAACGGCAGGTGCAAATGCAGATACAATAGATGGTGGAAAAAACTTTGGAGAAGTTGGAAATGCACTTGAAGCAGATAGTGTTTCATATAAAGATTCTACTGAAGGTATTACTGCAGATTTAAGAAATTTAAATACTTCAAATACTATTGATAATAGTGGTGTTGGGTATGCCAATGGTGATATTATTTCTAATGTTGAAAATATTTATGGATCAACAAAAGATGATACATTCATTATGTCACAAAAAGCATACTTTGTTGCAGGTGATCTAGGGGCAGATACTTTTGTAATTGCAGAGAATGGAATATATAAAATTAGCGGTGGAGGTGGTGCTGATATTATTGTACTTCCTGGATCAGCTGATGATTATAATGCTCCTATTGCTATTGAAGGTTCTATACAAGGTGAAACAAACTATGAAGTAATAACATCAAAAGATGGTAAGATAAGTGTTTCTTATCAAATTGATTCTTTAGATTCTATTACATATGATGATTCTATTGATGTAGAAGATCCTGCTTCTGTTGGTTCATATATTGATGGTGCTGTTGTTGGTATGTCATATGAAAGAGTTGGTGTTGAAAAAGGGTCTGGTAAAACAGGATCAAATGGTGATTTTGAATTTAAAGATGCTGAAACTGTTAAATTTAGTGTAGGAAATATTAATTTAGGTGAAATAAATACAAGTAACCTTAGTGATAATTTAGTATTTATCCATGATATTGCTGGAGTTAGTAGAGATATAACAACTGATGATGGATCTGATGGATATAAACATCTACAAAATTTAGCAGTATTTTTACAAGCAATTGATAATGATGATAACCCTTATAATAATATTGTTATTAAAGATTCTATGATTACTAGTATTAATGCAGTAGATCCAATAGATTTAAAAACTGCAACATACGATAACTTAAAAACATGGTTAGTTTCTATTGATGGAATTAGTGAATCTAATGTTCCTGTAGTAGAAGAGGCTATGCAACATGTTAACGATATGATTGTAAAACATATTGATGAAGTAAAAAGTACTAGTACATTAGTTGGAACAAAAATTATTGAAATGGATCCTTCTATTGATGTTAAACTTTCTAAATATACAGATCCAAATACTAATGAAATAGTTGAATCAGAAACTTTAAATAAAGCTGATGCTAATAGTTCAGTAGAACTAATGGGTACATATTCTCAAGGATATATTCCTACTTTAACAATTAGAGATTCATTAGGAAGAATTATTGTTGATGGAATTGAAGTTGTAAGAAATGTACATGATAATTCAGATACTACAAATAGAGTTTGGTCTTATACTATTGATGATTTACCAGATGGTACTTTAACTTTTGAAATTAAAACATTAGAAAAAAGTTCTACAGTTGATGGATTTATTTCAGGAACTGGAGTAGAGACAATACCTGAAATAGTTTTAGATTCTATTGCTATTTCTCAAGATAGTGGAATAATTACTGATGATAATATTACTAATGTAGCATCACAAACTATTACTGCAACGTTATCACAAAATTTAATTTATGGTGAAAAAGTATTTGGATCTGTTGATGGTGGACAAACATGGACTATGCTTGATGATACAAGTATAGATGGTGTAAATATTTCATGGAATGCAATCTTAAACGATGGTGAAAACCAAATTCAATTTAAACTTGAAGCTACAGAAGAACAAACTACAAATGGTCTAAATGGAGATACTCCAGAAGTATCATTAACTTATAATTTAGATATGAGTGCAGATATAGATGATAACTTTGCATTGAATATAGATGCACAAGATATTATAGTAAATACAGAAGAATCAACAAATATACAATTAACATTAGAAGGTATAGATAGTGA